>JAEEGH010010197.1_pt1 | contig 21655 bp, 23 predicted proteins | sample 9134181 | NCBI WGS metagenome assembly JAEEGH01 (sample SAMN16246544, study PRJNA631951) | gut metagenome | biome: gut microbiome; feature: rumen; material: DP-attached | host: Bos | place: Iran: Karaj | collected 2018-10
TGGTAGACACGGTAGACTCAAAATCTGCTGCTCGCAAGGGCGTGAGGGTTCAAGTCCCTCCCGGGGTACAAAGAGTGCTGATTATCAGCACTCTTTCATTTTTTAGGCAAAGTTTGCGCATTTTTTGCGCATTTTTTTCAATATTTACTGATTCGGGATACGACAATCTGAAACAATTATTATTTTACCCACATCCTAACTTTGGAGCCTCGCGCATCTCTTTCTTGAACACAATGACCGCTCCACCGACAGCCATAGATTAAAAAGTTTTTCCACATCAGAAAAAATTTGTACCTTTGCAAATTGAAAATTGTTTCTGGGTGTACCGAAAGGAGCCTGGAAAGCCAGGAGAAAAGGTTGGCTTACGCCGCCGAAAATCCACCGAGCAGAATTGCGGTTTTAGTCCGAAGCTCAACAAAAGAGGGGATGCAATTGCACCCCCTTTTGTTTTATCCATGTACAAGGACTGGCTACACCCACCCAATCTTCGGAGCCTTGCACACCTCTTTCTTGAAAACAAACCAAGCATAACTGACCGCGCTACCGCCACCCTCCTTCATACGCAGAAAGTTGCCGTTCTTGGCACACAGCAGTCGGTCGGTGAACTGGAACACATTGTGGAGATAGCCCTTCTTGAAGAGCCTCTCATACCTACCCTTGCCCTCCAGGGCCGTAGTCTTCAAAAGGAAGATGGCCGGACAGCCCTTGGGCAGCACATCAAGCGAATGCTCGATAAACTCCGTGGCGTACTTGTACGGCGGATTGGTGAGGATGCAGCAGTCGCCGTCACAGATATTGGGATAAGCATTCTCTTGGAGGAAGTCCATCCGCACATGGCCATAGCCACGGTCGGCGAGGTCGGAGCTGAACACCGTCCTTCCCTTCTCGATGAGCCGCTTGCTCAAATGACCCGCGCCGCAGGCACATTCCCACACATACTGCGGCACGTCATACACCTCCAGCAGCCGGTCGATGGCCACAGGATCTGTCGCGTAATAATCTCCGTCGGCACGTTCCGAAAGCGTGTGGTTGGATGCGCCGAGTGTCTTATAGACGGAATGGTATCCGCCAGTCCAGTCCTTACCGCTCATTTCCCGAACCTCCTTTTAATGAACTTCAACACCAACTTGCCTATCAGATATACAATGACAGCCCATCCGATGTAGATGAGGGTCTGCTGTAGCCACGACAGTTCCTTCTCCACCTCTTTGACCACAGTCTTCGGCACCTCGACCGGCACCTCCTCCTTCATCCTCAACGTGTCGTGCAGCCATTCCACATGGCTCTCAAAGATGCTGTCGTGGATGAAGACGGTGTCGCCGTTGATGGTACGTGTGTGCCAGCGGTCTATATAGGTGCTGTCATGCACCTCGCGCACGGTGTAGGTGGTATCGTGGATGGGGATATACTCCGTCTGCTTGCAAGACGAAAGGGCGCATAAAAGGGCGCACAAAACAATTAGTTTTATATTCAATCTCATAATTCTCAATGTATTAAAATGGCACATAAATCATTTTCGTGAGGTCACGAAAATGATAGTCAAACGACCTCCACGGTCACTTTCTCCCCTGTCTTCTGGCAGGCCAACACCCTTGCGGCCAGCGCGTCCATATAGATACGCTCTCCGTCGAGCCGTCCAAGGACATTGTTCTTGCCCAGAAGGATGCAGCCCTCGGAGTGGTCTGCCGTCATACCGTTATGGATGAGGATGCCGGTGAAGCCGCCCACACGGAGCAGCATAGGAGCGTAGCACTTGTGCTTCGCCCACCATTGGATGGTGCAGTCGTACAGACCCGTGGGGATGGCCGTCTTGCCGTAGACCTTCTCCACATGGCTGTTGTCGGGCTTCACCCAGTAGCCGTTGGCACCACCAGTCGGAACAAAGGGCATCACCTGCGTGACACCTCTGTCGGTGTCCTCCAAGGAGTCGCAGAAATACTTGCCGTCGATATACACCTTGCCGATGGTGTAGTCGCTCTTCCTTGCCTTGCGTTCAATCTTGATTTTCATATTGGTTTGGTTTTGGTTACATTCATTCAATAGCCAGACTGTGGCTCACGGTCGCCGCACCCTCTCCTCATACAGAGCTTCACCTCGTTGGTGGCCTTGTATACCTTGAGTTCAGTATTCTCCTCCACCTTGGCGTTGTATGCCTCGCGCTGCGTACCCAACTGGATATAGAGGGCATCAATCTTCGCGTCCTTGTCCGCGATGACGCGCTCTTTCTCCTGGCACGCCTCCTGCCGCTCGTCGGCGATGGCCTTCCAGCCGTCGGCCACCTTCTGCATATTGTCGAGTTGCGCGGCCACGACATCCGTCTTGGCCTTCTTGATGATGCTGGGGAGCGTGGCAAGCGTCACCAACGTGCCGCCGCCTATCAATCCTATAAAAGTGTCAAGCCATTCCATAGCGCATTATTAAATATTATTGGAGACATATTCGGACATGGGAGTCATCGCCTCGGAAAGACTTTCATAGCACTTCCCGTAGGCATCCAGAGTCACGTCAGGCACAATGACTGACCTTATATCCGAGGCGGTATATTCCGTGCTGTTTAAGGGGGGCGTGACTGGCTGCATGATAAGTTCCCTGACATTCCCCTTTGCGAAACAACCGTCACCAATCACCATGATGCCGCTCGGTATGATGACCTTCTCCAGAACCAGCTGTTTGAAAGCCTCGTCGGGAATCTTGGCGTTAGGGATGATGAACGAGGGGTCGTTGAAGAGGAAGTCCACATAGACGGTGCCTGCAGGAGCGGTGATACGGTTGCCAATCTCCGCCACCTCTCCATCGATGGCCACATACTGCACGCACGACACATCACCGCTGTAGACCACGGTATCTTCCGCCAGTCCTTCGGTGAATACCAACCGCACCACGTGGTCGGAGGCGAAGAGGTAATTGTTTGTCACCTCGGTGGTGTTGTTTATCACCGTTGTGCCACCACCGCCAGAGCCACCGCTGCCAGAGGTGAGACCTTCCACGGTGAGGCCGACATTGGCCATGATGCGGTCGAACTCCCTCGCGTTGGGGATGGGTGCTATCTGTTTGGATTGTATAGTTCTCATATCTATAGACTTTTTGTCTTTGTGAAGGACGGCGGTATCGCTCCGCCGCCCTCCTGGTTATGGTTGGTTAGTGTGGGAAGTGCGGTTAGTAGTTCAGCGCGGACACTGCGTCGGGGTCTGCCTGGTAGGTCACGGCGATGTTGTCGTCAGTTTCCACACCGCTTTCGGAAGTGAAAGTAATCACGACCTCGCTGTTACTACCTACACTCACCCTATAGTCCTCCAAATAATTCAGGGTGATGCCGTTCACGGCCACGATGAAACTGCTCCTGAAGCGTGCCGGAGCGAAGACCGGCGGAACGAACTTGGCGTGGGCGGTCAGATTGACGGAAACCGTCGAGCTACTCAAAGTGACTGCACCGTAGGCGATACCGTTGGGACCAGTTCCTGCCGTCTTGGTCTTGAAGACCAGCGTATGCAGTACGGGGTGCTTGATGGTGGGGAAGTTGCCCTTGGTGATGGTCAGAACGCCGTTGCTGTACGATGCGCCAGTGATAACATCGCCGCTGCCGCTGATGGTCACGCTCTTGACGGGAAGGTCACTCTCGGTGAACTTGAGCTTGCCGTTGCTGTCCACCTCAATCTTGGAGATGAACTTGCCGGAGGTGAGGTTGAGGACGTTGTTGGTCGCTCCGCTGATGCCCACAATGGCACCAGTGAGGTTCTGCTCCACCACAACGAAGTTGGTGAGCATGGTCTCAATGGCGGCGGCGGTGTTCAGACTGGAGGATGCGGGCAGCGTAAAGTCCTGCTTGGCGATGAGGTAGTCGTTCACCTGCACCGTGGTGGAAGTGCCGATGAGTTGACGGCCAGCGCGGAACTCCTGACCTTTCTTGACGGCAGTCTGTGCCGTGGGAAGGTCGCCCTGGAAGCCGATGTTCGGGATGTAGGTGGCCAGTTGCGCGCTGATGAGGCTGTTTACGTTAAGGTTGTTGCTGTTGTACACTTCCGCGAGCGCACCACTCTCATTGAGGATGATGTACTGCTTGGTGGTACTCCCCGATACTACGGTCAGCACGTCACCCACGCAGGCCAACGCGCTGTTCTTGGCGAAGCCGTAGGCGGTGTCCACGCCGGTGTCCGAGGAGGAGCCGAGCGAGGTGAAGTACAGGTCGGGATGGTCGGGAAGCGCGTTGAGGCGTTTCACGGAACGGTCGAGCGGCATCTTGCCGCTGGCAGGGATGGTGGTTATCTTCTGTGCCATATCTCTTTGTCTTTTTACTGGTTAAACATCGGGTTATTTGTTGAGGAACTGGATACCCACACGCATACCTGCGGGAAGTTCGGCGGGCTGCCACACCCATACGTCATAAGCCACGGCCTCGGCACCGTTGGCACCCTCCACGGAGAAGCCGTCCTTCTTGGAGAAAGAGCCGATGACAGCGTTAAGGGAGTCGGGCTGGGTGGCGCGGAGGGTCTTCACAGCATCCTTGGGAGCGGCCACGATAACGCACTTGTCGCCATCCTGAACGGTGATGATATGGCTTGGAGAGTTATCGTTCTCCGCAGAGCGCAGGATCGTGGAGGCCGGAGCAGTGCTGCCGGTGAGCTTGCGGATGACGGCGGACGTAATTTCAGAGGTGTTGCTGCCGCCGTAGAAATACTTACGGTAGGCGGTGACTTTCTTCGAGGTCACGCTGGGCGTGGTGCCTGCGACGATAGCCAGCGCGGTGGCGTTGTTGCCGAGCTGGGTCTTGGGAGTAGCACCGGCGGTGTAGGTGGCGTTGGCCGAAACCTGCAAGTAGTCACCATCCTCCAGAATTTTGCCAGTGGAGGGGGCAATGTTCGTGGCGGCACCCTTGTTCAGCATCTTGCTGGAAGTCGTGCCGGAACATCCCGTGGCAGGGCCGAACTGGTAGGAGCCTGCGTTGAAGGTTACGGTAGGGTTGAAGACAACTTGCTCACCCACTTCGCGGTACACGTCGGCGGTAAGGTTGGCATTGTCCACCAGCGTGGTGCTTCCTGCCTTGGAGGTATACTTCGTGGACAGCGACACCGAGGGATTGGTCACGGTGGGGTTGTTGTCCTTGGTGAAGATTTCCTGGAGCAGTTCCTGGATGGTCTTCGGAGTCACTCCGTCGGCCTTGAAGCGGCTGATGGTCTTGTAGGTCTTCCCGCTGTCGAAGTCGGCAGAGGTGATGGCACCCACAGCGGAGGTCACGACAAGGTCGCTCTCCATAAGCACCTGGTCGAGGTCCACGCTCTCAATCTGTTTTCCTTTGATTTTGTTCATCGTTTTTCAGAATTTGGTTATTGATTCGGTTAATTGACGTTGTTCTAATCATTTGTTATGTCGGCCAGCACATACACCTCGTCATCCTTGGAGAGGCCGTCGATGGCTATCCCCTGGCACTCACCCTCTCCGACTACTATCTCCTCGTAGTCATCCCCTCCGCCCCAGTAGCGCACACCGTTGATGAAGACCACGCTGCTGCCTGCCACGAACTTCTCGCGGCTGCGCCATTCACCACCGTCGCGGCTCTCCTCGGTGAGTACCGACTTGCCGCCGGCGGCTCCCACACGCTCGTCTACATACCGCTTGGTGGCGTAGTTGTTGAGCAGGGCGCGCACATCGCCCGACATCCGTCCTTTTCTTCCGCTTCCTATATTCAGTCCCATAGCGCGTTAGAATTTAGGGTTTCCTGCTCCCCAGTAGACATCGTACTTGTCGAGCGGTATAGCGTCAGGGGCGAGTTCCATTATGGCCGCAGTTGTCCAGTCGCCGACGGCAACAGGAAGGTCGCTCATCTCCTTGTCGCACATGCAGCGGCAGCGGACGAGCAAATCATCTGGGTACTCAACGCCCTCCTTCGGGCGTATGTATATGCTGAACGGATAATCCGTCCTGTAGCCTTGCGCGAGGCTCTCTATCCTTCCGTGGGATAGCACTCTGGTGTATTGGAAATCTGCCATACTCTATATATTATATGTATTATCTATTGTTTCGGTGAGACAACAAGCAATTCCGGCACTCCTATCGATGCCTGGCTTGCCACGCACATGCCCTCTCCAGTTCTCGGGTCTATGGTGCAGTGCTGCAAGCCCAGTTCGTTTACAATGGGGTCGTTTTTCTGGTTGATAAGCGATTTGCTCAACAAAGTGCTGCGGAGCTTGTTGAACTCCCCTTTGATGGTCAGGAATACCTCGTTGGCGGAATAGAGGCTGTTTATCACCTCGTTAATCTTGCTTCTGTCGGTGTTCTGCTTGCCCGTAAGGTCGTTGACCGTGGCCATAGAAACCAACCGCACGCCGCGTATGTCGGCCTCCGCCTCCCTGATGATGCGCGACATCGGGCTAAACCGTGGGAAGATATGGGGGTTGGGGCGCGGACGTGGCCGCACACGCATGGCCTCCACGGTCTCCGAGAGGTGCTTCGTCCAGTTGAATTTCAGCATCACGGCATTGGTGAGGGTGAGTTCGATGGAACGTGGGTTGTTGAGGTACTGACGGATGCCGGTGACACGCATCACAAGACCCTTGTAGCCGAAGAGCTGCACGTCAGTGACCCTGATGTGCTGTCCAAGGGAGAAGTATTCGGAGTGTTTGATATACAGAGGCTCGTACAGCTCGGTGTAGCGTTCCACATATTCATCCCACATCCGCTTCGCCCAGAGACCGTCCACCGTGCCGTTGAAGGTGTAGTCCTCGCTGCCGTGGCGGTAGAGGTAGTCAGTCATCTCGCGCAGGGCGCGGTACTCCGCACCGTACTGGATGCCGCTGACATACTCCTCTGGCATAAGGCAATGGAACACCACATAGTGGTCGCCCACGGCAGGCACGAACAAGTCCTTGGGCATGATGATGCCGTCCTGGTCAGACTGGCAGAGCGGAATGCGCCACGCCTGCACGGGCTGGTTATTGCTGTCGTAGAGGGTTTTGAGGCTGACATTGGGATGCACGTTCTCACCCTCCCCCACGGTCTGTATCTCAAACTCCCTTCCCGCCAGCATCCCGTCCTGGAAGATGACCGTCATGGTCTCCCCAGGGGCGCAGAGGTTGGTGAGGTCGGGGCTGTCGATGTCGCAGATGTCGTAGTAGACCTCCGCACCGCTGTTTATCTGGCTCTGTGTGAGTTGCGTTCCGTTTGCACTGACCTGCAGGACAGCGTTCACGCCACCCACACGCATGGGGTATATCTCCGAAGCATCGAAAGCGGCCTCGACAGAGGTGCCGCGAGGGGAATAGTCGGGGTCGTAGTAGGTATGTCTCACACGCTGGAGGCTGTGGCCGTCATCGCTGGTTAGGAAGCAGGGCGTGGGAACCATCAGCAGATAGTCGAAGCGGTTGCCCTTGTCATCATACAAGACCTCATAGACATGCTCCCCAGTCTCCATTATCTGGTAGTCCTTGGCTTGGATATAGGTCTCGCCGTCGGCGGTTGTCCTGACGGTGGGGTTCTTGGAGAAGTAGAAAGCACCGCCACTGTAGAAGCAGGCCACGCGCTTGGGTAGCAGCAGCGTCTGGCTGCGCTCGCCCTCATAGGTGGTGATGTCGTTCTCCGTGACGGCGGTCTGGCCGTAGTGTTCTGGGATGTTCTGCTCGCCGCCGTGGATATAGAGGCGGTCAACGGGAGGCATATCGCTGTCGTTGCGGCGCATGATGCCGCTGACGAAGCCGCCGCCCCTGCCGTAGCGCATCGGGAGCGGATGGTCGCGGTGGTACTCCACACGGTGCAGGGCCACATAGTAGGTGTGCGTGCCGTCTGCCTCGACATCGGTCACTTCATACTCCGTCATAAAGGCATCGGCAACGGCTTTGACGGCATCCACGCAGTAGGCAAACTCATAGCATACCAGTTTCTTGTCGCCGTTATCGGCATAGCGGTTTCCGTCACGGCCTATGTAGGCTCCGTTGCTCTTCTGCTCCATGCCCTCGGTGTTGGCGTAGTCCACCTGCCAGGGGTTTCCGTCGCTGGCGGCGTTGAGGCAGTTACAGACCATCTGGAGGTGTCCTCTGGCCGTCTCGGTGAAGGGGAACTTTAAGCGGTGGTCGGTGAGGTTGCGCATCAAGGTGATATGCAGCAGATAGCCGATGGTGTACATCGTCATCACATAGTCATATTGACGCTCGCTGACCTTGGTGACTTCGGGAGCGGCATAGAGCGTGTAACGCCGTCCGTCGAAGAGGGTGTACGACTGGAGCGGCACACCGACACTCTGCTCCAGCGAGAAGCGCACGGCCAGCAGGTCGAAGCCCATGAGCTGCGCGTCGCGGTAGCTGTCATCGTCCACCTCCACGGAGAGGAGGGTCGTGCCGTCGGGTCTGTACAAGGTCATCATTGTCCGTTGTTAAGTTGGGTCAGTATGGAGAACTTCAAGTAGATGGCTTTATCGGTCATCAAGGCTTCCATGAGGTAGGTGGCTCCCGTGACAAACCTAAACTCACCAGCCACGGGCTGCATGACCATGACGGGGGTGTTCTTGGTGTCGGAGACTATGACCCTCTCATTCGCGGCCCTGAAAATGACGGAGAAGCGCGCGAAGGGTATGTTGAAGCCTATCACGATGGTGGAGACGTGGTCTACAGTGCTGTAGAGTATTCCGCTCTGGAAGAACTTGGCTGTCAACTCGATTTTGCCACCGTTGGCGGTTATGTCCATCTGGGCGTTGCAGGGAATGTAGAGTTCCGACAAGAGCTTGTCGCGCACCCTGTCGGGCGAGATCCTGCTCATCTTGCCGGTGGAGAGGTCGAAACCATACATCTCGAAGGACGTGCCGCCCTGCGACGGCAGCGTGGAGCCTTGTACCACTTCTATCTCTGTCAATGCCATAGTCTTATACGTTTATTGCCAAAGCTCTGTTATCCGAATCAACCAGTATCGCGCCGCTCTCCGTACCCAGCACACGCACCACGATTATCTCCTCCGCCGTGCCGTAGTTAAGCACGGTGAGGGTGACGCTAAAGTCGCACCAGACCTCGCCATTGTCCGTTATGCGGAAGGTCTTGATGCTGTTGTTCTTGTAATGGCAACCGAAAGAATAGCCCAGCGCCGTCAGCGTGCGCTCCTGCGGAAGGAGCAGCTCGGTGAAGAGGGCATCCCAATACGTCCAGAAGGTGGCGATATTGACGGTGTGGAGATGAAGGTTAAGGGTGAGGTCGCGGCTTTTGACGCATACCGCTCCGCCCTCGTCATAGGTGCTGCCGGCGCTGTACTTGGAGTTACGGCGGAGCCGCTGGCGTATGTCTGCCCAACGGCGGACATTGGCCTCGGTGCCTTCCGTGACCCTGCACCCAAAACGAGCAAGGTCTATGTTGTCGAGGCGGTAGCCGTCGCTCTCCACCACATTACTCGTCGAGGGCGTGACGCTGCGTCGGATTATCTCGTCCTCCGCGAAGGTGAGCGTGGGGATGCCGTGCCGCAGATAGAGGGAGAGGTTGCCGTTGCTGACAAGGCGCAGACGGTAGGTCTTGGCGAGGCGAGGAAAGTAAAAGTCGTGATAGACAGCGGATTTCAGCATCGCGAGGAAGGCATCCGCGCTTGCTATATCCCTGATGTGGAACGACAACTGGAGCTGGCGACTGTCGAGGACTGGTAGGTCAAGGTCTGCCTCCACACCGTCATACTCCGCCCAGTCGTTGTAGGCCACGGCCTTCAACGGCGGCATCTGTACCAATGCCTTGCCGCTGCCGTCCTGGAGGTACACCCCGTAGGCGGTAAAGGCATCGGTATCATCTATGTACATGCGGTTTTGCATCGCGAGCGTCAAAATTCACGATGCAAAAGTACGCACTATTTTTCGGCTGTAAGCCGTTTGGAATCAGCGTATTTTGGATGATTTTTCATCATCCAAAAGATTGGTGTTTTTGATGATTTAGGGTGGTATAAATGACAACTATCGTTTTGAGCATTTATACTCGCCATTTCTATACTTTCTATTAGGGAGCGAATTGTATATCACTGAATTTATGCAATTTGCCGAATCACTTCAATATTCTCAGTATGAACTTTTACCTTTCCGGCAGAACATAAACACAAAAATACAAACACCCAAAAACCACATTACCATGTCCCAAATCACCAAAATCGAAGAAGTCGTTGAAAGAAAGAGATTTGACGCTATTGTCAAGTTTGATTCCCGAACCATTGTAAAGAGTGGAAGGATGAATCTTGCCGAGATTCGCTTCAAAGGGAAAACTTGTTTCTTCCATGTTATTGAGAAATGTTCGCATGAACGCGCCGTAAAACTGGTACGTTCCTATGTGAAAAGTATCAGTGGCGGTCGTAAGATGTCTGTGGCGGAAGAGTATTATCTTCTCGCCGCTTAATGTGGTAACTATATTACAGAAAAATATGAAGTTAAGAAAGTACATCGAAGAGAAAGCATCCGAATGGGTCGGATACAACCGGCCTGCTGTGGACTGGATGGTTACGGAGAAAGGTAATCCCAACAAACGATTGAAGAGAACCATGCACGATTTTCCCGAATTTGGGAAGGTGGTTGAACAAATACCGCGTCCGTTATCCCGCCAAGATGTGTTTAACTGCTACAAGGAAGACCCCTATAAAGGATTTGTGGCCACCCTCCTCTGGGATAGGTTTTGCCAGGAGCCATTCCACATTTATCTCTTCCTCCCATTCTTGGCCGAGCCTGCCGATGCCGTCAGAGCAAAACTCAAGGAAACGACGAAACACATTGTATGTGGCGATATGAGCCTATCCGAACTCTATACCGCCTGCGAAACTCCTTCACGGTTGCAGTTGGCGCACAGGATCAACCAGTCGGAGTTCACGCTGGCGTTGGATTATCTGGCCGCTGACTCTCACGACATCGTACATCCTTTGATGTTCAATTCACGTATGATGAATGTTCATTGCGCGCTGCTGCTTGAGGATTTGGGAACATCTCAACCTTTCTATGAAATAGATGGAGAAAAGATTGCTGTCAGCGCGGACTCTTCTGCGTCAGAATGTTATGAGGATGACTGTAGACGGTTGGGTGACATCGCTCTTTGGGCAGGATGCGGAAACCCAGAGTTTTTGGTGGACTGGTTGAACTACAGTGCAGAAGGTCGGGCGACCTACCCGATTGCGAAGGAAGTCATTACACTATTCCGCCTAAAAATCAACGGCTACCATGGGCCATCCGGCACAGCCATGTCTTTGGCGGAGTTCATCCAGCAAGGGTTTCAAAGTGAAGGAGACATTAACGAGTTCTTCGCTGATTTCGCCACAAAACTATATATGGGAGACGAAGCCAATCAAGTTCTGATGCTCCAGATCCTGAAAGATAATGACCTCATAGAAAAACGCACCCAGTATGATACCTACAGTCACGTCAACAAAGGATGCAGCCTGGAACAGCCTCTGGACATCAACATACCCTGGAAAGACCGATTCCACTTTGAGAGTGCCATAGTGGACTATATCCTCCTATGGAGTTCTCCGCAAGAGACACACCGCGAGCTTCTCAACATAACAATGCACTGTAAAGGCCGGAAATGGATTGAAAGTCTGGAGTATGGCATCTATCGCAGCAATGGTATGAAAAGGGAGCGGTATTACTTTGATTTAACCGATATGTTTAACCAATAAAACGACAAACCAATGAAACACATTGCATTTCATCATTTCATCGCGCTGGTCTTCCTTGTCGCGACATCAGTGTTGTTCCTATCCGCATGGATGTCTTCCCCGATAGAAGACTATCTAACCTTATTTATCATCTTCTCCATAATCACATTAGCCGCCGGTTATTTAAGGCCAGGTCTACCGATTGGTTTTAGATGGCTTGCTCTGATTGCCATATTCGTAACGATATGTATTGTTACAGATGGCCAAGACGTGGGAATAAGTTGGATGTCCATACTTCTGTGCTTGTTTTCTTGGGCAATCGTACTCCGTAGATTTATTATGGAGAGGACAGAAAACACCATTGTTGCCAGTCGAAGTGTGATGAGGTCATTGTATGATTATCTGGATGCGGTATACAGAGGTTTCGCGGAAACACTTGACAATATGATGAAGAAGGATGCCTTTGTTCCAATGATACCAGTGACACACGCGGTGGCAATTATGTCCTTCTCGTTTCTCTTCATGTATATCGGAATGGACTCTTACGAATCCAAGTTTGAAGAGTATGGCTATGCTGTATACCTTGGTATGATGGTTTTAATTCCGATACTATATACCATAAGGAACACACGAAAAGGACATGGATTTCTGCCGAGTCTATTGGCTGCATTCGTAATGTTCCTTCTGGGTGCGGTTGCAATGTTTGTGTGTTTTGTGCTTGCCATCCTCGCCTTTATTTCAATCAATGGTGTAATAACCGCCATCTCTAATTTACTCAAGAAATTATTCGGATAAATAATATGGAACACAACAATCAAGAAATCGAAATAGAAAAGACTGACATCGAAAAACTCCGCACTTTGGCTGAACAAGGAGATGCAGATGCGCAATGCGAACTCGGTTTGGCCTATGAGGAAGGTGATGATGTGGAGCAGGATTATGAAAAGGCTGCTCATTGGCTTACCTTGGCAGCGGAACAAGGCGATGCTTTGGCTCAAATCTGGCTGGGTGACTTATACCTGCGGGGAGAAGGCATTGAACAAAGCGACGAGAAGGCATTACTCTGGTACAACAAAGCCGTGGAACAGGGCGAAGCTCTTGCTCATTACAAACTCGGCCTGATGTATTTCAGCGGCTGGGGCGTTAAACAAGATTACACGGAGGCGTTACGTCTGTTTATCAAATCAACGGAAGAACAGGATGGAGCCGTCATAGAGAATGCGGACTGCCTTATCGGAGACATGTACTACCACGGTCTTGGAACAGAGCAGAATTACAGCGAAGCCTTGCGGTGGTATTTACGAGCCTCCAATGATGTTGATGCGCAATTAAACCTCGGCAACATGTATTATGATGGTATCGGTGTGAAACAAGATTATTCCGAGGCGATGAAATGGTTTCTCAAAGCAGCCGAGCAGGATCACACCATAGCCCAGTTCAATCTTGGTGTCATGTACGATGACGGAGAAGGTGTTGATGTAAACCATGCGGAAGCCGCCCGCTGGTTCCGTTTGGCCGCAGAAAAGGGCGATGCAGATGCACAATTCAACCTTGCCACCATGTATGCCAGTGGTGATGGAGTGGAACTGGATATGGACGAGGCTTGCCGATGGCTCCAGAAAGCGACGGAGCAGGGCGATGAGAAAGCGAGAGAATGGTTGGAGAAACTACAAGAAAACAACAAAAATGGCTGAATGTCAAAAATATTTCGTATCTTTGCGGTTTGAAAATAATTGTATCTCTTATTAAGAAAAATAATGAAAACAAACTCACAAATACATCAACGTCAGCAAGATTTTTTGTCTATGTATAACCCAACGTCAAGTGAGGAGATTGCATTAACGAGTGGATTGAAGGCATCAACCCAACATAATGATTTATATTCTCCTGGGGTGAACAGATACCCCATTAAAGAATATTGGAAAACATTATTGCAAAATATAGGAGAGAAATATCGTACATTACAAAGCGAGGAGACATTTTTTAATGACATTGTTTGCATTAAGAATCAGATGAACAACCAATTTTGTGATGCCTTCAAAAATCAAAGAAGAAAATACGAACAGGGATTTAGAATTTCACATGCACAGAAAAGTCTGTCTGTATACTTGAAACACCTCTGGTGTATGAACATAATTGAGCAACCTCCCTTCTGTCCTATTGATAGTAATGTTCTGAGATTGGCAAATGCTCCAGATGTACGTTGGTGTCATGTAAACTCCATGGAGTTGTACATGACTCATGTTGCTGCCATTAGATTAGGGAAGGAAGCAAATCCATCATACGACGGTGACTCCATTGCTGTATGGGAATTGTTCGAGTTCTAAATACTATATAAGGAAGATGGAAAAAGATTGTACACTCTCTATAGAGTCACTAATTGAGCGTTTCTGTACCCGTTGGACATTAAAGACGCTCTTTACCTTGGAAGAGGCCGGTGATGGCGCAATGAGGTTTGGTGAGATACGGAAAAGGTCTGGCTGCACATCAGATAAGATGCTAAACAACGCCCTCAAAGAACTGGATGCCGATGGACTTATACGTAAGAAGTTCTATCCAGAGAACCCTAACAGACCAGATTATTCCCTTACAGAGAGAGGAAGGTCGTTGCTCACTGTCTTGCATCATTTACGCGATTGGGCAACTGACAACATGCAAGACATTATGGCTGACCGCAAGGAGCGCGACGAGATGCGTGAGAAATACGACAAATAACTTGTAAACATATTACATCATTTCTTGAATGGGCATCAGCAGAATGCCCATTTTTTGTTGGCCAAATGGCACTTTCATTTTGAAAGTGTTTTTATTTTGTTGTGTATCTGACAATTCTGTGCGTTTTGGAAATTCTCACTCCCAAACCGTATTTTCTGCGCAGTCTTCTTAATCAAAATAAAAAATCAAAAAAATATTAAAAATAAAATTCATTCAAATAACTAATTTATAAATAATTAAATTATTATTATGAGACTTTATAGTATTAAGAAAATTGATGCTAAAAAAGAGTTTGACGAACTGGATTTTAGTTCGCGGAAGTTTATACGGAATGGTGGTTCCGTATGGGCCGAGATGCGCTTTAGTGGACTGACGTGTTACTATTTCATCTTTGTGGAAGGTGAAAAGATGAGGAAACTCGCCATCAAGTTGGTTCGGCAGTTTGTGATGGATGAGGAGAGATGCTTAGGCATCTCTTAATCGTGGGGGTGGAAACTTTATTCTTAATATTATATAGAGAGCCATTATCAAAACAATCGAAACACCTAATATCAATTATATGAATACAGAAGCCGTACAAAACACCATCAAGGTTGAGGTTGACCGCAATGCACACAAGTGCGAAACCCTGCTGGAGGCAATGCAGGATGTGCTGGAGGCAAGTGAGAACTGCCAGTTCAGTAAGCCCCTTTATCGTAACGAGGAGTGGGCCGGTTACGCTTTTGACTTTTTGAATGAGCGTCTCGGACTTTCTGATGAGGAGTCAATTCTGTCAGCCATCATCTTGGAGGAAGGAACTGATTCTTGGGCTACTTTGTCCGACATCAGCAAACACATTGGGTGTAGTAAGATTGAGGTGATGCAACGGAAGTCTGTTTTTGACTCACTTTCAAAGAAGGGGTTTATCATCATTGATGGTAAATCACAATACGGCTTCTCCGATGAAGTGTTTCAGTCCATTAGTCGCAACGAGTCGAATATTGAGAACGGACACGTGTTCGATACAAACGATGGTTTGTTCTCTGAAATACAGTATCTGCATAAACGTGCTTATCGGAAAGAAATATCCACTTTCACGTTACACCTGACCATGGACAAATTATTGGCCTGTAATTCCCAACTCCCTCTCGTCAAAGGACTATCTTTTTATAGAAAAATTCTAAATGAATTAGAGTTCCGTTTTCTGATAACTCTCGCCTTGGGCTGGGTTGACAACGAGGACGCTCTATCCGTTTCCGATGTGGATTACATCTTTTATGATGAAAGTTCTCGCCGTGAACTTGGGAATAGCCTAATTAGTGGGAAATCAAGATTGATTACCGAAGGGGTAGTAGAATGCTCATGCGACGAAGGACTGGCCATCTATAAAGGTTACGCTTTAACCAACAAGGCCAAAATGCGTCTTGATCCTGATTTGGCACAAAAAAGAATGAATGAGAGTGTAAAGAGCAAACTGATGTCTGCGAAAGAAATCTCTTCCAAGTCACTGTTCTACAACGATGACATTGCTCGACAGGTGTCCGAATTGGGTTCCTTGCTAAAGGAAAAACAATTGCGCGGCGTACTCACTCGCTTGAAGGAAAGAAACCTTCGCTGCGGTTTCACTTGTTTGTTCCACGGAGGCCCTGGAACTGGTAAAACCGAAACCGTATATCAGTTGGCCAGACAGACTGGACGAGACATCTTCCAGGTGGATTACAGCCAATTACGTAGTAAGTGGGTGGGTGACAGTGAGAAAAATGTCAAGGCCATGTTTGATGAATATCGTCAATTGTGCAAGACCGCCAAACTGATGCCCATCCTGCTGCTTAATGAGGCCGATGCCTTAATTGGGAAACGCATGGAAAGTGCAGAACGCGCTGTCGACAAAGGAGAAAATGCCCTCCAAAACATCGTTCTTCAGGAAATGGAAGTCTTCGATGGTATTCTGATTGCCACCACAAATCTCGCCGAAAATATGGATTCCGCCTTTGAACGCCGATTCCTTTATAAGATAGAATTTGAGAAGCCCGACACCGAAGCTCGCGCCAAGATATGGAAGAGTATGCTGCCTTCTCTTAACAAGAAGGATGCCACCACTCTGTCGGAACGGTTCCCTCGTTTCGTTGGCGGTCAGATTGAAAACATCACCCGTAAGGTTACTGTCAGTGAAGTTCTCCACGGTGGTGTGACAAAGCTGGAGGACATTGTCAGTCTCTGTGAACATGAAACCATCGGAAAGGATACTCCCAACAAGAAAAGTATCGGCTTTCAAATGAGTCAAAATAACTAAAATCAAATATTTAATGAAGAATTTGCAAATCAATTCGCGCATCACTCCACGCGCATCCAGAACCATCGACACCTACCTGAAAGACATCGCCCAGTTGCCGCTGCTCACCCCCGAAGAGGAGGTGAGCCTGGCTCGGCGTATCCATGCCGGTGACGTAAGGGCGTTGGAACGTATGGTTCAGGGCAATCTGCGCTTCGTAGTATCGGTGGCAAAGAACTACCAGAACATGGGATTGGAACTTGTGGATTTGATAAGTGCCGGAAACATCGGACTTGTCACGGCGGCAAAGCGTTTTGATGAGACACGCGGCTTCAAGTTCTGCTCCTATGCCGTGTGGTGGATACGGCAGTCGATCCTGCAGGCCATCTCCAAGGAAGGCCGCACGGTTGCGCTCCCTGCCAATCAGTTAAGTTTGCTCTCCAAGATGGGACGAGAAGCCTCACGACTGGAACAAGAATTACAGCGCACGCCCACAGCGGCGGAGATAACAGAGAGACTCGATGCCAACGAGGAACACGTCAATTGGCTGATGAACACATCCGAAAGACCATTGTCGCTCGATGCTCCCATCCAAGGCGATGACAGCAGTATGCGCATTGACACCATTGCCGACAGTTCTACAAGAACTGACGATTCCCTGATGGCTGAGTCATTGCATACCGAGATTGAGAGCGCGCTGGCTATACTTCCTCAAAACGAGCAGAGCATTCTCAAGATGTCATTCGGCATCGACCATCCCCATCCGTGCAGTCTGGATGAGATTGCGATGCAGATGAAACTGTCGAGGGAGCGTGTCAGACAGATTCAGGCCAAAGCCATCACAAGATTAAGACGCAGTTCAAACAGAGAGAGACTTAAAATGTACTTGTAATATGGAAGAAAACACGAAAAACTGGCTTGTAGAAGCCGACAAAGCAGCATATAAGGCGTTGGATTATGCCAACAAAATAAACCCCACCTTTGCGGAAACCATCAAGGGAATCAAGAACCCTCTATCGGAACAGGATATAGATGGCTATTACAAGGAAGACCCCTACAAGGGTGTAATAGCCACCGCGTTATGGCTTGAAAAGCACATCCTAACCCCGCGAGAGTTTGTTCTTCTTGCCTCAAGCAGGGCAGATGTTATCAGATGCCAGATAAGATACTGGACAAAACTCCTTAACGAAGAAGGAATACGGTCGGCATTCTATGCCTCTGCCGGACATCTGTATGAAAAGAGAAAACCGCAATGGGTTGAAACCTCTGCCATATTCACTCTTCCGCCATGGGAACTACTGCACTTCCTTGACAACGGTGTATCGAGAAAACTGCCCATTTTTGACAAAAACCAACACTACCACATTTTAGAAATAGAACACTCCGAAAAGATAGACAAGTGGTACTCATTGAATGAAGATGGAGGAGTCGTTGCCAATGAGCACCTAATGGATTCCATCTATTTCGACTACTGTGTGCGGGTTAGTTACAGCAAAAGTGTCATTTCCGAACTGGATGTTGTAAGAAAACGCAGTTACCTCTTCTTGTATCCTATTGATTTCTACATTGTGGCGAAAAATATAGGATTCCATCACGATAAAGAGGATTCTCCCGAAACAAAAAAGCTAATGTCATTGGTGATTGATGCCTTGTATTCAAATGACCTACTGATGGTCAAACCCAATGTTGCCGATTATATCCGGCTTGATGCTTTTATCATGTCCAACCCCAACATTGATACAAGAGACATTACCTTGGAAGGCGGAGGAAGTGTTTCTATCATCAGGAAAGGAACATCTCCTGAAGAGCCAATCGTTCTTTCCTGCCCACCTTCTATGGTAAAAGATGTTGAGGAAAGAATTATTCTTTATTTGACTCAAAGCGTTGTTTACATTCCCAGATACGAAGATTGGGAAATGACAAGTATAGAAAGTAGAATAATCTATGGCAAGGCATTCGATGTAAGCACTGTACGCATCAGATATTTTGACATCTTCGGCAAAATGACTTCCCAGCACTTGACGGAATGGTTCTTCTGCAACAACTACCGAGAATAAAAAAGAGGCAGCCAACTCGTGACCGCCTCGCTTCACATTAAAAAATAGGGTTTATGAAAAACCTTTATGTATAAAAAACGAAACTATTTCGATAATATTATATCTCGGAAACCTTTCTATCAAAGAAAAAAGCGGCACCCTGAAAATGGGTGCCGTTTCTTGTTTGTGATATTGTAATTTCCGGTGACTAATTTACGCAATATTAACCGTTTTATTGTATTGGTTCCTATCTATTTTTGTCAACACACCAAATTGAATCAATGTCAATTATGGATGTAGCAAGGTGCATTGCATCTCCGTGTTTTCCTATATTCAAATCTCCCACCTTTGTGCTGTATGGGAAATAATCACTTCTATCAAAAATAAGAGACTTGAATTTGCCTGTAAAGCGATAGTCCTTACCTTCGACCAACTTCGCAACATCTTCTTTTGACACATAACCTATTACACCACACCAGATTCGAGGATTTAACATTCCTGCTTTATAAGCGTCATGCTTCAGTAATACTACATATTTAGACTTGTGAGTACCTACTTCCTCCAACGTGAAAGGTAATTCTTCCAACATATTGTAATGACGCATAGTGTCAATGAATGCAGCCATAAACTTCGCATCAGTTTCCTCTTGGATAACCTGATTGTTTTCCCAGTTAGGATTATTGTTCATCCATTCCATCAGAAACTGTTTAAGTCGTGAGTTCTGTGTGGTGGTAATGCTGTTTGTGGAGTCTTTGACTGTATTGTTGGTTGGCATATTGCATGAAGCCAAAAACAATACACTAAAAATTCCCATCAAAAATAGTACCTTTTTCATTTTGTTGTTATTTAACAGGTTGCTTTATTTTGTTATAACGCGGTTTTCTCATTTTTATTGTCCTTTTCCTTCACGACGACCTCAACTGCATTCCCCTCGACTGCATATCCCTCATAATGTTCTTGATGACGTGCAACTCCTCGGTGTTCGTCTCTATACGCTGCACGCTACCGTAGATAGCCGCCACCGTCTGCTGTATGATGATGGTGTTGTCGCGGATGGAAGCCGTATCTTCCTGGATGGCCGTGGCGCGGCCTCCGAGGTCGTCGATGCTCTCCTGCGAGGCTTGCGCGATACCCCTTGACGAGGCCGTGCGGTCGCTGGCAGATGCTGCTCCGAAGTCCAAACCTGCCGCCGACAGCTCCGAGACGAGCTGGTTGTAGAGGGTCTGGGCGTACTCCTTCTCCCCTCTCATAGCCTCGGCAATCTCCCTGAAATTGGCATACGTCCAGTCCACGATGTCATCCTCTCCAAGGCCCTGCTGCCGCCGCAACTGCTTCTCATAGTCCTTGATAATCTTCTGTAAACGCTGCATCAGAGGCTGCACGAAGACGGCCTGCATCACCATATTGCGTATCATGTCGTCGATACTCTCGTCAATCTTGGAGAAGACCACCGTCATGTCGTCGCCGAACTCTCGGAAGATGCCCAGCCACTTGTCCACGATGCCCTGCAAGTCGATGCCCGCCAGCCCCTCGAACATCTCCCTCACGCGCTCGCCCATCTGGTAGGCCAGCTCCTCGATGTCCTGCTGGTACTTGTCCGCCAGTTCTTGGTTGCCCTGGGCGAGAGCCTCGCGCTTCTTCTGCTCCAGCACGTCCATCTGGTAGCGGTCGAGCTTCTGCTGCATGTTGAAGTAGTCCATCGCGTTGAGCGACCCTTCCCGATAGAGGCGGCTCATCTCCTCGATAAGACGCTTGCGCCGCTCGTCGAGCAAGTAGTCCTGGTGGTTGGTCTGGTTAGCGTACTCCCTTCGGACAGAGGTGTCTATCTTGTCCTTGTACTCCAACTTGCCCATGAGCCACGAGATGAAGTTGCTGGTGTAACTGTCATCAAGCCAGTCCTCGAAGTTGCCGTTGTAGTAGTCCTGGATGAGCTGCCGCATACCCTCGGCGGTGGATGTGTTATAGTGTTCCGCTATGCGCTCTATCAGATCCTGCACCCCCTCTCCGTACCAGTAGTTGCCGGTGTTGCTGTAGAGCCTGCTCATAAAGGTCTCAAAGACCTCCGCGATATGGGCATCATCGAGGGCGTTGTTGCCAATGAGGGTGCTGGCCGACGCGCTGTTGTAGAGGTTTTTCCAGTTGCTGTTGGAATTGAAGGCCGCATAGTTCTTGAGGTCGTGCATGGCATCGAGGAGCGACTTGCGGTATTCACTGTAGTCCAGAGAACTGATGGTGGTGTTGAGGGAGTTGAGAACGGAGAGCATCGCCGAGAGGTCGGATTCGATGTCGGCCATATAGTCCTTGGCCTCTTCCATGCGCTGCTGCTCCTCCGCCTCACGCTGCGCCGAGGTCTTCAACACCCCTGCCAGCACCCCTTGCCCGATGCCCAGCACCGCACCGATGAGCGCGCCCCATCCACCTCCTATCTGCGCACCGGCGGCTGCATAGCCTCCGGCGGTACTGATGGTGTCAGCGATGCTCTGGAAAGTGTCTGCCATCTTCTCCAGATGGGCGTTGTTTGTGGCCTCCGCGAACTCCCGCATGGCACTGGCAAGTCCGCTGGCCAGAGACGAAATCTTCTGTAGGCCGTTCAAGAGATACTCCACGCCCTGCTCCACGGTCTCCTTGCTCTCGCCGCTGAAAGCGTCTTTGAAGGCATCCTTTAGCGTGTAGCCTCCCTTGCCCATCTGCTGTATCTCACGCTTGACCTTACGGACATTCTCGATGAACTGGCGGAACTCCGCCTCGGTGGTATTGCTGTCGCCATACTCGTTTCGGAACTCCTCCAAGGTCATCTTCTCCATCTGACGGAGCTTCTCGATGGCTATCTTGACATTGGCGTAGGTCTGCTCGGCAAAGACATCGCCGATAGAGTTCTCAATGAACTCACGCTGTATGTTCCTCATACTCTCGGAATACTGGCGTTCCAGTTCCTTGAGGGCGGCTTGCATGGCTTTTTTCTTCTTGGGGTCTGTCTCCACCATCATGGCGGACTGCAACTCCCTGCGTTTCTGCTCACTCTCCTCGGTGAGTTCCGTGACTTTCTGCTGGTATCCGGCATAGTCGCCTA
>JAEEGH010010199.1_pt1 | contig 21654 bp, 22 predicted proteins | sample 9134181 | NCBI WGS metagenome assembly JAEEGH01 (sample SAMN16246544, study PRJNA631951) | gut metagenome | biome: gut microbiome; feature: rumen; material: DP-attached | host: Bos | place: Iran: Karaj | collected 2018-10
TCTTTACAAAGGTAAGCGTTGCCGTGCTTTCGTTATCGTCGTCATCATGGACGGAGCATGAGAGCTTATTCGGTTCCAGCAGACGGCACATGGCCTTGTCAGCATTCTTTGATTTGAATGTGTAATCGCCGGCATGACCGATAAATATTCCTCCCTTTACAGAATAAAGATCATCGTCCCCAGCTTCCTTTGTGATTACAAAGTCACCAAGATATGCTCTTTCTCCGGGACTGCCAAGGTGTTCCCTCTCCTCCTTTGTCAGTTTGTTCTTCATCTGAAAAAGAGCCTTGCAGGCTTCTTTATCGCTGCTGTCACAGGTGAAACTGTCAAGGTTGGCTCCAGGACCGAAGGCATAGCGCCCTGTTTTGAAAGCTGGACTGTCAGCCATTGCTGATGCGGGCAGCAGAACAGCTGCTGCGACGAGAGCTGATACTCTCAGAATATTAGATGAAAATTTCATAAAAGATTATCCTCGTGAATGAATAGTAAGTACGCCCATAACTTATTTTACAGCAAAATTATGACATATTGCAGGATCTTAAACAAACAGGGTTTTTTATAAACTTACTGACAGGCCACAGGGAGAGGTTGTTCTCCCTGCTGATAACAGCATTTCCGGGTATAACGTAAACGTTTTATAGCTGCATCCAAATGAATAGGTTCGCAACGGCAACCGTTTGATGCCGGATGGCTGCAGATAAACTGCGTATTGCAGAAAGCCAGGAGATCCCTGCAATCTGTGACGGGGATGCGGTAACCGGGACTCTAATGCTGATCTAAACTGGTACAGGATTTTGGGTTTGCTGCCAAGGGTTACGTGGATTCCAGGTTCTGTGCTTCATGCAGGAAGCTTCTGTCTTTTGCATGGAGCACAGTCACTGCCAGACTATGTTCGTTGTGCATGAGGCCGGTTCTGCAATACAGCAGTGAATGCCTGCCGTGCTGACAGGAGGCAGGATATTGCTTCACACAGTGCCCTCATATAGCAGTTTGTCACCAATCTGAACCTGTTTCACGCCTGTTTCCCTGTTTTTGTTAAAATTGAAACTCAGCATATACCCGGTGTTCAGATTCCAGTAATCCAGATACTCGCAGATCTGTTTTTCTCCTGCTGCGTTATATCTTTCTCCCCGCCAGATCTTCAGTTCAATGACATACTGATGTCCGAGATAATCCACGATTATGTCGGTACGTGTCTGATCACGGGTCTGTGCCTCAATATTATAATTGCCTGTTCCGTTGATGATTGACTTCAGATACAGGAGGAATTTTTCTCTGCCGTCTTTTTCTCTGAAGCGCTCCTTAAGCGATCCTGGGATTTCATTGTATGTTTTGATGAACCGTTCCATGATGAGACGCATATTCAGTCTGCCGTCTTCGATAAAAATATTCCTGACCAGCCCGCCCTCTCTGCTGAACGCGTTATTTTTTAGCTCCTCGTCAGAAAGAAAGAGATTATAGAGCATTGTTTCAAATATGCGGTTTGCAACCCTGACAGTATTGTGATCATTCCTGATGAGTCCATACATCTGCATCCGTGCAATTGCATCCTGTTGCGGATTGTAAGTCAGTCTCGTTCCTTCCATAAGAATGCTGCGAATAGCTGCCTTTAAATCGGGATAGCAGTTCAGGTTTTTGGTAAGCGACTGAAACAGAGTATTGTTTTCCGAAAGGAGCTGATTGACAGCTTCATTGATCCCTCTGACTGACCAGGCTTCAGCCGGGTTTACTGTCTTTGAGACTTTCTCATCGATTAACTGGCAGATTCTGCTCACCAGGAATGGATACCCGTTTGTGTATTCCCGGATGATTTTGGCATTTGCTTCCGTATTCATGCCGGTGTGATGGTCAGACTCATATCGACAGTGAAATCCGCAGCAATGTTCCACGGACTGTTCTCCTTGATTTCATCGCCTGATCTTATTTTTCTCTTCAGATGTTTTACATCAGTAACACCGGCAAGGATCACCGATTGAAAAGTACGGTATTTCGTGTTTTTTTCACGTTTCAGATAGCAGGCTCTCAGTTTTCCAAGAAAATCCACAGAAAAACCTGATTATTAGTTGCAGTATCCACCTCATCAATTATCAGCACAACAGGCTTTGCGTTCTCTTTGCTCCAGCAGTCAAAAATTCTGAAAATATCATTCAGTTTAGTCTTCTCTGCTTTGCCGGCAAGTTCCTGAAACATGTCATAGAAATCGTCGGGAATGGGAATTTACATGCTGTCTCTGGTATCACAAAGAAGCTGTGCCAGACCTTTTGTAAACTCGCTTTCATTTTCGAAGTCAGCACTGGTAATATCCTGAAAGTCTATGTTAATGACATCATACTGGTCAGACAAAGCCAAATTTAAGGCTGTCAGGGTTGTTGTCTTTCCGTACTGCCTTGCCCTGTTGATCGTAAAATACTTTCCGTCATCAACCAGCATTTTAATTTCCTGAACTTTCTCGGAGAGATCCGCCATATAATGCCTGGAAGGTATACATACGGCCGTTGTGTTGAACTTTTTCATCTGATATTTCTCCTGGATCTGTTATTTTAACAGGATCTTTACAATCTCGTTTTTGTAATAGTGCTGTTCACGGAATCAGCAAGATAATTCATCAGGTTATTAGAACTAAAAAAAAAACGGAGTCTGACAACTCCGCCTTTTTGCCGTTTGGCAGTTTATGAAAATATTACTTCTTCTTCTTCTTTGCTGTAGCAGTGGTCTTCTTTGCTGCTGTAGTCTTCTTAGCAGGCTTTTCATCAGCAGCCTTTGGAGCTGCAGTCTTTTCTGCCTTAGGAGCAGCTGCAGGTGCAGCCTCTTCGATATCGGCAGTCAGACCGATCTTAAGATCAACCAGAGAATTCTCGCCGCCAAATACGTTCGGTACATATCTGTCTGCTTCCCAGTCATTGTCGAAAATTTCCTGACCGTCTTCCATTACGAGGCGGAAACGGTACTGGTACTCGGCATCCAGCTTGCCTTCTACCTTGACATCAACCTTGAAATCCCCGCTCTTCAGCTGAGTCATCTCTACCGGATCCCAGCCGTTGTTTTCACAAAGAAGAAATACCTGCTTGGCATTCTGAGAGGCTTCCTTGGTAACCTTGAATGTCAACTTGACTTCGTTTGTTGTTTTATTATATTTTTTAGATACTGACATAGTTTATTCCTTGTTTAGTGCAAAAAATACACAATGCTATTTTACACAATTTTTTTTTAAATTAAAAAAAATTTTTTTTGATTTGAAAAAAATTTTTTATTAACAGATTATTTTTTAGCAGAATTCAGTAACTGTACGGGTTCAGACGGGCTAAAAAATTTTTTTAGAACACTGAAATTTGATTAAAGATAAAAAAAAACAGCGGTTTGATTTTATGTTTAAAAAAATTTTTTTTGAAATCAACGATTCCAAAATCATCGATTTCTAAATTTTGTATTCCCGTCTGATGATAGAGTCAGTGAAGCATTTTCTGAGATAGAAGCCTCTCGGCCTTGTCATGATAATGCTGCCGTCAGCACCGATTGCTTTCGTAAGAGCCTTTCCGTCCGCAGCTTTCGGTCTGATCTGAAGCACATCTCCGTCTCTTGCTGTTATGCTTTCTATCTGTCCGGTGGCAATTTTTTCCATGTGGTCATTCCAGTCCGCTCTGAGTGCCAGATCCTCCTCTCTGCTGGGACTCCAGAGAAAAGGAGTGTAGACTGTCCGTTCTGATACAGGAATATTTCTTGATCCGCTGAAGGGAACCCACAGAACGCAGTTAAGCTTGTTGCGGACGTTTGACTCCTCGTAGATCATTCCGCTTACGCCCATCAGGGGAGTTATGCATACGAAAGTTGTTTCCAGCGGATGGTATTCTTCATCCAGGGGAATTGTTTTGAGTTCTATGCCAAGCTCGTAGAAATCCTGTGTCGGCGTGCTTCCGGCATCAGCCCCGAGAACGGTTTCTATAAGCTGTCCGAACCATCCTTTGTAGTGGAGCAACTTTTCAGGAACCTGACCATGATTTGATGCTATTTCACCGATGCTGAGCCCTGCTATTGAGTAGCAGCGCTGCATCAGCTCGTCCACGTTTTCCGGACGCTGCACTTTTTTCATTTTTTTTTCATCCTATCATTACCCTGAGCATGGCTGAATTCTAACACAGACCATATTTAATTTACCCTGCTCCCGTTCTGAAAAGTCTCATTTGCCGATGTGCCGACAGCCACTTGTGCTGATGTTTGTGTGCTGGTTTTAAATTCAGTCATAAAGAATTGTGTGTTTCTTGAGATAATGCGTTATTTGTGAAAAAATTAGCGTATCTGACTGAGGTGGAGAGTCTTTTTTTTGTGATAGATCAGGAAGGTTACCGCTATAATGTAGGCATTGTGATTTGTAACAGGGTGGGACAGGTTCTCTGGGCCAGACGTATCGGTCAGAATTCCTGGCAGTTTCCCCAGGGTGGCGTGGACCAGGGGGAGAGTCCGGAGCAGGCTATGTACCGGGAACTGAAGGAGGAACTTGGACTTGCCGAGACGGATGTGGTTCTTGTGGATCAGACAAAGTACTGGCTCAAATACAAGCTTCCCAAGCGTCTTGTTCATGCTGATTCGGTTCCTGTATGTATCGGACAGAAACAGAAATGGTTTCTGCTGCTGCTTTCCGAGGAGAGGGAGAAAAGCATCTGCTTTGATCACACTGATGATGCGGAATTTGACGGCTGGCGCTGGGTTTCCTACTGGTATCCGATCCGGCAGGTCATATCTTTCAAGCGGGATGTATACCGCAGGGTTCTGAGGGAGTTTCTGGAGGCAACGCAGCAGTCATGCCGTCCGACTATCAGAAAAAATTTGGGTGAAAAGTCATATCAAGCAAGGAAACACTGGTGTTAACACTACTTCGAAAAATTATTGAAAGTGTCATTGCTGCTCCGAATCTTCAGGATGCAATGCACAATCTGGTGGTAAAAACCAAGGAATCACTTAATGCGGACTGCTGCTCCATATACCTTGCAGAGCCTAACGAGAAAAGATTCCGTCTGGTTTCAACCGACGGTCTGTCACAGGATGCCGTGGGCAAGACGATCCTGCATTACGGAGACGGACTTGTAGGTTATGTAGGCAAAAAGCTTGAGGTGATAAATCTGGCCGATGCCACGGCGCACCCGAATTTCAAATACCTGCCGGAGGTCGGGGAGGACTGCTTCCGTTCATTTCTCGGAGTTCCGATTGTTGATCAGCGCCAGCTTCTCGGTGTTCTTGTTGTTCAGCAGAAGGAACCGCGTAAATTCGACGAGTCAGATGAATCCTTCATTGTTACTCTGGCTGCACAGCTGGCATCGAAGGTGGCACATGCCCAGATGCTTAATCAGATGAAAATCGAACGCTGTTTTTCAAAGCCGATAAAGGGCATAGCCGCATCCAACGGACAGAGCGTGGCCCGTGCCTTTGTATGGTATCCGCAGCTGGATCTGGATCATGTGGTGGTGACTCATACTGATGATGTGTTTACCCAGGTTGAACTTTTCAAGCAGGCTATTTTCCAGGTTCAGCTTGATCTTGATACTCTGATGCTCCGAATAAATCAGACATCTTCAAAAAATGAGACATCTGAGATCCTGGAAATTTACTCCATGATGATTAACGATGTAAGCTTCTCGGAAAAAATTGTAAAGGCAATCAGCGAGCAGAAGATTATGGCAGTTTCTGCAGTTAAGATTGTCTGCGAGGAGATGATTTCCAAGCTTGCCGATGGCGGTTCCAGATACATGCAGGATCGTACTGTCGATATAAGAGATGTTGCACAGCGTCTTCTCAGCAAGCTGGCCCACAACCAGGCTCATAATTATGATTTGAATACTCCGGTTATTCTTGTGGCAGAGGAGGTTTCCGCTTCGCTTCTGGTTGAAATCCCGACTAAGGTGCTCAAGGGTGTTGTTTCACTTAAGGGTTCCGTGAATTCACATGCGGCGATTATGGCAAGATCTCTGAATATTCCGGCTGTGATGGGGGTCCAGATTCCTCTTGACGCCGTAGATAAGAAGATCCTTGTGCTGGATGGCACAAAGGGTGAAATTCTCATAGAGCCTGACTCTGCCGTCAGAGAGGAATATGAGGAGATTATCCGCCGTCGCAGACATATGCAGGAGATGGTGGAGAAGGAATTCTGCCAGCCGGTGGTAAGTACTGACGGTCAGAGAGTCTGGGTTGCATTAAATGCCGGTCTTGATGTTGATATGAAAAAGGAGGAGAAATCATTTCTCGACGGAGTGGGACTGTACCGTACTGAAATTCCGTTCATGCTTCAGAGTTCTTTCCCGACTGAGGTAGAACAGCAGGGCTTCTATGCCGAATTTCTTCGTTCTTTCAGCGGAATGCCGGTATGCATGAGAACTCTGGATGTCGGCGGAGACAAGCAACTTCCGTATTTTAAGGTTGAGGAAATCAATCCGGCTCTAGGCTGGCGTGGTATTCGCATGACTCTTGACAACCAGTCCATCCTGCTCTCACAGTACAAGGCAATGCTCAGGGCGTCAGTCGGACTGGACAATCTCAATATCATGATCCCTATGGTTACATCCGTCGACGAGGTCATGGATGCGAAGCGTATTCTTGATGATGCATATCAGGAGGTTCTTGACGAAATTAAATGTGAAGGAAAAACGCTTAAATATCCTAAGTTCGGTGTCATGATTGAAGTTCCTTCAATGCTGTTTATTCTTGAGGATGTGGCACCGCTAGTGGATTTCTTTTCCATCGGCACAAATGATCTTACACAGTATATGCTTGCTGTGGACAGAAGCAATTCACGCGTATCGCACATTTATACCCCGTATCATCCTGCTGTGCTCAGGGTTCTCCGGGAGATTGGGAGAAAGATATCAGAGCTTGGCAGCAAGGTTGATGTCTGCGGTGAGATGTGCGGCGGTGTAATGGGAATGGTGATCCTGCTGGCCTTCGGCTACCGTATTTTCAGCATGAATCTGAGCAGCATTGCCAAAATTAAGTATGTTATAAGGCGCATTGATATCAGTCAGATTACCAGAATAGTAGAAGAGAATGATTTGAAGGATATTGAGGCTCTGAAGGCAAGACTTTCAGATTACATAAGCGGACTGGATTTGCAGAGATTCGTCAGTGAATGAGAATTTTAGGGTGGTATTAAAAAGTGAAACAGTATCTTGAACTGATGCAGAAAATTCTTGATGAGGGCAGTGAGAAAAGTGATCGCACGGGAACCGGTACTGTGTCGCTTTTCGGTCATCAGATGCGTTTTTCCCTTGAGGACGGTTTTCCTCTGGTCACAACCAAGAAACTTCATCTTCGTTCCATTATCTATGAACTGCTGTGGTTTCTGAAGGGTGATACAAATGTCGGATATCTGCATGATCACAATGTAACCATCTGGGATGAATGGGCAGATGAGAACGGTGATCTTGGTCCGGTATATGGTCATCAGTGGCGCAGCTGGCAGGCCGCTGACGGCAGAGTTGTGGATCAGATATCCCAGGCGGTAGATCAGATTAGAAATAATCCTGATTCAAGGCGTATAATTGTTTCGGCCTGGAATGCCGGTGAGATTGACAAAATGGCTCTTGCTCCGTGTCATGCTCTTTTTCAGTTTTATGTGGTTAACGAAAAACTGTCCTGTCAGCTCTATCAGCGCAGCTGTGATGTTTTTCTCGGGGTTCCCTTTAATATTGCCAGCTATGCACTTCTTACCCATATGATGGCTCAGCAGTGTGATCTCGGTGTGGGTGATTTTGTCTGGACCGGCGGTGATGTTCATCTTTATTTGAATCATCTGGAGCAGGCCAGACTGCAGCTTTCAAGACAGCCGAAGACTCTGCCGCAGCTTGAAATTAAACGTCGTCCTCCTTCAATTTTTGATTATGAATTTGAAGATTTCGAAATCATAAATTATGATCCTTATCCGGCAATTAAGGCTCCTGTTGCGGTTTAGCTTTTGCCATTTGTGTTTTTTTTGATATCCGGATATTTTCATTATGTACAGTCAGAATGAGTTGAATCATATCAGGTGGCAGTGCCGGCGCGGCATGAAAGAACTTGATCTTCTGATAGAGCCTTTCTTTGAAGAGGATTTTGCCTCTCTCAGTGAGGACTCTCAGAAAACCTTCGTCAGATTTCTTGATGAATCGGATCTGATGCTTTTTCGCTGGCTGCTTCGCGGCGAAGTCCCTTCAGATCCTGATTATGTATCTCTGGTTGAAATAATACTGAAGTGTCACAGGGATCGCTGTGCTGTTTGAGCCTTTCCTGATACCAGAGTCTTTTTCGTTTTCAAATAAAAAAGTTCCATAAGGATTTTATATGAATATATGTGTTGCGGGTGCCGGTTACGTCGGTCTTTCACTTGCTGTTATGCTGTCTGTCAAAAACAGGGTCAGACTTCTTGAAATCAGTGAATCCAGGGTTGAACTTGTCAATCAGAGAAAATCACCGATAACCGATGAGTACATCAGCAAATACCTGGAAACCAGGGAACTTGATCTGGAGGCTACGTCAGATCCTGTAAGGGCTCTGGAGGAGGCAGAAATTGTGCTGGTTGCAACACCTACAAATTATGATCCTGAAGAAAACTATTTTAATGTTGATTCCGTGCTCGATATTATCGAGAAGTCTGTGAAATATGCGCCGAAGGCCCAGATTGTGGTTAAGAGTACTCTGCCTGTTGGTTTTATCGAGGAAACACGGAAAAAATACGGTATCAGCAATCTGCATTTTTCACCTGAATTTCTGCGTGAGGGTAAAGCACTTTACGACAATCTGTTCCCTTCCAGAATTATAATCGGTACGGATAACGATGAGTTTGGCAAGATTTATCTGAACCTGCTGGCTGACGGTGCGGAAAAGAGCAGGGACGAAATCCCTATGCTGATTATTAAGCCGACGGAGGCTGAAAGCGTCAAGCTGTTTGCCAATACATATCTTGCCATGAGAGTTGCCTTTTTTAATGAGCTTGATACCTATGCATCATCAAAGAACCTCAGCACTCGCGACATTATAAGCGGTGTGTGCATGGATCCGAGGATCGGAGACTTTTACAACAATCCGTCATTTGGATATGGAGGATACTGTCTGCCAAAGGATACAAAGCAGCTTCTGGCCAATTACAGAGATGTGCCAAGCACAATCATACGGGCCATAGTTGATTCAAACTCGGTGCGCAAGGATTACATTGCGGCAGATATACTGAAGCATAAGCCGAAGACAGTGGGTATCTTCCGTCTTGTTATGAAATCCGGTTCAGATAATTTCCGCTCCTCCTCCATACAGGGAATTATGAAGCGTCTCAAGGCCAAGGGTGTAAATGTTGTTGTCTACGAGCCTATTATGAAGGAAGACAGCTTCTTTAATTCAAAGGTGGAGAGAGAACTGGATGTATTCAAGAAAGAATGCGATCTTATTGTGGCAAACCGGGTTACTGATGATCTTAAGGATGTCATGGATAAGGTCTATACCCGTGATCTTTTTGCCAGCGACTGATCTGAAAAGGTGCAGTTATTCCTGAATGAATGCAGCGGATGTTGAACATCCCTGGGTTAAAGTTCTGGAACCCGCGGTGTATGGATATGAAAGAGGTTTCTTTTTTGAGACATGGCGGGATTCTGCTTTCAGGAAGAATTTTGCCGGTTAATTCTTTGTTCAGGACAATCATTCTTCTTCTGTCTACGCAGTCCTGAGAGGTCTCCGTTACCAATTCTCCAGACCCCAGGGCAAACTACTGGTCATGTTTGTGAAGGGAAGTGTGTTTGATGTTGCTGAGGATTTGAGAATAAAGACATCTATTTGGGTAAATATGATGTGATCGAACTTTCTGAATCAGACTGAATGCTGTGGATCCTTCTGACTTGAGAAAAGAGTTTTCCTCCTGTATTTCAGACTATCCGCAGGAATAGTCCTGCAGAAAAATATTCTGATGCTCTGTTCAGAATCCCTTGATTGAATGGTTTGTCTGATGGCAACTGACAAGTGTTCCTTCTTTCATGAAAAAGTGCAGTATTCCCGTAAATCCGGATTTTTACTGAACAGCAAACAAAAATGGCGGATATAATCCGCCACAGATAAGTTAATTTTGTTTAATATAATCTGATTCAAAAATTATTTCTGAAGCTTTTCCTTGTGCTTTACAATAATGCGAACTACCTTGTCCAGAAGAACGTCCACGGCAGCATAAAGATCATCTCCTACAGCTTCTGTATGGTAGGTTTCACCGACTACCTGAACTACAGCTTCAGCTTTCTGCTCTAGCTTCTCAACAGAGAGAGTAATAAGGATTTCTTTTATCCATTCAGCATTTTGTCTGTCTAATTTGGAAAACTTACCCTGTACAAAATCATTGAGAGCATCAGTTAATTCGATATTGCGACATTTTATTGTAATCTGCATAAGCAACTTCCTTATTATTGTAATTCAAAAGTGAACCATTCATCTCAGAGAGTGATGATTTCTGCTCCGGTACCTGTCAGCCAAGTCGGATCAGTCGGTGTTCAAGCCGACCTGAGCTGTGCTATTTTTTGCAGCTTCCGCTCATACCTTAATAGTCAACTTTATATGATATCAAAGTCAAGAGCGACAGCCCCTTTAGGGATAATAATGCGACTTAACTAACGAAATCAATGTTTTTGACTGCTCATGGAACCCGTTCAAAGCTACAAATCAATTCTGACTGTTTTCTCTGACTTTTGTTTCCCTTGTGACTTCTGCTGCGGAAGATTACGAGATGTATTCATGTTGAATATTTTCTGTTTTTGATCTGCTTAGTCCGGTTTTACTATCTCTGCGACAGATGTTGTTAAGGTATGGATATAGACATTAGATATGTTTTTAGATGACGGCCGTTCAAATATGAAGTTGACACTATTGAAGAAAATCATGTGGTGTTTTATTATGAAATTGAAGTGTGTTGATGCTTTTTGGTGAGGATTTTATGGAACTGGTTGTGGTAAGTGGAAGATCCGGTGCCGGAAAGACAGTAGCACTTCGGTGCATCGAAGATTTGGGTTATTACTGCGTAGATAATCTGCCGGTGACTCTGCTGCCTGATCTTGTCAGGGTTTCGACAGGTCAGTACGAAAGAATCGCTGTCAGTATTGATGTTCGCAACCTTCCTGCAGACTCTTTCTCCGTTCATGAAATTCTGATGCAGCTTCAGCAGAATTCTGATCTCAGGGTTATCAGTATTTTCATTGATGCTGACGACGGCATTTTAATCAAGAGATATTCGGAAACCAGAAGAATACATCCTCTTACCAAACTTGCCAATTATACTCTTGAGCAGGCAATCATATATGAATCAAGTCTTCTTGCTCCTCTTGCCGTATATGCCGATATAAGAATTGATACAGGCAATCTCAACGGATATGGTCTGAATGAGATTATTACTGACAGACTTCTTGGCAGAAAATCCAGAGAAATTGTAATAGTTTTTGAATCATTTGGATTTAAGAACGGTATACCCAAGGATATTGATTTTGTTTTTGATGCCCGCTTCCTGCCTAACCCGCACTGGGTTCCGAAATTAAGAGCTCTTACAGGTCTTGATCAGCCGGTTATTGATTTCCTCAAATCCAAGGATTCTGTTGTTGATTACATAAACCAGATCGAGATATTTGTGAATACATGGCTTCCTCAGATTGAGCGCAATAATCGCAGCTATCTTACGATTGGCATAGGGTGTACCGGAGGTCAGCATCGTTCTGTTTTTATTGCTCAGCAGCTGTCGGAACGGTTTAAATCAAGAAATAAAAATGTTCAGGTTCGTCATCTGACTCTGGAAAAGAAAAAAATGGCGGGAATGGGGGAATGAGCAGCAGTGTGTCTTGCCGTACTGAAATTTTTATTGAACAGATCACCGATAAGGGCTTCGGGGTAGGCTTTTTTAAAGGAAAAAAAGTTTTTGTTGACGGTGCGTTGCCGAATGAAAATGTCTGTGTTGCTCTTGGCTGTGAACACGAAACCTATTTTGACTGTACTCTTCTTAAGATTCTGAAACCAAATCCAGATCGTGTATCTGATTTCTGCTGTCATCCGCAGTGTGGCGGGTGCCAGTTTCGAAATATCTCCTATGATGCATTGCTAAGACTGAAATCTCAGAGGTTAAGTGATGCTCTCTGTCAGTGTCGGGATTTTATTGATACGCCGTGTGTTTTTCCATGCGCGTGTTCTGCTTCAGATCCTGTTTTTCGTTATCGCAACAAGAGTATTTATTATGTGCGTCGGGTTGATGGCGTAAATAAGATCGGCATGTTTGCGAAAAAATCTCATATTCTTGTTTCTGTTGATGACTGTGCAATGGAGCCTGAGTGGATATCCTCGGTAAATAAGATTGTTCTGGAATGGATGAGTTTATTCAGTATTGAAGGCTATGACGAGCTCAGGAAAACGGGGCTGATAAAGGAGATTATATACCGTACCGGTAATCGTACAGGTGATCGCATGGTGATCCTTGTAGTTTCTGAATATGATGTGATAGGTCTGGACAGGCTGTCTGCTCATCTGGCAGAAATGTCTGTAGATTCTCTGTACCTTAATATCAATTCATCGACAGGCAATGCTGTTTATGGAGAACAGTTCAGACTCATATACGGAAAACAGTACATTACTACAGAGTTAAATTCCATGCGGTTTATGCTGGGGCCGCGTTCCTTCTGGCAGCTGAACAGCAGTCAATGTGAGAGACTTTATGCTCAGGTTAAACGTTATGCCAAGATGAGCGGTACAGAAACTGTATTTGATCTTTACTGCGGAGTCGGATCAATAGGATTATCACTTGCCCATGACGCCGGCTCTGTTTATGGAGTTGAGATCATAGAGGAGGCGGTTGAACTGGCTAAAAAAAATGCAGAAATCAATAATATTACCAACTCTTCTTTTTTTGTTGGGAACAGTGAGATTGTTTGTCAGCAGTTGCTCAGTAAAGGAATAACTCCGGATTTGATTATTCTTGATCCTCCAAGAAAAGGCTGTGCTGAGGAACTTTTAAAATCTGTAATATCTGTACTTCCTGAACGGATCATATATGTTTCATGCTGTCCTGAGTCTCTGGCAAGAGATTTGAGCTACATGGGGAAGAATTCTGATTATCGTGTGAGTGATATTGCTGCATTCGATCTTTTCCCTGGAACTACTCACGTAGAATCAGTTGTTAAGCTCACTCGAGCCGCGTCGAGACGGCAGTGTTACAGTTTTCGGGAAGGTTCTTGATAAGAACTATACTCGACTGCTCCATTCCAATGGAAGCTTGGATTTGAAGACAGTATTTTTGCTTGATCAGGTACAAAAGAGGAAGACTATATCCAAGGATGACTATAAAATACTTAGGAAGAGCGGCTTGGTTGAAGGGCGATATCCGGCATTATATGTATCCTATAAAATTGCAGAAGCCGTCGGCGATAAAGCTGGGTATGTAAGAAATAAAGGTCTGGACGAGAAAATATTAAAAGAACTGATCATATCTGCATTGCGAAATGGGCCTTTAAAGAAGGCAGATATTTATAAGGCAGTTAAGTTTGCATTCCCAGATGTTCTTACTAAAGAGAAACAATATAAGAAACTCTCAAATCTTCTTCAAAAAATGAAAAAAGAAGGAATAGTGGATGTCCGCGGCAGCGCGGTTCATGCAGAATGGTTCCTTATCCAGTAGATTTAGTCAAGGAAGTCCGTTTTTTAGTCAAGGAATTAGTCGAAGAAAAATGGTTATGAAGTCAAGAAGGATCCAAGAAAGCTTGTATTTCGGGGATCCTTCTTGACTAAAATAGGATGAGGAATTTTAAAAATTAGTCAAGGCTTTGTCCTTGCGATACCAGTCTGTTTCGTAGCCGTCGGCACGGAGCAGGATGTCCGGCATCCAGTCCGGAGATCTGCCCATCCGTTTGCAGATCACATCCAGGTCAACGTCATGGCTGCATTCGATGATCAGCTCATCATGAACGTGACCGACGATGAAGCAGTGCCGGAGCGTTTTCATAGCGTAACAGAGAATGTCGCGGCTGACGGCCTGGACGATATTTTCCACGAACTTTGGACCGTAGGATTCGATACGTTCCCACTTTTTTGTGGAACAGACTCCTTCATAGGTTACAGATTCGCCGCCATACTGGTTTTCTCCGATGTGGGGCTTCACGTAGGAGAGCATACGACCTGACGGGAGCTTTATGAAGATCATCCGCATATCTGGAAAATTACAGGTATTGGCTGTGGAACAATAAAAAGGAGAAAGAACTGCTTAGTCTCAATATCCTGCAGAAACGCTGCTATGATCCTGACGTTGCAATGGAATGCATAGCCTGTTCTTTAGGTTTTGCTTAGTAATTTCTGATGCATTCGCCCTGAATGATTTTTTTTGACAATTCGTCAATTATGATAGAATACCGCAGTTTATAAGACAGTTGCATGCAGATATGCACAGTCGTTCTCTTCTGTTTTTAGATAGTAAAGGATTCAAATGAAGGATATTCTTGTAACCGGCGGATGCGGATATATTGGCAGTCACACCGTAGTCCAACTGCTGGAGGGCGGATATAACGTTACCATTCTGGATAATCTGTGCAACAGCAAAAAATCAGTTCTGGACAGAATTGAACAGATTACCGGAAAAAAACCGGCTTTCATCAAAGCCGACATCAGAAACTATGAAGAGATGGAGAAAATCTTTCTGTCTCACAGTTTTGATGCCGTAATACATTTTGCCGGTCTTAAGGCGGTAGGCGAATCCTGCGGCAGTCCTCTTGAATATTATGACAACAATGTCAACGGCAGCATTCAGCTGTTCAAGGCCATGAAAAAAGCCGGAGTGAAGAATATCGTATTCAGTTCCAGCGCCACTGTTTACGGCACACCGTCAAATCCGAAGATCCCGGAAACAGAACCTGTAAAAAGAGGAAACAGCCCTTATGCCCAGACCAAGGTGGATATCGAATGGATCCTTGAGGACTGGCACAATGCAGACAGCACCATGTCTGTCTGCATTCTGAGATATTTCAATCCTGTGGGAGCTCACCAGTCAGGACTTATGGGAGAGGATCCTCTTGGAATACCAAACAACCTCATGCCGTATATTTCTCAGGTTGCCGTCGGCAGACTTGATCACCTCAACATCTGGGGCAACGACTATCCGACGCCTGACGGAACGTGCATCAGAGACTATATCCATGTGGTGGATCTGGCCGGCGGTCATCTTTCCGCACTGCGTCACTGCCTTGACAGGCCGGGATTCTACACCTACAACCTCGGAGCAGGTCACGGCGTCAGCGTTCAGCAGGTAGTGGATGCCTACAACAGCATTCTGGAAAAACCTATAGCCTACGTATACGGACCACGCCGTCCCGGAGATATTGCCGAATACTATGCAGATCCTGCAAAGGCAGGTAAAGAGCTCGACTGGAAAACGGAACTGGATATAAATGACATAGTCACAGATGCCAACAGATGGCAGACCGGCAATCCAAAGGGCTATCCGGACTAAAATAAAAGGCAGTCATTACAGTCGATCCAGCGGGAAATAATGATGTTCTGGAGCAGAAAAAAGAAAGTCGGATATCTTGCATGGCTTGGTGTCAACTACGGATCCACGCTCCAGGCATTTGCTCTCTATAAAACCATCTGCCTGCTTGGATATAACTGTGAAGTCATAGGTCACAGTTCGTTTACGGCCGTTCCTGCTCTTAAAAAGGAAATCAGAAATACAGATCCGAAAAGATATGACTGGATAAAATCAAAGACTCTTTTTGTTTCCTTCATGAAGAGTCATTTTAAATTAAGTTCATCATCAGCAGATCTGCAGGGAAACTGTCTGATATCCCCGTAGATGAAAGACACACTAAAAAAATATGACGCCTTTGTCTGCGGCAGCGATCAGATCTGGAAACCTGCAGGATTCTGGTTTTATCCTATACAGTATCTTCAGTTTGCACCGCCGGAAAAAAGAGTATCCTACGCTCCCAGCGTGGGATGGAAGACAATTCCAAAAGCATGGAACTCTAATATTCCGCTGTGGGAATACTGGCTGCGATCCGTTCCCTACCTCTCCAGCAGAGAGCATGCCGGATCCATGCTGATTGAAAAGCTTACAGGCAGACATGTTTACACTGTGGTGGATCCGTCGCTGCTGCTTACGCCGGATCAGTGGCTGTGCTGTATGAAAAAGCCGGTGTACTCTCCGGAAATCAGCAGTATTCTTAAATCCGGCAGATCCTATCTTCTGGCATATCTTCTGGATTCCTTCGAAATATACAGAGATTATGTCACCAGGCTTGCTGAATCACTTAATCTTGAGATTGTGTGGCTTGCCGGACGTGACCGGAGCGGAGCTGTCCAGGTAAACATTTCCGAGACTGATCCGGCTGGCTTCGTCAGTCTTGTTGCCAATGCCTCCTTTGTCTGTGCTGACGGATTTCACGGCTGCTGCTTTTCCGTGAATTTTTCCAGAAACTTTCTTTATCTTTCCCCAAAGGATGATTTTGAAACTTCCAACGATTCAAGGCTTCATGATCTGTTCAGCCGTTTCGGAATTTCCGGAAGAGTTGTGACACCATCAACTCAGAGCAATTTTTATTTTCCTGATATTGATTATCAGGAGGTGCAGAAAAAAGTCGCAGAGGAAAGAGCATCATCCGTCTCCTATCTCTCCGGTGCACTGTGCGGTACCGCAGGAAGGAAGGGAGAAATGTATCAGGAGATTTGTGGATACGGTGATCTGATAGACAGCCGGCCTGTAAACATACTGAGTCCGAAACCTCTTTTAAAAAATTACATGCCGGTGTTTGAGTTCAGAAAAGATGTCTGGGAATGCAGTAGCACCGGTGAAAGTCAGATACTGGTTCCGAAGGAGTCATCCAAAAAAGGCAGAAGGTTTGCATACGCTCCGCTTGGATTTGTTTTTTCTTTCGGCATACCCTACAGATTTGCTGTAAGACTGAAATGCAGAACTGATGAAAGCATGATCTATATTCATCTGTACAGTCCGGAAGAGAAAACTCTTCAGGTGATCCATAAAATAAAGACGGACAGATCTTCGGAAAATAAATGGATTACCGCCGATTTCACCTTTATACCAAACGGCAAATCCTATTCTTCACTCATGTTTGCAGCGTCGCAGATCACCGGAGAAAACCGAGGAATTGAGATATCTTCCCTGGATCTTGAAGTCCTGACCGATGTCTCGGCAGTGAACAGATTTTAAGATCATGATGTGCCGAGCTGCACTGTTCTGTACATACAGCAAACCGGTGTATGCAAGCAGTAAAGTAAAGCAAACCGGATCCTGCCGTCACAGAACCAGACGCTGTTAAAGCATGCCATGAAACCTGCAATTTTCCAAAGTCCCAGGGCTGCAGTCAGAATTCCGGAAAGATCCCGCAGTTCCTCGATTCCACTTCCATCAGTCCCCCTAAAAACATCAAGTCAGGCAAAAAAAATCAGCAGTTGAGTGATTCATAAACAGAAATAAGTCTTCAGGCAAACAGCTTTTTTCAATGCCTATTTTCCCGGATATCAGTACGAATCTTCCAAAATTGCAGATTTTCCGACTTTTAACTTTTTAAAACTTTCCATAGGAACATCCGTAATCGTTTCAATTCCCTCATGCCGCTGATCTGCAGATATGTGCAAAGTCGCAGTATTAACTCTATAATACATCAGAGTATGAAAAACAGGATAAAACACGCGATTTATTATGACAGATAAAGCATCCCTGCTTAACAATCCCTACGGTCAGTCTTCATTTTGCAACTTCCGCACTGATGACACGGCGTATGCGGATAAAACCGGATTCATAGCGAAGCTCGATAAAAAATCCACAAGCAGATACCCGGTGCTCCTGCGACCTCGACGCTTCGGCAAAAGCACTTTTGTCATGATGCTGAAATGCTTTTATGATATTTCATACAGAGACAGATACGATGAACTTTTTCCGGTACTCATATTTATTCACTGAACCTGCCTTCTCATAATACATATCACGTAATCGATTTTGACTTTTCCAAAATTTCAGGCAATGACACCTGCTCCCTGGTTAACAGTTTTGTTGTGGCTCTTAACAGAGGAATAGGAAATTTCAGAAAAAGATATCCTGATTTTGTTTTCTCTCCCAGGGAAAAGGAGCAGAACAATCCGGCTGATCTGTTTACAACTTTTCTCACAGCTTATGAACAGTACTCCTCAGGAGAAAAACTGTATGTAATGATTGACGAATATGACAATTTTGCCAACAATCTTCTATCCCGTGACATACAGTTGTTTAAAACCATCACCAGTGCAGGAGGTTTTTTAAAGGATTTTTATGCGACCGTCAAGGATGGTACCAAGGACTGCATTGCAAAGACCTTTATCACAGGCGTTTCCTCTGTTTCTCTTGACTCGCTGACTACCGGTTTCAACATATCTCTGAACATAACATCGGAAAAAGACTTTAATGACTATGCCGGCTTTACTGAAAGTGAACTCAGGGTTCTGGTTCCAAATCTTGTAGACACAGACAGAATTGGAATATGCACCGATGAACTCATATCCTGCATGAAACCTGTTTATGACGGATACTGTTTCAGTCAATATGCAAAACAGACAGTTTTTAACTCCTCCATGTGCCTGTATTATCTGTATAAGATACAGTCGGCAGGTAAATTTCTTGCACCCGAGAATTGTTTGGATCCAGCATCCGATCACGACGGTTCTAAACTTCAGAAAATTTTTCAAATAGCGGAGATCGGTCTGGTCGACAAAATTCTTGATTCATATTTAGGCAGTGAAAAGTTTTATCTGAAAAAACTTTCAGAAAACATGGATCTCAATAAAACATCACGCTATAACCGCGACCAGCTCCTGTCCACGCTGTTCTATCTCGGATACCTGACAATCGATGCTGATACACCGGATGACGAAGGTCTGATCCTGAAAATTCCAAATCTGTACATGTCAAAACTCTTTGCCATCTGCACTATGGATTTAAGATTAAAATCCAAAACTGCATTTACAGATTCAGCCCTGGACATTACATCCCTGCTCAATCTAAATGACGACATTACCCCTTTTGCAAATTCATGCACAAAATTTTTAAGTTTCATCCTCAGCAACCAGGTACTGCCTCATATGAGCGAAATGGCTTTAAATCTCGCCCTGTATGCAAAGCTGGAATCACTGACTGATGACAATTTTTCTGTGGAAATGCAGAAATCTCTCATGGTAACGTGCTCTCGAGAAATGTTTGCGGATCTGGTAATAACCGTCAACAGGGGCAGAAGCAACGAATGCATTTATCTGATTGAACTTAAATACATCACAAAAACAGAAGCTTCCGAAAAAAAATCGGAAGCAGGACTGATCCGTCTCAGGAATAAAACTCTGGAGCAGGCCGGCACCTACAGTTCCGCCTTGAATTTCATTGGCAGGCAGGTTAAAGCCTACGCAATGATTTTTGCCGGTCCGGAATGCATTTTCTGTCAGCAGTACAGACGGCACTGACATTCCCCCTTGTCTAAAGACAGGTGATTCATACAACGCCGAAGCTGTCGGCTGACCAGCACATTTCTGGCAGTGTCAATTTGAGTAAGGATCAACAAACACCGATAGAAGTTCCCGGAGATGAACGGAAGAACATATACCGAAGTTTTGCTAAAAAAACAAGTTCGGTTTACAGGTGTAGAAACAGCCATGTTTAACTGCGTAATGTCTGCTTTAAATCACTCCGAAAGCATTTATCCCTAAAAGTCCCCTCCCCTGTTTCTGAGATGGGAATGAAGAGCAGCCTCGTCCATCATCTTCTGCTCTGCCTTGGCTGCCGCCATCTGTTTTTCCAGAGCCTCCTTTTCCAGAAGCTTTTCCAGTCCCTTCCGTTTGGTCTGCAGAAGCTGATATTCCTCCCGGCATCTCTCCACAAAAGCCTCCGCCTGTCTGAGACTCTTCGCCTGATCTGCTGAAGCCTGATCCAGTCTGTTGATAAAACCGTTGTACTGGTTGAGAGTGGACGTATACATGAGATCCCTGCCGGCCTCGTTCAGTTCCGATGAATAAACCTCCCGGTAGTCATTAATGGCATCCAGGTTTTTCTGGCAGATGTTTCTGTCAGTTATGGATTTCTGATATCTGAGTCTTGCATTTTCCTCCTGCTGCTTCACTGAATCCAGCAGCAGACTTATGGCTCTGCTCATTCCTCACTCCTGCAACTAGCGATTGCCCCGGGACAGTTCGATATATTTCTTCGCCACCTGCTTCAGCATGGTCTGACACTCGCCGAAAGGAATGACCTCCTTCATCTTCTGCTGAAGAAAAACATCCAGGACCGGTTTGAGAGCTATAGCCGTATCAAGTCTAGGATCAGCACCCTGCTGATATGCCCCGATGGTAATAAGATCCCTGTTCTGTTCATAAAGGTCATAGCACTGTTTCATGGTTCTTGCCATCATTATGTGCTCTTCGGTAGTTATCATCGGCATTACGCGGCTTATGGATTTTCTGATATCAATGGCTGGATAGTGACCGCCGTCAGCCAGAGCCCGGTTCAGAACTATATGACCGTCCAGGATCGCCCGGGCGGAATCCGCTATGGGATCCTGAAGATCATCACCTTCCGTAAGAACTGTAAAAAAAGCGGTTATTGATCCCTGGGCACCGCCGCCGTTGCCGGCCCTTTCAACCAGAGCAGGAAGTTTGGCGAACACCGAAGGAGGATAGCCCTTGGTTGCCGGAGGCTCTCCAATGGCCAGAGCTATCTCTCTCTGAGCCTGGGCATAGCGGGTTAGAGAATCCATCAGCAGAAGCACATCCTTCCCCTGATCTCTGAAATACTCGGCCACGGTAAGAGCTGTCTCACAGCCTTTGAGACGCATAAGGGGAGAAGCATCGGCAGGAGCGGCAATAACAACTGATCTCGCTCTGCCTTCAGGTCCCAGGATATCCTCTATAAATTCCTTGACCTCACGTCCACGCTCGCCAATGAGACCTACTACCGTAACATCGGCAACGCTTCCTCTGGTCATCATGCCAAGCAGTACGGATTTACCTACTCCGGAACCTGCAAACAATCCCATACGCTGCCCCTTGCCCACAGTTATGATCCCATTGATGGCCTTGACGCCGACATCAAGATATTCAGATATTTTTCTTCTTGCCAGAGGATTCAGGCGTTTTGGAATATAGGCCGGACCGGACGGAGTGATAATTTCCCCGAGACCGTCAAGGGGAGTGCCGATACCGTCAATAACACGTCCAAGAAGCTGCGGACCGAGAGGGATCTGGGTAACCTCTCCGAGGGGGATCACTCTGGCACCGGGAATGACGCCGGTCATCTGTTCAGACGGCATAAGATAAAGTTTGTCACCGGCAAAACCGATAACCTCGGCGTCGAGACTGCCGGTAACAGACTCAACCCGGCAAAGAGAGCCCACCGCCGCCCTGCACCCGACAGCCTCTAGAGTAAGTCCCACTACCCGGGTCAGACGTCCCGCCACCATGGGTATGACTGGATGAACATCAGTATTCAAACCATCAAGATAAGCACCAAATTCCATCTTTAATAACAAACAGTCCGTTAAACGCCGCCACAGGATAAAAACCGGATATCACAAAAACAACGATCCACATCTCATATTAAAGCAAACCGGTTCAGATCAATAAAAAATCCCGGAAATCTGTCTGCAGATCAAACAAATTTACGGGACCTGAGTTACT
>JAEEGH010010200.1_pt1 | contig 21653 bp, 14 predicted proteins | sample 9134181 | NCBI WGS metagenome assembly JAEEGH01 (sample SAMN16246544, study PRJNA631951) | gut metagenome | biome: gut microbiome; feature: rumen; material: DP-attached | host: Bos | place: Iran: Karaj | collected 2018-10
GCAACCTGCCATCGCAGCTTGCCGCATTGAACAACAGCAATGTTTCCGTACAGCGACTCTCCGTCGAAGCCGCCCTCAGCGGCGATCCGGAAGCCGTCGTCTGGGCATGCGCTCTCGATCCGCTCACAGCCGCCCGTTTGACGCCTGACGAAATCCGCGCCATGGCGACGGAAATGATGCAGGCCGAGCAAGAATGGCTGCCGCAGTTCAACGGCCGCCTTCCGCGTCCCACGCCGCACATCGTCGTCACAAAAGACACGAAACGCGTTCATGTTCCCATCGATCCCGCCCTCGCCATCAACGCACGGCTTGGAAAGTTGTAATCCCACTTAACCATCGGCCGCGTAGGAGCGCAGCCCTCCCATACCATTAACCACCGGCCGCGCAGGAGCGCAGCCCTCCCAACCACTAACCACTAAAAGGCACGTATCATGTTCAACATCGGTTACGCACAAGAAATCATCACACCGCCTACTGGCGTCAGTCTCGCAGGTTATTTCAACAAACGCCCAAACGAAGGCATGTACGACGACCTCTATGTCAAAGTCCTCGTCATCGAAGGCAACGGCAAGACGTTCGGATTCATGGCTTTCGACCTCTGCAGCCTTCACAAGCTTATCTTCGAAGAACTCCAGAAGCGCATAACGGAAAAGTTCGGAGCAGAACTTCACGACAGTCTCATCCTCTCCGCCACGCATACCCACACGGGTTCGCAATTTTTCTCAAATCCCGATGAATGGGACGATCGGACAAAATACGCTTTCGATGAGACGATCGACGCCGCCATGCGCGCCCTCACTCGCGCCATGATGAACCGTCTGCCAGGCTCGCTGGAAGTCGGAACCGTCTATAACAACCCCTACGGCTTCGTCCGCCGCTATTGGATGAAAAACGGCACACTTTTGACGAATCCAGGCTGGGGCAACCCCGACATCGACAAGCCCGAATGCGATTTCGACCGCACCATCGGCATTCTGAAAGTCATTCAGAACGGTCGCATTGCCGCCCTGCTCTGCAACATCGCCAATCACGGCGACACCATCGGCGGAAACATCGTCTCCGCAGACTGGCCTGGCCGTTTCGCGCAGGAAATCCAGCATGCTCTCAAGGCCAGTATCCCCGTGCTCGTCGTCGATGACGCATCCGGCAATATCAATCATTTTGATTTCCGCCAGAAAATCAACCAGACACGCTATGACGAAGCGGTTCGCATCGGCCGCGGCTATGCCGCCATCGTGTTGGAAGCCCTTGATTCGCTGGAACCTGTGACGGCGGAAAACGTCACAGTCAAGAACGGCACAGTCGTCATCCCGCATCGCCAAGTCACTGACGAAGAATTGGCAGAAGCGAAACACACGCTCGAAACCGTGCCCGACATTCCAAAGGAAGGTGATTTTGAAAGTCAAGACCTCGCCAACAAAGTTCCCGCCGCCCTCCGCCATTTCGCACAGCGTGTCATCGACTGCCGCGAAAAGAGCACGCCATCCCATTCAGGCCGCATCACGGCCATCGAACTCGGCGACCAATTGGCTTTCGTAACGATTCCCGGCGAACCTTTCAACGGAATTTCGCAGGCCATTAAGGCGGCAAGCAAGTACAAATACACGTTTGTCATCGAACTCGCGCAGTCGGTCTCCAACTACGTTCCGATGCCCGAATGCTTCCCGCGTGGGGGCTATGAAGTCCAGGCGGGCGTGAATACCTGCGCGCCCAACGCCGCAACAGAAATCATCAACGCAGTGATTAAGAATATGTGATGATTCTAAGTTATTTATTGGGGCATTTTTGTAAAAAGAATAAACACAAAAAATCTTTTTAAAGAATATGAAACATTTATTTAAACAAATTATGTTATTTTGTTTTGTATTTTTCTGTCTGAATGCAAAGGCAGTAAAAATACAAATATTGTGTCCTCATTGTCATCAACAATCTGTTATAGATCTCACACTTGATGAAGAATTAGCTAAATTACTTACGAAAGAATTAGCTGAAAAATATGACGGCAAATCAGAAGATGAAAAATTAGTATTAAAATATGTCTCAGATAATTTATTAATAAGTAAAAACAAAGAAGAAGGAATCAAAAAAGTATCTGTATGGGAAGATTATGAAAAATATCAGAAGAAGCTTTACGGAGAAAAAAATTATCTAAAATCATTTCCCATTCACTCGCTAAAAATTGAATATGATGAAGTCTGGATATATAAAAGGACTGAATTTTTATCAAAAAAAGAAATCACTGAAAATGCAGAAACTTTACAAAGATGGACTTTCTATTTTAAGAACAAGATCTTACAGGCTCATACTGTTGAAAACTTTTTTTATGATTCTCCGTTAAGTAAAAACGTACAAAAAAATATTACAACAAACTCCCCTAGATATAAAATAACATGTATTCAAGACAGAGATTTATTCATTAAGTCTAACCAATAAATTCCAAACAACCTTCATTTTCCCATCTTATTCCCAAAGACATCAGAACGATACAAAAAATTCCCCTAATCTGCATTATGCAGATTAGGGGAAATCGCTTTGCCATTCACACATTCCCTTCTTCCGCAAGAACTTAAACGTCGTTTTGGTGATTTTCAACGTCGTTTTGGTGTTCTTGAACGTTGTTCACGGGAACTTGGTTGTTTTGGTGGTCATGAACGTCGTTTTGGTGTTCTTGAACGTTGTTCACGTGAACTTGGTTGTTTTGGGGATTTTCAATGTCGTTTTGGGGATTTTCAACGTTGTTTTGGTGATCTTGAACGTTGTTCACGGGAACTTGGTTGTTTTGGGGGTCATGAACGTCGTTTTGGTGTTCTTGAACGTTGTTCACGGGAACTTGGTTGTTTTGGATATCTTGGTTGTTTTGGATATCTTGGTTGTTTTGGATATCTTGGTTGTTTTGGATATCTTGGTTGTTTTGGATATCTTGGTTGTTTTGGATATCTTGGTTGTTTTGGAGATTCTGGTTGTTTTGGAGATTCTGGTTGTTTTGGAGATTCTGGTTGTTTTGGAGATTCTGGTTGTTTTGGAGATTCTGGTTGTTTTGGAGATTCTGGTTGTTTTGGAGATTCTGGTCGTTTTGGGGAACTTGAACGTTGTTTTGGGGATCTTGATTGTTGTTCGCGGGAACTTGAATGTTGGCCATGGCAGCAAGCGTATAGATTTGGGCGGTCGTTCTGAAGAACTTTTCCGCCAAGTTCAAGACGTCCTGAATCTCAATGTCATCCGCCTGTTGTTTCACTGCTTGTTTGATATCGTTAAATGTCTCGCTAATATTTCTCGCCTCTTCACCGATTTCATTCTGCTGCACCGCCAAGGTATTCAGCAACGCATCGCAATCCCGCATGATTTTTTCCATGTTTTCGCAATCTTTCGTCCAGTATTTGTCATCCGGTCTCGCCACGTCGCGCGCATTCTCCTTGCCCGCCTGGATGATCCGCAAGACATGGTTCTGGTGACGAGCCAGGAAGTTCTTGAAGCCTTCCATATTGCCGGCCGTCGCGTAGTCGGAGGCCGCATCCATGAACATATTGGCCGTGGCTTTCCTGAAAATCGTGTAGTCGTTCACAGACGTCTGGGAGGACAGGCCAAATTCGAAGCCGAGGAACGGCAACGGCTTGATTTCAAGTTTGGCATCGGTTTCATAGTCCTCCGACATCGAGAAGCTGACGAAGCGTCCATTGGAGAACGTGAAACGCAACGTCTTAAAGGTATCGTCTTCGAACGTGTAGGCTTCATTGTAAGCCTGTTTCAGGAAGCCGAGTCCGCCCATGAATGCTTGAAAGCCTTTGTTCTCCTTCAGCAATTGTCCTATCGTGCAATTCAGCAACGGCTCGGTGCCTTGGATAACCGTATCCTCCACCGTGGTCTTCAAGGAATCCAACAGGGCTTCTTTGATTTCATCCTTCAGCTTCGACTCTTCAACTTGCTCATCCCCCGCGCCGCCGACGCTTTTCGCATAACGCCGTACAACGTACTCCAGCAGAACACGCAACGGCATGGCCGCCGTGAGCCGTACATCAATGAATGTCTTCTTGCTGTTCACCCATGGACGCACGTCCGGAGTCTTCGTTCTTGGGCTCGTACGTGTGACTTTCAATTCAATCTTATGGGCCTGTCCAAACGTCTCTTTGGCTAAATCCGCGACTGCTGTCGCATCCGTTTTACCAGTTGCTCCAAGCAACGTGTCGGACGTGCTTTCTCCAATGCCTTTACTTTCCAAGAATTCACCGATTTTACCGTCCCATGCATCATACATGGCACTGAACGTTCCCACAGTTTTCCTCATCGGTGGCTTGCCGAAGTTAAAGACGTTGAAGAACTTCTCCTGATATATCTTATGCGGGAGCTTCACAATCGGATTGGCAAGCCGCGGGATGATGTACTGGCTTGCGGCCTTCGCCGCCTTTTTCGCGGCAACCACTTGGGGATCAACACCTTCCAAGGCTTCCGCACGTTTCACGAGAAGGGCGACGGCGACGGACAGGATTCTCGCCTTGGCGGCGAACTGGTCCCAGAAGGGCTTGTCTTTCTGGTCATGCCCCGCCGCGCTCTTCTCCAATTCGTGAAGCATCGTGGTCAGTTGCGAGAAGGAAGAGGCAATCCTCCTCGCATCGTAATGTCCTCCCGGCGGGGCTATGTCTGTTTCCTGCACGAGATTCGTGATGCCCGTCCGCCATAGGTTATTTTGCGGCAGAAATGCGTTCTGATTGTCCAATTCGCTATTAAAACGCTGTCTAAGGAAGACAGCCGAACACTTCTTAAGCGATTCGGTGAACGATACGTATGTTTTGTTTTTGACGAAATACTCCTGTGTATGGCTGATGCCCAGAGAACCGCCAAACTCAAAATTGCTATCATATCCTCCGTTGTTCGCATAGAACAAACCAGCCTCCGCCGATGCATTGAGACCGCCTTGGATGGACCAACCTTTCCGTTCGCCAAGCACCTCCACATTGCGTTTTTTCAGGAAAAGCCCGGACATAGGCCCGAAGACATTGCGATTGCGCAGTTCCGCACTGTACGAAACCTGGTCCATCTTGCTTTTGCTGATGCGGAAGCCAAACGCCGTAAAACCAAGCATGAAGCAATGGCCGAGGAGTTTAATCGCTCTGGGAACCCAGGCATAGAACACTTCGCGAGGCCGCGGCGTCATGACTAGGTTGTACTTACTTGCCGTACGGATGAATTCATCCAGATTCGCGTATGTCTTCGTGACACTGTGCTGCCCCCCAAAATTAATCCCCGCCTTAATGTTTGCGCCCAAACCGTCTTGAAGTTTATTCCCTTCCGCCTTACGGTCCACACCGAGCGTCACACCGGCTTTCCCATGCAGATCCCCTCCCTTGGAATAGGTGACCGATACCGTTCCATCGTTGTTGTTGACCTTTATCTGCGCAGATACCTTGCCAGTGATGCCCGCCTTGGCTTCCGCCTCCGCGAAACCGAGGTTCAAATCAAACAGGAAATCCGCGCCAGCCCGGAAAGTGACCGTCCGTTCACCGCTGGATTCCGCGATATCGCCCAATTCATCCCTTATGGCTTTCGCATTCGCTTCGGCCCGCTTCTCCGCGCCTGACCGATGGTAGCGGATGCGGTCATTCGTCAGATGCGACAGATGCGTCGCGGCTTTTGCAGAGGCCTCGAGACTGATCTTGTCACCTAAAACGATCTCGTCCGTAGCGCCTGCGTACGGATTGTTGGCATCCAACTGCGGTTCCGGAGCGGCGTGTCCCAAAATGCGTGTCTGAATAAGACGCAATTTTTGGTTGAAGATATTATCCGCGTCCTGCATCTGCGTATACATCTGCTCAGAAATGCGCGTACCGGAATAATACGAGAAGGAATTGTCGAAGAAGCGGCGCATACGTTCCATTCTGCCCATATGGGCTCCGCGCAGCTGGTCCAAATCATAACGAAACGCCCGTAGAGACTCGCGGATCTGTTTTATCTGCTTCTCCTGGAACTTCGAATCAGATGTCTCCTTGCCCGTATCATCCGTGAATTTATAATCCGTCTTGATACCGGAAGACGCCAGACGGCGAAAGGCCATGGCTTCATTCGCAAGGGTTCTGAGTTCGGCGATCTCGGCTCTTATGTTGTTAATCTCCTCTTGGGAAAGGTTCTGCGCATTATTCAGATTATCCTCGCACAGCTGAATCAACGCATTGAAACGCTTTTCGCCAATAAAAAGCTCACGAGGCTTCTTGGCTGAATCCGCGGCAAGCTTCAACATATCAGCCTTATTGGAGGCATCGTAGATGTTGGAGTCCGCCAAAATGACGACGGCATTTTCAGAAACCTTCTCTTCTTGGAGCATGTGGGCAAGTCCTAGAACGGCATTCTTCAAGGCCTCCAGCCCAGCCTGCCCCAAAACACCTTTATTTCTGGCGATTTTCGCACGTTCATCGAACTCGCGAGTCACCATCAGTTTATTCAGCGCAGTCGTGCAGAGATTCACGCCGTCCTCTCCGAAACGGGAGGTGTAAAGCCCTTTGACTTCATCCAAAAACGCATTGACGGCATCCTCATCGCCCAAAAGATATCGCTTGTTGTTATTCGCCTTGACCGTTTCCAGATTGCGTTCCTCTTCCGACAACGTATGGGACGCGGCAAAAATCTCCGCCTTGTTGATAGCGGATTTCACCATTCCGTCATTGCCATTCGTGACGAATGAAAAGACCGTCGCATCATGCTTGACATTGGCGGCCGGATTCTGCCGTCTTACCGGGGCATTGGCCACATTGGAAGCATTGTCATTCTGCTGGAGCGGCTGGAAATCATTGACCAACCAAAAGCGGCTACCCAACACTTTATCGTTAATGTGTTGCGTCATGGTTCGTCCTCCTCCGCTTCATCGTCAATATCCATGCACGGGAAGCGCTCCGCGAAATCTTCGCGGATGGCATTCACCAATTCCACAAGCGTGTCAATCCATACGGCAAGACGATCCGCCGAATCAAAAGCCTCGGCCGGACGATTGTCGTGGGCAATGACACGACGTGTATCCGCGTCCATTGAAAGCGTGTATCCCCCAGCGGGGCTGCCCAGCTCGTTGAGTGCGAGAAGCACCAATGCGCGATCGCCCGCAAGATCATCCTCAGGCATTTCGCCTACAGTCGCCCAGGCGACGACGGTGTCTGAGTCATCATAGTAGTCCAGTTCGATTTCCACCGCGCCGTCAACCGTGAAATTGCAATGATCCTCTTCGAACACAAGTTCCGTGCCGAGCACTTTGCCGAAATCGGCAAGATATTGTTCAAATGATTCGCGGATATCCATCAGCGCACCTCCTCTGCTTTATCTTGCGGTTCAGGGAGATAAATGGCAAGACGCTCCCGCCAGTCCATGACCGTTCTCATGAAGCCGGCGATATACGCTTCGAACGCGTCGTCGTCGCTGAACGCATCATCGTCGAAACGATCCGTCAGATAGAAGGCGTTTTCATCTTCATTGTAGGAAAGCGTCGCGCCGTTCGTCCCGCTCCAGAAGAAGTTGCCGGCCAAGGCCGCTTCCGCAAAGTCGTCAGGGCACTTCGTCTCACCAAGCGATGCGATGCAAGCCCGGCAGAACGCCGTATTGGGCAGGCCATCATGGGAGAAGAAACTCATCTTGACATCGCCTAATTCAAGCACGAAACCAATGTCGTCTGTGGAGACGGCTTTTTCCGTCCACATGCCAGACGCCATTTCGGCCAGTTTTTCCAGATTTCCTGTCATTGAATATCTCCAATTGTGCTTTTGATATCGTTCAATTTATTTTCCATTCTTCCCTCAATAGCATTTCTCCAAAAAGAAGAAAAATGTTACAGCATATAGGATAAATTTCTAAAGAAGCCCTTCAATCGCCAGTTGCCTATAATCCCAGCCATTGCAGCGGCGCAACATCGAATGTTTTGTTTCCAAACTAAAAGGCATCAATCCCCCTAGAAATCTTTCGCATCAATCAAGATTTCATTGCCCATGCGGCTGTCATCCACATTACCCACTAAACTCCTCATCTGATTTTCAATTTGATCAAGGAACGGCTGCATCACGTGCCATGCCTCTATGGCCCTGTCCTCGGGCAAGCCTTTCAAGGCATTATTGAAGTTGTCGAGGAACATCTTGATGCCACCGCCCTTGAGGACATCATTCAGTTTGATGCTTTCAGCCTGTGGGATGAAGCCGCTCTTACGCAGCTCCAACTCGGCAAGCTTCAGTGTGTTTTTTACATTATCGGGTATGTTCTCTTTTCGGATACCGGTGGCTGTCTTCGATGTCGTAAATGAACGGAAGAGCGACGCCATGTGCTTAAGCGACTCACAGACATCGCCGAACTGCGCCCAGCGCGTGTGCATGCCTTCCGAGCGGGCGGCCTTCTTGTCGTTTGGATGGACATGCGCCGTGCTCCAGTAGATGCCATATGTCTCGCACTTCAAGAACAGCCGCCGTTTCGGGCCACTTCCACCTGCGTCATTCAGATGGTCTTGATCGGGGATGGAAAAATAATGGAACGTACGCATGCCGTTGAGCAGGCCGCCCATGCCCTCCTTCACATCCAAGCCACGCGGCATGTTGAGATGGCCGTCCACTTTCAAATGCTGGTAGGTCGTAGCGTGCGTCGATGAGCGCAGATAGATATTCGGATTCGTATCAAGCCAGCGTGCGATGTTGCCATTCGGATCCTCAATGGAAAACGAGCCACGATACATGAATTCGCCTTTCTTCAAGGCGGCGACATGCAATGCAATGGTCAACGCGGCGATGTTCTGCTCGTTCGCCTCGAAGCGAGAGACATTGTCGTTCTGAAGAAGCGAACGTAGAATCTCATTGCCGCGACGGACCCGCGCTTCCATCTGAGCACGAAGCTCTTCAACTGAACGCGGGCGGTGGACGCCCGGACAGCTTGTCGTCGCCATTGTTTCGTAGTGAATCTTCGGCAAATGAATAACACGTCCCGTTTCATCTTCAATATCAAGAGTTTCAGGCAGTTGATCCGCTGTCAACGGGGGATTGGGATCCTTCCCGTCCACGGCTGGCTCAAACGGCTGGTAACTCACGGATTCGAGCAATCCGTCACCGCCGAATCGCCGGATTTCATGTTCTTTTGGATGTGTCAACTGGGCGACCTTGTCTTCGTTGAACGCCGCGAAAAAGTCTTTCGCCACATTTTTCGGTATGATGAGACGCGTCGTCCCGAAAGCGTCTGTCTCAAACGTGGCGCCCTGCTCGGCCGCGATGCCTTGCAAGATTTCGCGGGCTTTTTCTGGAATCGGCTTGTCACAGTGATAGACCAGATTGTCGCCTTCCACGCCTGCCCGCCATGGGATGCGCGTTTCGGGCTTGACTTCAAGATGCTTCAGCGGAACCTGCCCTTTCTTGCTTACCCAAGTCGTTGGCGACGTGAGCTTTTCAAGATTGGCGATGGTTTCGATGGCGCCTTCCTGCATCTCAGGACCGTCCTTCGCAAGATCATCGTACATTTCCAACTGCATACCGCCGACTTTGAGGAGCTTGTTCAACGACTCCCTGAATTCGGTCTGTTTCTTGTCGATATCCGCTATGATTTTCGTACGGAGCGCCTTCTCCGTGTCGGAAATGCCTTTTTCTTTCGGATCGAATGCCTTGCGATAATCATCGAACAGCTTGTCAAACGTTCCTGAACGTGCAATATCCCTTAAATTCACTAGCCCCTGGAGTTTGGAGAAACGCGTATCATCGTCGAACACGGAAAAGTTGTTGAAACGCGGCTTCGTACTGGTTCCGTAGGTATCCTTGAAGGAGAAGTCATCCGCCACTTCCAGATACTTTCCGTTTCCTTCAAGAGAATGGCCTGGATCGATGGCGAAGAACTTGCCGTTGATGAAGCCCTTGTTCTGCCCACGCTTGCCGATGCCGTCACGATCCGCCGTCAGCAGGAAGAACGCCTTGTATTTTCCAAGTGGCTCTGGTTCAGGACCTTTCGAGCCGTCGGGATTTGTCGGTGGAACAGCTCGGCCGTCCTGAAGCATTCCGTCTTCCATGTCTTTATAGCCGGTGGCGAACTTCGCCGCAAGCATGATTTTGGGATGACCGTCGGAATATTGCCCACGCACGATTTCAAGTTCCTGCGCGGGCACGCCGGCCAGCCGTGTCAAATCGTTTGCAAGTGCTTCGGTAACGGCACCAGAGGAAATCTTATCCGCCGACTGCCGCGTCTGGAAACGATAGATCGAGCCCAGAATCGGCTTGCGATTCATAAGAATCCGTTCCGGGCGGCGGAAAGTACTGGACTTGATGGAATCCCCCTTCCAGAAAGATTCACTTTCATTATAGTCAAGCTTCATGATGGCGCGATCCGCGAAATGCTTGAAGACAGGCGACTTGTCGTATTCCGCATCGTCTTCCTTCACCCCCATCACAGCGTCACGGATATCCGTAAACAGTTCTGTCTTCGCCTCCTTCAGAATCAGTGTGTTCTTCGGGTCTGAAACATTCTTGTCCAAACGTTTTAAAACATCCTCGTTGAAATAATTCTTGAGGGCCTTTGCGAGATTGGCGACACTGTCGGAAACCGGTTCGTTCTTGTCGTTCGTACCGAGCGCGACCGCCACCGCCTTTTCGAGCATGTACTCCGACGCGGCCGCCATCGCGGCTGGATGGGCGCGGCCTGCCAGCATGATCTGTTCACGCAACGATTTGCCTTCGCATTTCTGCGCCAATTCAGGATTCTGTTTTTTAAGCGTTTCGAGTGCCTCCCGACTCTCAGCCGAATTGATATCCGCCATGAAACCGCGTGTATCGTCCTTCGACCAGTCATTGCGGAAGATGAAGCCCGGCTCCACGCCGTTCGTTTTGACCTTCTCAAGCAAGACTGGATTCGTACTGCTTCGATTGACGCGCATGCCCGCGCCAAGCGAGCCTTTCTTGATGCGGTCCTCAACAGAGGTCGAGCCTTTTTTGAAGATGGTCTTGAGATTCCGAAGTCCCGTCGGTTCATTGGCTTTTGCAGTCGTCTCGGTCATCTTGCGTCCAGCGAGCGGAACAATGTCATCATCCAATCCACGTTTCTCGTAGATGACGCTAGCAATGCGTTTTGCAGCCAGATGCGCCATGTCCGAAGGGGTCTTGCAGGAAGATACGTCGCAACCTTCAAATGGCGCGTCTGCGATCGTTTCGCGAATTGTGGCACGTAACTTTTCGGGCAGTTCACGAAACTTCGGATTGGTATCCAACTGACGGTTCAACTCGTTCGCAAAACGGGTCTTCTTAAGCGTCTCAATCTGCGAGAGCGTGGCCTTCACATCGCATGCCCGCAATGACTTCTTCATCTGCTGGCGTGCGCCGACGACCGTGTCGAACGCATGCGTGCCAAAGACGCCATATTCATTTTCAAGCGCTTCCTTAAACGCCTTCATCGTCGCCTCGTTTATCTTCTTTCCAGAAGAAAACACGAGATTGCCGAGCTTCGCTTGTTCGTTTTTGTCAATGGTGACATCTCGCGAACCGAAAAACGACGATTGCGCGACAGTCTTGAAATCACTTATAGTCAATGGCATATTGTTTTTTCCTGCTGTTTGGGACGTTTAAGGATGGAAAAAGACATGTTTTTCCGTATTCTCAGAAGATTCCCCCTCTTCAAGAATCCCCTCGATCCGTTTAGCCCAAATATCGCATAACTGCAGGATTTTCTCCAATGCGGAGACAAACTCATCCACATCGTCTGCAATCGTTTCAAGATCAAAGAAGTAGTTGTAAACAACTGTCTCCGTATCAGGTTCCAACGTAAAGAAGCCACCTCCCGTCTCATGGCCGAAGAGCCCGCCGGCCAGCAAATCGCGATAAACCTCTTTCGGCGCGTCACTCGGAAGCTGCGTCACTTCCACAAAGCAGAGGATGCTTGCCGACGCCTCCACAAACTGGAGATTCACATTGAATGCTTCATCAACATTGACCGTCACAAGTCCCGATTCATCAGGAACCAACGCATCAATTCCAGTCTCCTTGCGCACGTCTTCCAGAAAAGCCTTATAATCTTCTTTTGTCTTCATGTTTTGTTCCCGCAAGCATTTTGTTGTTTTGCCCTTCGGCCACCATCGCATTCTCAAAGGCATTTAGATGCTTTTCTATAATGTAATGTTTTTTTGTCATTAATTCTAGAAAACAGCCTGCAAAACGCCATGCGGCCTTCTGTCCCCTCCATAAATATTCTCCAAGAAAACAGAATTTGTTACATCAAGACACAAAAAATTTTGTCTTGTGCGACAATGAAAGCCGTCGTGCAATCTCATGTCACGCAAAGACGGCGGAAAGCGTCTGATTTTTTCATGTCACAGGCTTTCCGTCGTGCGGTTGATGACGTTGTCCTGCAACGCCTCGTTCAGTGAAATGAACGTCGCGGAGAAGCCTGACACACGAACACGCAGGCTCTTGTATTTCTGCGGCTCCGCCTTCGCGGCAATCAGTTCTTCCCGCGAAACATGGTTCAGCTGGATGTGCAACCCGCCCTGTTTGAAAAACGTCTCGACGAGCAGCACAAGCTTCTCAAACGATGCATCGTCACGAACTGTCTGTTCATCCACCGTCAAATTCATGATGGTATTGCCTGTCATGATGCCCGTCGTGTCCATTTGCGCGACGGATAGTAGATGACTGGTAACGCCGTCGTTATCTTTTCCGTATGACTGGCCGCTACCGAATGTCAACGCCGCACCGGCGACGCGGCCATCAGGCGTCGCTCCCGTCAATGCGCCGAACCATGCAAAATGCGGATTGTAGCCAGTCAGATTGCCGTAGGTAATCGTCGTACCGAATATATCCATCCGTCCGGCGGCAAACGCATAGACGCTTTCATAAACACGCCGCGCGATGCTGTCCGACAATTCGTCGTGGTTGCCGAAGAACCGCCCGCGACCGAGAATCATCTGCCGCATGTCCTCTGCGCCTTTCCAATCGTCGTCCAACGCCTTCAGCAAATCCGCAAAGGCGATTTTCTTTTCTTCGAAAACAAATTGACGGATGACTGCCAATGAATCAACGAGATTCGTCGTTCCCATGAAATTCGCGCCGCCGCCACGAGCCAACGCCGCGCCGCCGCGCGTCGCGCTTTCGGCGCGTTCGATGCAACCGTCCAAGAACAACGACGACAGAACGTTGCAGTCCCGCGAACGCAAATCATTGAACATGTTGCCGTAGTCCAGCATCGTGTCCAAATCGTTGCGAAGCTCCTGCTCATAGATTGCGTAGAAGCTGTCGAAATCCTTGCATTTCAAGATTTCCGACCGACGCTTCGTCAACGTATTCGTCAACGAACGGACGATATTCACCGTGTTACCGCCCAACGAGATGCCGCCTTGGAAGGCGGGTTCGTTGCAACCAACCATGATGTAATCGTACGCCTTCTCCCACGGCAGGCCGAACAGTTTCATGAGCCCCGCAATACGCGGCTCGTCGTTGACAAACGCAATGCGTTTGTTCTTGTCTTTCCGCTCCCAATCCATCATGTATCGCAGAACGTCATGCGGCGTCTTTTTGTTCCAACGGAGCGAAACCTGCGGACGGATCAGCGGCATGTCCATCATCGCTTCAATGATCAGTTTCGACAATTCATTAAAACCGTCTTCATGGTCGATCGTGTAGCCGCCGATCGCAAAATGCGATTCAGCGCCTTTGTCGCCCGCCCAGCCGGAATTAAACGGTGTATGGCCATGGATCATGATGAACAGTTCCTGAATCAATTCCGTCGCATGTTCAGGTGTCAGTGTTCCATCCGCAATCCCTTGCTTGTAAAGCGGATAGAGATATTGATCCGGACGACCGACGCTGTCCGGCAGGAAGGCAAAACAGAAATAGACGCACTGCACGGCCTCTTCAAACGACCGCGCGGGATTCATCGGAACGTTCGCGCAATTCGACGCTATTCGCAATAATGTCGCCTTCCGCACAGGATTCTCACAGGCTTCCGCCAAATCGACGCAATATTGGCGGCATGCGTCCGCCCGCTGACCGATGCCGTGGATGACGCGTTCCAAGGCCGCCAAAAATTGCAGATGACTGCGTTCGCCTAAGAACTTCTTCCGTGCCGCATTGATTTCCTTCACATAACCATTGAGGCCCAAGCGGATAAGCTTGCCAAAATCCGCATTGGAATGCTGCCATTCGAACGTACAGAGATTCTCCTGCGGCTTCCCGTAGTATTTTCCGGAAACTTCATGGAATTTCGCATGACCGAAACGATGGAAGATATCGGCGGGCACGGGTGACATGTCGAAGCGAATATGACCAATCAGTTCATTGTCGTCACCGAGCATGATCGGCTGCGCGTTGTAGAACTCGCAAAACCGCTTGGCGACGAACATCGGCTCCGACAGTTTTTCGTCAAACGGATCATATTCAATCTCATGTGTCGGCGGATTGATGTCGCTCGTCAAAACTTGATGAACCAGCCTCTGGATTCGTTCGTTCATGATATGCCTATGGTTATAGAAACCTTTTACCTTTATGATTAATACATTATTACTTTAACCATTTACGATTCTTTTTCAAGCCACGAAATACCATCGATAGGGTTTCATTTTTTCTTTTTTATTGAAATATTTTATCAATATATTATATTTATATCATACATATAAAACATGGAGACAATAACCATGAGAGATGAATACGATTTCAGCAACACAGTGAAGAATCCATACACGAAAGCAGATAAGACCGTCGTGACAATCCGCCTGGATACAGATGTCATCGAATACTTCAAAGCCTTGGCGGCGAATATCAACCTACCATACCAGACGCTGATCAATTCCTATTTGCTAGATTGCGTCAGAGAAAAGAAAATGCCGACGATTTCATGGAAATAGTCGGCATTCTCAAAATTGTAAATTGTTAATTGTAAATTATTAATTGATCACTCATGCCGCAAGGCGATAATCGGGTCCAGCGCGGCGGCGCGCATGGCGGGATAAATACCGAAAATCATTCCGACAGAGACACTTATCCCCAACGACAACACCAAACTGGACATGCTCACAATCGTCGGCATGCCGACCGCCTTCTCGATGATCCACGGGATCAACACGCCAACGCCAATACCGAACAGACCGCCCGTGAACGACAGAACGACCGTTTCGATCAAGAACTGCGCCACAATCTGCCGCTGCTTTGCGCCGATGGCACGGCGGATACCGATTTCGCGCGTCCGCTCCGTCACGCTCGCCAACATGATGTTCATGATGCCGATACCACCGACCAGCAGACTGATGCCTGCAATCGCGCCCAAGACGATGTTGAACGTGCGTTTCGTCGTCTCCGCCTGCCGCAGCAATGTCAGCGGGACGTTCATCACGTAGTCTTTCTTTTTGTGGAACGTCTCCAGCATGCGTTCGATTGCGTTGGCCGTCGCTTCCACATGGCCTTCTTCATCGACTTCCAAAATCATCTGGTGAAGCTCCACGAGTTCGCGGATGTTCGTGCCGGATTTATTCTGCGTGAAATAGTCACCAATCTGTTCACGGGCAGTGCTGACGGGAATGTACGCGTCCGTCATCTGGTCGGGCGTCTGCATGGCACCTTCGCTGGCGCTTTCGCTTGTGACGATGCCAATGACTTTATAGTAGTTCGAACCAAGCCGCAGCGTTTCGCCAATTGCGCCTTCCGTCGCGAGAAGCCGCCGTGCGCCATGTTCCGTCAACACAACGACATTCGCCTTCTCTTCAATGTCCAACTTTGTTAGAACACGGCCGGCGATGACGGGCCGTTCGACCAGATCGAACCAATGTTCATTCGTGCCGACGATTCGCATTTCCAGACTGCGGTTCTTCAGACGGCCTTCCTTTTCAATAAGTTTCACGGGAACGATGCGCCGAACCGTCGGAATCGTGCCTTCCAGCCGCTGCATGTCCGCATAGAGCAGTCCATAAATACTGATACGCGTCCGTACATTGGACTGGCCGCGTTCATCAGCAGGCTTTTGCGCTGTCACGATGATGTTGCGGCTGCCTAATTTACGGATCTGTTCCAACGCGACTTCACTCGCGCCTTCGCCGACGGCAAGCATCGCGATAACACTTCCGACACCGAACACGAGACCCAGCATCGTCAGAAAAGACCGCAACTTGTGCAGCATCAGGTTTTTGATACCTAGCTGCACATCTCGTATGAATCTTACGGGTGATATGCTCATATTCAATCACTCCTCTATCTTCTGGATTTTGCCGTCACGCATGACCAGACGCTTCTTTGCATGCGCCGCGATGTCCGAATCATGCGTCACCATGATAATCGTCTTGCCCTCTCGGTTCAGATTCTTCAGCAACTCAATGATTTCCACGCTGTTGACAGAATCCAGATTGCCGGTCGGCTCGTCCGCCAGCAGAAAAACAGGATCGTTCGACAAAGCACGTGCGATGGCGACGCGCTGTTGCTGGCCACCGGAAAGCTCCGTCGGCCTGTGTCCGAGACGCTGTCCAAGGCCGACCAATTCGGCCAGTTCCTTTGCGCGCTTCATCCGCTCGCTTGCGCCCCATCCGAGATAGTACAGTGGTAATGCAATGTTCTCCTCCACCGTCAGCTGCGGTATCAGATTGAAACTCTGGAAGATGAAGCCGAGATACTTCAGACGGATGTCGCTGAGGTCGTCGTCGTCCAGCTTGCTGACATCCTTTCCGTCAAGATAGTATTCGCCTCCGGTGGGGCGGTCGAGACAGCCCAGCAGGTTCAGCATTGTGCTTTTGCCCGAACCGCTAGGGCCCATGATCGCCCAGAAGCTTCCTTTTTCGAACTGATGCGACACGCCGTCAAGCGCACGCACTTCGCTCGTTCCCATCTTATATACCTTCTGCAGATTTACAAATTTGACTGCATAGTCCGTCATGGCAACTCCCCGAATCCCTTAGTTGTTGGTCTGTGGCTGGTTACCTTGAGGAGCGCGCGGCGCGCCGCCGCCTTCACCGCCGCCCTGCTGACGCGGGAAGTTCGGACGCTGTCCACCGCCTTCGCCACCGCCTTGCGGACGTTGTCCGCCCCAATTCGGACGCGGCCCACCGCCTTCGCCACCACCTTGCGGACGCTGGCCGCCCCAATTTGGCCGCTGTCCGCCGCCTTCACCTCCGCCCTGCGGGCGTTGGCCGCCCCAATTCGGACGCTGTCCGCCTTGCGGCATTTGGCCACCTTGCGGCATTTGGCCACCTTGCGGCATCTGACCGCCCCAATTCGGACGCGGGCCACCGCCCTGTCCAGGCTGGCCACCGCCCCAATTCGGCATCTGACCGCCGCCTTGCGGCATTCCGCCCTGCGGCATTCCACCCTGCGGCATTCCGCCCTGAGGCATTCCGCCCTGTCCACGGCGTGGCCACTGACGCGGTCCGCCGCCCTGTCCGGGCTCGGCTTTCGGACGATCAGGAATCTCAACATCGATGATTTCATCAGCCGCACGTTCGGACACGGCCGTATCCAGCGGAGGCGTCATCTGAACTTCTTCGCCGACTTCCAGTCCTTCCAAAACGTGGATCATACGGTTGTTGTCCAAACCAACCTTTACATTGCGTTTCTCAACGCCATGCGGCGTCTTCACATAGACGACCGGTTGCCCGCTGATTTTCACAACACTCTGAACAGGAACGTATTTCGCCTTTTCATGCTGTTCCACGATGATTTCCGCTTCGCAGTTCATACCAGACTTCAGCACATCGCTTCCGCCTTCCAGTTCCACCTGCGTCGCATAGATTTTCAAATCCGGATTCATGAACATGCTCTGCGCATCCGGCAGCGGCGCGATACGGATGATCTTGCCATTGAAAACCTGTCCGGGCAACGCGTCGATACGCACACGGCACGGCAGCCCCGGATAGATTTTCTTCAGATTCGTCTCATGGACTTTGATTTCCGCCACAAATACATCGCCGACAGGCAGATAAATCAATTCCTGCCGTTCATAGACTTCCTGTCCTTCCGCCAACGGTTCAGCGTTCATACGGCGGAACGGGCCCTGTGAACTCGTCGCATAAATGACCTGTCCATCCGCAGGAGCCAAAATTTTGCATTTACCAATCTGGTCTATCATCTTCTCCAGACGGCTCTTCTGACGGTTTAGCTCCAATTCGCGGGCCCGCAGAGTCGCCTCCGCCTGTACAACGCTTGCACGCGTACTACGTTGCGTACGTTCCAACGCCATCTTGCTCTGCGAGACATCGCTTTCCAACTGCGCAATCTGCCGTTTGTAAGTATAGTCTTTCAGCAAAGCAAGATTGTTTTTGGCCGACTTCAGATCCAATTCATAACGATGACAGCTCAACTGATCGGAGCGGAATTCCGTCTCGGATAGATATTTTTCATCATAGAGTTTTTTGGACCATTCAAGCTTATCCTGCGCACGTTTCAGTTCCTCTTCGGACAGCGTGACTTTGCTTTCCGCCTCGTTCAAGCTCTTCGGGAATTCACCGTCTTTGTACTTCGTCAAATCCTCTTCCGCGAAGCGAAGGTTCAGTTCAGCTTTGTCGATATCTGCCTTCGCCTGATTCTTCACGACTTCCAGATTCTCCTGAGCCTGCACATAAGAGGCTTCGGCGTTCTGGACGGTGATATCTTGATTCAACCGATTGTCCGTCAACGTCGAAGAGTCCAATTCTACCAACAAATCATCCTTCTTGACGCGTTCGCCTTCGGGGCGAATGTACAGGATGGACACACGGCCTTCCACTTGGCTCTTGATCGTGATCTGCTCACGCGGCTTCACACTGCCGGATTCCAACAGGTTGATGACCAACGGTCCTTCTTCGACTTTCGCGTAGATCATCGTCTTCTCCGCGCTCGCCTTCGCGGCTTTCTTCTTCTGGTAGTAGCGGTAGCCGAAGTACCCCAAGCCGCCTATGATGGCGACCGTCAGCAAAAACTTGAACAGGCTCTTGATGAATTTCATGACTGTTTCCTTTTGATTGCAACTATCTTATGTTAATTTATTTGTATTCCGTCAAATCCAGTTCCTTCCACAATCCGTCAGAAGTAACTTGCAAAACGCCCAGATCGCGTTGCAGTTCCAATTCGTTGATGCGGTACGAAACCGCCGCCGAATACAGCGAATTCTGAGCGGACGTCAACGCGCTCTGCGCATCCAAAACGTCACGCAATTCCGCGCGGCCGGCCTGCAACAGCATGTCCGTATTCTTCACACGGCGCTCCGCCAATTCAACGGCCTGAATCTGGATGACCAGTCGTTCACGGTTCTCCAACATGTCCCGCAGTTTCGATTTGACATCCTGTTTCAGCTGGTCTTCAGCCGCTTGGAACGAACGGACAGCCTTCTCCAAACTGATTAGGCTGTTGCGGTAACGATTCCGTTCCGCCGTACGTTCAATCGGAAGATTCACATTCAACAAAGCGCCGTACGCACCTTCTTTTGGGCGGAATTTCGCGTCCGGCTGGTTGCCGCTCATCGCGCCGCGCCCTTCGCCGATGGACGCGCTACCGCCAATCGTCAGTTCACCGCGAAGGCTGTCTTCCGCCACAAGCACTGCGCGTTGCGCATCTTCGACACGTTCCATCGTGTTCAAAAAGTCCGGTCTATTCGCAAAGGCCAATTCCAACGCCTTCTCAGGACGAATTTCGTTCGGCCCGGAATGCGTCAAATCAGGCATTTTCAGTTCAACATCCGCATCTGCAGACGGCACTTCGCCAGAATAATCCGCCATCATGACGCCTTCACTCAACGACCGCAACTGCGCCAACAACTTATCCAATTCTTCTTTGATTGGTTCCACATCGGCATCCGGTGGCAGGCCAAGCAGCACGCGGAACGCCTCCAAACTCCGTGTATGGCTCTGCTGGGAGCTGACCCAACTTTCACGCGCGTTCAGTTCCGTCTGAATCGCTTGGTCGAACTGGTATTCAGGAATCAAGCCGGCATCGGCCATACGGCGTGAACGACGCGTCGTCGTCACGATTCGCCGATAGCTATCTTCTTGGTTCTTAACGGATTGCGCAGAACGAAGCACACCGAGATATGAATTGGCGATACTGACGACGAAACGCCGCTTGTACTGCTCGAATTCACGGACTTGATAGACCAGATTCCGTTCAGCTTGCGTCAACGGCTCCGTCACGATGAACTTGCCCGAACCGCGCAGCAACGGCACTGAAAGACTGCCGTCATACGTCAAGCCAAAGCTCGAACCGCGATCGCCAGACAGCATTTTCGCCAAATCAACCGACAGCGCACTCGACAATTCAACGCCGTTTTTGAACTTCCGCGCAAGACTGCCATCCGCCCCGACGACGGAACCCGTGTTGCGGCTTGTCCCATAGCTGCTCTGAATGGAGCCATTCAGCATCCCGCGGAAGGTCGTCTGGAAGTCATGTGCCTCCAAATCAAGGCTTAGCGCCGCTTGATAAAGCGTCTCTTTCTGGGTTTGGAAATCACGGTTGTTCTTTGCCGCGATCTCAATCGCCTCCAAGAGCGACAGTTTCACTTTTTCCTTCGTGTTCCATCGTTCAGTGTATTCCACGCCGTCCTTCAGATGCTTTTGCGTCTTCCAACGCTCCGTGTCCTGCAAATCACGGATGCCCAGCGAAGCGTCCGTCTTCTTCGGCAGGTTCTGATCCAACATCAGGCGGCGGCGCAACGTATCCGCCGCGCTTTCGATGACAATCGGTTCCTCCACACCAGTCACTTTCCCTTGCGCGTCTTTAATCAACGCCTCCGCATGACTGTCCGCCTCATTTCGCCAGTCCCGTGTGCTTTTGCATCCTGTCGCCACCAATAGCAACGACATCGTTCCAAATAGCAATTTTCTTGAATTCATGATGGTTCCTAATTGACGTACCTATATATAATATGTTTTTTTATGACTTCATGATCCCATGGCAGAACAGTTCGACCACTTCCTCAAGGGAAAGCCTTTGAACGGCCTGCCCTTTCGAATGGCCAACTCCGTGCATCAAATTCAAAATGCAGCTTGCCAACGCTTCGTCCGACAAACCGCCGCGCAAAACGCCTTCCTCCCGTCCATAACGGAACACGCCCGCCAAAGCTCCAATCAGATTTTCGTAATTCACTTTCATCTGGTCGCAATGTGCACGAGCTTCCGGACTGTCGTTCTGCGTCCGTCTATTCAGGCTGAACGCCATGTGGAACATCGGATGGCGACGCTCATGCGAAACCGCAATCTGGCGGCACACGCCTGTCAGAATCTCCTGGAAGCTCCCTTTCTTCATCGCCGCCGCGCGAATCGACGCAACCAAATCTTCATGCCCCGTCTGCAAGATGGCATACAGCAACGCCTCCTTGCTGGAAAAATACCGATAGAGAGTTCCCTTTCCGACCTGCGCCAACTGCGCAATCTCGTCCATCGTAATTTCGTCGTAGCGACGCGAGGCGAACAAATCTTCTGCCGCCTTCAATATCTGGTCCCGTTTTTCTTTGGTCTTGACAGTCATTCTTCCTCCATCCTTCTGTTCCAAGCCCCGCCCCAATTGATTGATTTTCATGAAACTGACTGGTCAGTTTCGCCTTCACTATGGGCTATCCCCTTGATATCACGTGTTCTTGTGTCATTTTCAAAACTGACTGGTCAGTTTCGAATAATCATCAAAATACATCAACTTTCCTATGATTCAAGAGGAATTAACAATTTTTTGTTTTATTCAATTCTCAACGTCATGCAGACGGTTCCCATGGGCGGCAGTTGAACTGAAGCCACGTCCCGCCAT
>JAEEGH010010203.1_pt1 | contig 21643 bp, 18 predicted proteins | sample 9134181 | NCBI WGS metagenome assembly JAEEGH01 (sample SAMN16246544, study PRJNA631951) | gut metagenome | biome: gut microbiome; feature: rumen; material: DP-attached | host: Bos | place: Iran: Karaj | collected 2018-10
TCATACTGAAGTAACCACTATTTGATATTCACGCGCAAGCCCACCTGCAGGCTCAGGTTCACGGGCTTGTCCTTGAAGAAGTTCTGTATGTGGCTCCGGTTGTCGGGGTAGTAGCTTAGGCCCGGTTCCACATACAGTCCTATCTGCGGTATGACGTCATACTGCAAGCCCAGGCTGCCGTTCAGTGACAGCTGCGCGCGGTCTTTCTCCATCTCCTGCGTCACGCCCTCGGTCACCACATGCGTGGCGACGTTCAGATAGGTCAGTGCGCCCGCCGAGACGTAGGCCCGGAAGCCCTTCAGCTCCCAGAGTCGGTAGCTCAGGCCGAGGGGCACGCCGACGTAGTGGAGCGTCTGCTCGCGCCGTATCTGCATCTTGTTCATCACCTGGGTAAAGTCTGACGAGAGTTTCGTATAGACAAGGCCGGTGGTCAGCGACAACCGCTCCGTGAGCGGGTAGCTCAGCGTCAGACCGAAGGAGACGGGGCGGTGGTGGTGCTGCCGCTCCTCGTAGCCCGTCAGGTAGATGGGCTCAGTGCTGCGTGCGGACGTGGCGTAGCTGTACTCATAGACTTCCCGGTATTTCATAGCCATTTCTTCAGCCATCAGCACGCCGTTGCTGCTCGACTGGCCGCTGAAGCCGTTCATCGCATAGAGGCCGAGGGTCAGGGGGCCGCTCTTCGTATTCTTTATCTCGGCTATCTGCCGGTCCATATCGCGGACGACGGCTTCACTGGTATTGCTGGGCTCGTCCGTTGTCTCTGCCTCTACCGTGTCTGGGCGCTCCGTATGGCTGTCAGTGATTTCGGCGGTTGTCGGCTCTGCCGGTGTTTCGCCCCTTCCCCTCCCTTCGAGGGGTGGGGTCAGTGGTGGGGTCTGTATCTTCTGTGTCTCCTCTGCCAGCAGTTTCTTCGGGGCTTGTGTGGACTCTGAAATAGTTTCAGGGCCCACCCCTTTCCCCTCCCCAAGGGAGGGGGACTGCTGCGCCTCCGACATCCCCCTTCGGGGGGGACTGAGGGGGGCTTCCCACCACAATATTGCCAGCGCAACAACCGCCGCTGCTGCCGCCGCCCACCGCCGCAAGGCTACGAAACGGGACTTCCCCCTACAGGGGGGACAGAGGGGGGCTATCTCCTCCCACAACCCCTCGGGCGGTGCTACCTCGTGCTCCGCCAGCTTGTCGCGTAGTTGTTGTGTCCACTTGTCCTGCTTCATATTCCTTGTTTGTTTAAGTATTCTCTGATATTCTTGGCCAGCATCTTCTTGGCCCGGAAGAAGAGCGACGACGAGGTGCTCTCCTTGATGCCCAGCAGTTGGGCTATCTCGCGGTGGGGCCGCTGTTCGAAGACGTGTAGGTTGAGCACCGTTCGGTAGTTCGGCGGCAGGTGCCCTATCATCGCCGTCAGCGCGTCAGGCGGCACGCCGCCGATGTCGGGCTCGTCGGGGCTGTCGGGCTCGTCGGGAATGTTGCCGACCGTCACGAAGCGCTGGTGCTCGCGCAGGTAGTCGACGGCGCGATTGCTGACGATGCGCCCCACCCACGACTTCAGCGACCCTTCGCCGCGATAGCTGAACTGCCCGACCGAGGTCAGTATGCGCACGAAGCTGTCCTGAATGACGTCGCGCACCTCGTCGCGCTCGGGCAGATACCTCAGTCCGACGGCCATCGCGTAGCCGGCGTAGCGGTCGTACAGTCGCTTCATGGCAGCCCGGTCGCCGCCCCTGATGGCTTCAAGCAGTTGTCGCTCTGTCTCCACCGTCGTGGTTATCTGATTCGTTCTTTCGTGTTATAGTATAAGGTGAAGGGGCGCTCCCGATGCTTCACGCTCCACGCCATCGTTTTAGTGTCGGTGATGCGGAACCCCGTGACTCGGTAGGCTATCGTCCAGCCCATCGTGTCCATCTTGTAGACGGTACGGCCAGCCTCGTCGGAGAGCAGTTCGACGTAATACGTCACGCCGTCGACGATGGTGACGTATGAAGCACCGGCATAATACATAGCTTCGCCGACTGCAGCCTTGTCACTATTGGCGTCGGCATAGACAGCCTCGTTGGTATAGCCTTTGCTGTAGATTTGTATCTCGGCGGGCAGGCCCAGGAACTCAGCCTTGTGATGTACTTCCGAATCAATAGAAGAGATAACCTCTCCATTTCCTATCGGTCCAAAGCAGAGTTCCGTCAAAACTGACTCCGGCAGCCTGACTTTGAGCACGTTTCCCACAACCACCAACTGCGCCGTATCGACCACAAGCTGGTCAATGGACCATTCACCACTATAGATGCCGTCAAACAAGTGAGTGGCGTCAGTTGGTTGAAGATTATTCCTTATGTCGGCTATATCACGGCTGTCACCATCCTTACACGCCGCCATTATCAGCACACCAACCGCAACGACGGCCATGAGCCAGACAGTTTTCCCTATTCTTTTCATACCTTATTCTTATTACCTTTTTATTATATAACGCAGAAACTTCAGAATCTTGCACTTTGGGAGCAACTTTTTTTTGTTTGTGGCGTACTTATAGTTACTAATCGCAGGAAACAACCTACACTTCCGACACTTCCTGCACCTGTTGAACTTTTTTAGGTGTAGGAAGTGTAGGAAGTGCAGGATAAAAAGTGCAAATGACAATCATATATATAAAAAACGGTATGAGACATCAGCAAAACAGCACTCTTTGCCAGCTTTCGGAGGCTGGAACCGACACCCGAACCGACACCTAAGCAAAAGGGGGCGGGTTACAGGCAAAAGGCGGCGGTTTACGGACAAAAGGCGGCGGTTTATGAGAAAAAGGCGGCGGTTTACAAGAAAAAGGCGCCGGGTTTTGTCCGTAACCCGCCGCCTTTCTTTAACACTCTTTATACTTTCCAGGTGCAGGATTCCCGACCTCCCTCCGTTATAAGGACAGATAAACAACGAGAAAAAGCATGAAAAAAGCAAACTCATGGGCCGCCATCGCCCTGGTCTTGATGGCAGCAACAGCAGTGGTGGGGTGCAGTAGTGACAGCGATGGGCAATCGTTCACAACAGACTTAAAGCTAACTCGTGGAGAACAGCAGTTGGTGAAAGAGAGCAACGACTTCGCCCTCGACCTCTTCCGGCAGGTGCAGGACGAGTGTAAGAGTCAGCTCGTTTCGCCCATCAGCATTGTCTATGCTCTCGGTATGCTGAACAATGGAGCAACAGGCGAGACTCAAGCCCAGATAAACCGCGCATTAGGTTTTGGCGATGCCGGGGCTGACAGCATCAACCTCTTCTGCCTCAAGATGCTGCGTAGGGCGAACCGCTTGGACTCTGAGACTCGGGTGATGATAGCCAACAATATCTACGTGAATCAAGACTATCAACTGCTTCCCGATTTCGTCAGTAAGGCTCGATTGTTCTACGACGCTGAGCCTGAGACACGCTACTTTGCCGACGGCAAGACCTGCGACGTCATCAACAGGTGGGCCAGCGACCACACCGAGGGGATGATTGACAAGGTGCTCGACGACAGTTCGTTCGACCCTGAAGCTGTCAGCTATCTATTGAATGCCATCTACTTCAAAGGCACCTGGACGCACCAGTTCAAGAAAGAACTGACAAAGCGGAGAGAGTTCTACCACGTAGGCGAGACAGAAGAGATGACATACTGCGACATGATGTATCAAGAAAGGCGTTTTAACTATGCTGAGACATACGATGTGCAGGCCTTGCAGCTGCCCTACGGAAACGGTTCGTTCGTCATGACGGTCCTGCTGCCCAAGATTCTGAAAGGGCAGCCGTTGAACCGCCTGCCCAACGTGCCAACGAGCTACGAATGGCAGCTGCTGAACAAGCAGATGAGGCAGTTGGAAGTAAACGCGCAGTTGCCGCGCTTTGAGACCACCACCGATGTTGACCTTGTTCCCGTCATGCAGAAACTGGGCGTGACAAAGGCTTTCACCGATGATGCTGAATTCTCCAACTTCTGCTATAGGCCGACCTGTATCAGCCAGATGAAACAGGCAGCGCGCATCAAGGTCAACGAAGAGGGCACCGAGGCAGCTGCCGTTACAACCACTGGCCTTGCTGCCACATCGGCTCCAACAATTTTCAACGCCAACCACCCGTTCCTCTACGTCATCAGCGAACAGCAGACGGGTGCCATTCTGTTTATCGGTCAGTACACGGGATATTAAAGAATGAAAATGAATAGGAAAGTAATAATAGTAACCGTCTTGCTGCTTGCCGGCATGCAGGTGTACACGGGCTGCAATAGAGACAGTGAAAGTGAGGAGATTATAGCCCAGGTTCCCATTATGGATGACCCGCAGGAAGAAGCCATTCACCAGCATTACGACCCTATCTTCGATACGCTGGTCTGTTACCCTATTGGGACTACTTGGGAGAAGGGGTATTTCGTTGACGACTTTGAACATCTGTATTTACGGAGTAAGTTCGAGGTTGTTTCTGACACGCTGATTGACGAAAAGCACTACAAGAGAGTAAAAGGTGAGATAGTGCTTCTTGACACAGCCATTGTGCCTAAGAGATATAAGCATGAGACATCGGGCATATTCCCTGGCCTGGAAAGGGTATTAGACCCTATGGACTTTTATATTCATGAAGAACGAGGGGTTGTCACGGCCTATAAAATCAACCCGGAAACCCAGCGGCCATCCTACATGATACTACAGTATGACTTCAACTGGCCGCGATGCATCAACGATGTCCTTTTCTATAGCGACGGCTGCATCGAGAGGGGCATACGGCCTCAATCCGACATCACTCTGCTTGACGGCAATGTCTATGTGCTTGAGGATTATCGAGAAGACGATGAATCAAACTACGATGATGGGCAGCGGTTTCCGCGACAGGCTTTATTGGTAAAAACTATAGGCTGTGTCTACTCTATGTTTGGTGAGTATTGTGATTTTTGGCTGAAAGGCCGTCTCCTCTCCTTCCGTCGGAACGGCGTGCTGCTGTATGAATACGGGAAAGTAAAACTGCCGGAACGAAAACCGCTGGAAGTCGACGAGTCCTTGAAGCCGCTGTTAGGAACATGGGACTTAGTGGAGACTTATAGCATGAATACTTTTCTTCATTCTGAACATAGTCCGGGCACATTGGAGTGGACCTTCGTTCCAGCAGGTGAACTTTACGTAAAAGGCATCAGTTTCGGTCGTTTTCCTGATCCTTCTGAATGGGGGTATAGTGTCTCTATCGATGAAAATTATATCGAGGTTGCCTATAGGCGTTATTGGTTCACCCTTTCTCCCGACGGTTATCTGAAGGTATGTATAGATGGGTGGTGGGGCTCCTACTGCCTATTCAAGAAAAAACAAGAATCATAATTGAAAAAGAAGAACGATATGAAAGCAAACTCATGGGCCGCCATCGCCCTGACCTTGATGGCAACAACAACAGTGGGATGCAGCAGTGACAGCGAGAGTCCGAAGCCGGAGCCAGTAATCTGTCCCGTAGTGACGCCTACAGAATTAGAGCTGACCCGCGCCGAGCAGCAGATGGTGGGCAGCAGCAACGAGTTCGCCTTCAACCTGTTCCGTGAGGTGCAGGACGGAGTGAAGAGCCAGATTGTGTCGCCCGTCAGCATCACCTATGCCCTCGGTATGCTGAACAACGGCGCCGCCGGCGAGACGCAGAAGCAGATCAACAGCGTGCTGGGCTTCGCCGACACGGGCGCCGACGGCATCAACGCCTTCTGCTACAAGATGCTGCAGCGGGCAGCCACCCTCGACCCGCTGACGAAGGTGCTGATAGCCAACACCATCTACATGAACAAGGGTTACGAACTGCAGACGGAGTTCGTGCAGCGGGCAAAGACGTTCTACGACGCCGAGCCTGAGACACGCGACTTCCACGACGGCAAGACCCGCGACGTCATCAACAAGTGGGGCAGCGACCACACGGAGGGAATGATTGAGGAAGCGCTGAAGAAAGATGAGTTCAACCCCGATGCCGTCAGCTATCTGCTCAATGCCATCTACTTCAAGGGCAGCTGGAAGAAGAAGTTCGACAAGGCACTGACGATGAAAGAGGCATTTATGCATGCAGGCGGTACGGAAGAAATGACTTACGCCGATATGATGCATCAGACGACCAACTTCGAATATGCCGAGACCGACGATTGTCAGGCCCTGCGCCTGCCCTACGGCAACAGCTCGTTCCAGATGACGGTGCTGCTGCCGAAGAAGAAGACAAACGCCCTGCCCAAGGTGCCTACCGCTGAGGTGTGGCAGCAGCTGAACGAGCAGATGGACTCCACACTTGTCGACATATCGCTGCCCCGCTTTGAGACCGACACCGACATTGACCTTGTTCCCATTATGAGCAAGCTCGGTATGCCCGATGCCTTCGATGACAAGAAGGCCGACTTCAGCCGCTTCTGCAACGTGCCTGTCTATATTGAACTGATGAAGCAAGTGGCCAAGATTAAAGTCGACGAAGAAGGCACTGAGGCGGCTGCCGTCACCGTTATCGGAGTTAATTATAAATCTATTGGATCAGACCCCCAATACGTCACCTTCCACGCCAACCACCCCTTCCTCTACGTCATCAGCGAACAGCAGACGGGGGCCGTCCTGTTCATCGGTCAGTACACGGGATATTGATGAACGGTCAGAGTAGGGAAGGGCTTTCTGGCACTGGCAGAACAAGAAAACAGGGGGATGCGTCCGAAAAGGCGCATCCCCCTGCTTTCTGTTGTGTGTAGTTCTTACAGGTCCTTACAGGTTGGGGTTCTCTGTCTTCCAGTCAGCCACGGCAGGAATGATGTCGAGACCGATAATCTCGTCGCGCATCTTCTGCAGGTGCTCGTAGGAAGCCTGCAGGGCAGCCATCTCCTCAGCCGTGCCTTCGGGGGCGGTGAAGTGTACGCCGTCCTTGTCGATGACGGTGGGCATAGCCATCATGACGTTCTTGAAGCCAAGCTCCTCGCTGTTCACGTAGCAGCCGGCAGGCCACTTGAACGGCTCGCCGCCCATGGCACCCTCAATCATCTTGACAGCCTGGTAGGCAGGGCTCTGGAACGAAGAGCGTCCGCGCAGCTTGATGATGTTGCTGCCGCCCTGGGTGGTCATGTGCTTGATCTCAGCCCAGCGCTCGTCGGAGAGGGGTAGCTCAGAGAGGGGCTTGCCGTCGATCATGGCCTTCGATGCAAAGACGGCCATCTGCTCACCGTGACCGCCGTAGGTGTAGGCGCCCGTCACCTTGTCCTGGCGCACGCCGAACTCCAGTGCCAGCTGCTGCTGCAGACGGGTAGAGTCGAGGGCGGCCAGCGAGGTGAGCTGGTTGGGCTTCAGACCAGAGTGGATAAGCGCCGTGAGTGCTGTCACATCGGCGGGATTGAAGATGACGACGACGTGGTTCACGTCGGGGCAGTACTTCTTGATGTTCTCACCAAACTCAGCGGCAATCTGGCAGTTGCCCTTGAGCAGGTCTTCGCGGGTCATACCCTCCTTACGGGGAGCACCGCCGCTGGAGATGATGTACTTCGCACCCGTGAAAGCCTCAGCGGCATCGACGGTATAGCTGATGTTTGCGCCGGGGAAGGCACAGTGACACATCTCGTCGTAAACGCCGTGAACACCGGGTTCGTAGATGTCGTACAGACAAATGTTGTTGGTAAGGCCGAGCATCAGCACGCTCTGAACCATGTTTGAACCGATCATGCCGCCTGCGCCGACGATGACCAGCTTGTCGTTTGTTAATGTTGCCATGTTTTTTAGTGATAATTAAATTAGATTCGTGGTGCAAAGATAGTGCTTTTTGGGGAGTTAAAGGAGTTATTGGAGTTAAAAGGAGTTAATGACGAGCGTTTTTGTGAAGTTATTTGTACCTTTGTCAACTCTAAATAGCAAAACAAAGCCAAGTTGAAGCGATGAACACGCCCCAACCCCGCGACAGCCGCGACGTGCCCCAGATGCACAAACGCAGTCAGTACCACGACTACCACGGTCGGGGCATCTACCTCGTCACCCTCTGTACCGAAGGGCGCCAGCCGCTCTTGGGCAGTCTGACGGGAAACGGGCCGGACGAGGCCGCCATAGAACCGACGGTCTTGGGCCGCGAGGTGCTGCGCTGCTGGCAGCAGATTCCAGCGATACAGCGGCAGATAGCCGAAAAGAAGGCGGCGAGGACGGGCCAGCCCTGCGAGCGTGATATCACGCTGTTGGACTGCCAGCTGATGCCCGACCATTTCCATGGCATCATCTTTGTCAGGAAGGAGATGGATGTTGCGCTGGGCGAGGTCATCAGGGGGTTCATGGTTGGCTGTACCAGGGCCTTTAACGGCGTTTCCCCGCAAGTATGCGGGGCACCGGACCAGGGGGCGGCGGTTCCGTGTAGCGCGGATTCGCGCGCAGAAAGTGGCCGGAGCGCCCCTCTGCGCCCCCTCTGGGAAAAGGGATACCACGACCGCCTGCTGCTGCACGAGGGCCAGCTGCAGAACATGATCGACTACGTCCGCGACAATCCGCGTCGTCTCATGCTTCGCCGCCAGCATCCTGACCTTTTTGTCGTCCAGCGGAGCGTGCGCTTCGCCTACTGGAGCTTCTCGGCCATCGGTCAGGTGCGGCTGTTGGATGCGCCCCTTGTGGCGGTTCATGTGCGCCGCTATTTCACCGACCAGCAGCGCCGCGACTACATGAACGGCTGCATCCTCGCTGCCCGCCGCGGGGCCGTCCTCATCAGTCCTTTCATCAGCGAATACGAGAAGCGGGTGCGCGATGAGGCTTTCCGCGAAGGTCTCTTCTGCATCCAGCTGTGCGTAGAACCTTTCACGGACTACCATAAGCCTGCTGGCGAGCTGGTTGACCATTGCTCCGATGGCCACCTGCTGTTGCTCACCCTTTCCAGCGGTTCCCCTCACGCTCACCGCATCTCCCGCGACGAATGCTCCGCGCTCAATTCCTTGGCTGAGAGCATGGCCCGACAAAGTACAGAAAACATCATAACACCACCAATATGCAAATAAGTAAGGAAACCTACATCCGCCGCCGCGCCCAGCTGAAGCGCGACATGGGTAGCGGACTGCTGCTCTTCCTCGGCAACGACGAGGCAGCAATGAACTACGCCGACAACACCTACCGATTCCGTCAGGACTCGACGTTCCTCTATTTCTTCGGCTTGGACTACGCCGGACTGGCCGCCGTCATCGATGTCGACAACGACCGCGAAATCATCTTCGGCAACGAGCTGACCATCGACGACATCGTCTGGACGGGAACGATGCCGTCGCTCCGCGAACTGGCCGCCACCGTGGGCATTACCGATGTCCGGCCTATGAGCGAGTTGGCCACAATCGTTAAGGGGAAGTCCGTCCACTTCCTGCCGCCCTACCGTGGCGACCACCGTGTATGGCTGTGGGAACTCTTAGGCGTGGAGCCTGCCGCACAACCGGCGAAGGCCAGCGTGCCTTTCATCAAGGCCATCGTCAGCCAGCGCAACCATAAGGACGAGGAGGAACTGCGGCTGATAGAGGAGTCGGTGGATCTGAGCACGAAGATGCACTTGGCCGCCTACCGCACCGTCCGTCCCGGCATCCATGAGAGCGAGGTGGCCGCCATCGTCGAAGAGGTGGCCTGTCGTCCAGGAGGCGCATTGGCATTCCCGACCATTGCCACCGTACAGGGTCAGGTGCTCCACAACCACGGCTTTATTCATGACCTGAAGGAGGGCGACATCTTCCTTTTAGATGCAGGTGCAGAGACGCGCTCCCACTATGCCGGCGACCTGTCATCGTCGATGCCCGTGGGCGAGCGCTTTACCCAGCGCCAGGCCGAGGTCTACGAGATTCACTTGCGCAGCTTCTGGGCTGCTGTCGATAAACTGCAGTTGGGACGCCCCTTCCGCGATGCCCATATCGCCGCCGCCACCGAGATTGCCCGTGGCATGAAGGAGCTGGGTATGATGAAGGGCGACCCCGCCGAGGCCGCCGAAGCCGGTGCCTACGCCCTGTTCTTCCCCTGCGGCCTGGGCCACATGATGGGGCTCGACGTTCACGACATGGAGAACCTTGGCGAGCAGTACGTGGGCTATGCCGAGGGCACCGTGAAGTCTACGCAGTTCGGTTTCAAGTCGCTGCGCCTCGCCCGTCCCCTTGAACCGGGCTTCGTCTTCACCGTCGAGCCGGGCATCTATTTCATCCCCGAACTGATGGACAAGTGGGAGGCCGAGGGCCAGTTCCGCGACTTCATCTGCTACGACCGCCTTGCTCCCTGGCGCGACTTCACCGGTCTGCGCAACGAGCTGAACTACGTGATGACCGAGCAAGGCGCCCGCCTGCTTGGCACCATCAAGAAGCCGATGACCATTGAGGAAGTCTATAAAGCAAAAATGCAATAAATGAACTACACCATCAAACATCCCGAAAACCTGGGCGGCATGAACGACCGCATACGCCGCCTGCGCCAGCAGAACTTCGATACGCCGACGACGCTCTCGATAGAGCGGGCGCTCATAGAGACCGAGTTTTACAAGCAGAACTACGGCACGATGCCGACACCCGTGCTGAGGGCGCGGAACTTCTACGAAATCTGCAAGAAGAAAACCATCTATATCGGCGAGGACGAGCTGATTGTCGGCGAGCGAGGCCCAAAGCCGAAGGCCGTGCCGACGTTCCCCGAACTGACGTGCCACTCGGTGGAGGACCTGCATACTCTGAACGAGCGTGAGCTGCAGCGCTATACCATCTCGCAGCAGGACATCGACACCTACGAGCGCGAGGTCATCCCCTATTGGAAGGGCAAGACACAGCGCGAGCGCATCTTCAACCATGTCTCGAAGGAATGGGAGGAGGCCTACCACGCCGGTGTGTTCACCGAGTTCATGGAACAGCGCGCCGCTGGTCACACCGCCATGGATGGCAAGATGTACCACGAGGGACTGCTCGACGTGAAGGCCCGCATCGAGGCGAAGATTAAGAGTCTCGACTACATCAACGACCCCGAGGCTACCGACAAGCAGCAGGAGCTGGAGGCGATGGCCATTTCGTGCGACGCCGCCATCCTCTTTGCTGAGCGGCACGCCGAGCTGGCTGAGAAGATGGCCGATGCTGAAACCAACAACCAACGGAAGAAGGAATTGCAGAAGATTGCCGATGTCTGTCGCTGGGTGCCCGCCCACGCTCCCCGCGACCTGTGGGAGGCCATCCAGATGTACTGGTTCGTTCACCTCGGCACGGTGACCGAGCTGAACGGATGGGACTCAATGAACCCCGGACATATCGACCAGCATCTGTGGCCCTTCTATGAGCAGGGTCTGAAGGACGGCACGCTGACCCGAGACGAGGCGAAGGAGCTGCTCAGCTGTCTGTGGATCAAGTTCAACAACCAGCCCGCTCCGCCGAAGGTGGGCGTCACTGCCTTGGAGTCTGGAACCTACAACGACTTCACCAACATCAACATCGGCGGCGTGGACCGCAACGGACGCAGCGCCACCAACGAGCTGTCGTTCATCATCCTGGAGATACAAGAGGAACTGCACCAGCTACAGCCCGGCCTCTCCATCCACATCGCCCAGAACACGCCCGACGACTTCCTGTTGGAGGGCATCAAGGTCATCCGCCAGGGCCACGGCTACCCCTCCATCTTCAACCCCGACACTTATATAAAGGAACTCGTGCGCGAGGGTAAAACCTTAGAGGATGCCCGCGAAGGCGGCTGCTCCGGCTGTATCGAGGTGGGTGCGTTCGGCAAGGAGGCCTACCTGCTGACGGGGTACCTGAACACCCCGAAAATCTTAGAGATTACGCTCAACAACGGCATCGACCCCGAGACGGGCAAGAAGCTCGGCTTGGAAACCGGCGACCCGCGTACATTCCAGTCTTTCGACGAGCTGTACGACGCCTGGCACCGCCAGATGGTGTACTTCGTCAACCTGAAACTCTCGGTAAATAACTACATCGAGCGGATGTTCTCGCTCTATGCCCCAGCCACCTTCCTCAGTCTCTACATCGACGACTGCATCGAGAAAGGAAAAGATTACTACAGCGGCGGCGCCCGCTATAACACCACCTACATCCAGTGTACCGGCCTCGGCACCATCACCGACTGTTTTACCGCCCTGAAAAAGCACGTCTTTGAGGACAAACGCTATACGATGGAGGAGATGTTGGAAGCATGCAGGAATAACTGGAGACCCACCCCCCAGCCCCTCCCTGTAGGGAGGGGAGTAGATACTCTATATGCAGATAATTCGGGCGTGCAGGGTAATTACGCCCCTCCTTCGCAGGGAGGGGTTGGGGGTGGGGCTGCTGGGGGTGGGTCTGCTTGGCCTGTTATGCGTGCATACATCCGCAACCATACCCCCTTCTTCGGCAATGACGACCCGTATGCCGACGAGATTGCCGTCCGCGTCTACGACGACTTGGTGAAAGCCATCGAGGGACGGCCCAATACCCGTGGCGGACGGACGCAGCTGAACATGCTCTCGACCACCTGTCACAACTACTTTGGCAGCGTGTGCGGCGCCACGCCCAACGGCCGCTTTGCCCATTTCGCCATTTCTGACGGCACGTCTCCCGCCCACGGCAGCGACACCCACGGTCCCACGGCGGTCATCAAGTCTCTCGGCAAGCTCGACCAGACGAAATCGGGCGGCACGCTGCTCAACGTCCGCTTCGTTCCCCAACTGCTGAAGCGCGAGGAGGACCAGCGGAAGCTCGCCTCGCTAATCCGCACCTACTTCAAGTTCGGCGGTCACCATATTCAGTTCAACATCGTCGACACGGCCACCCTGCACGATGCCCAGCAGCATCCCGACGAGTACCGCGACCTGCTGGTGCGCGTCGCCGGCTACAGCGACTACTTCAACGACATGACCGAGCAGTTGCAGAACGAAATCATCGCCCGAACGGAGAACGACGAGTACTGAAAAACAGAACTGACCCTTACCGCAGTTGCTCGTTTAGCAGGTCACAGAGCAACTGCGGTTTCATGTCAATGTCGCCAACGGGAATCTGGCCGACGATGTCTGTGGAGTATTTATCTTCCATTCTCCCTTTGTAGTAGATGCGCAGCCTCGGGCCTCTCTTATGCAAGATACTCCTCGGCACCAGTTCGAAATGCTCCACGTCGGCAAGGTCGATTTCCGACATATACCAGCCACGGCCGAAGACGTAGCCATTGTTGACAATGAGGCTCCTGCCGGTGACGGTCAGATACGGCTTGTCCGACCATCTCTCCTTCAGCGTCAGAAACAAGTACAGCAGACTGCCCACGCCGAAGAGCAGCAGGCACAGCCACAACTTCCACGACTGGCCGCGCCCCTGCCACAACGCAAAGACCGCCCAGGCTGAAAAGACAAAGCCGACAAGGATAACGGGCAGCCTCTTCCAGACGGAATGGTATATTTTGGTTTCTGCCATTGTTTACATAAGTGATAGTCTCAGGTATCAGAATCCACTCGGAATCTGGACGTCGTAGACGGGGACATCGGTGCCGAAGAGCTGCTGGAACGGCTTGGGCAGGCCCGAGCGCTTCCACAGTTCCTCGACGAAGGTGCCGTCGCCGCGGTCGAACTTCAGGATGAAGGCGTCGTCATTCTTCCAGGTGATGGTACACTCGTTGTTGTCGCCCTCCTTGATGCAGTTGTCCGACTTGACCACCAACGGTCTGTAGAAGACGGTGCCGCCCGTCAGCTGCTGAGGCGAGCAGAAGAGGAAGGTGACGTCCTTCTCGCCATAGACCTTGAAGAGATGAGTTGTCGGGGCTTTCAGGATGCGCTCGCCGTCCACCAAACCGTAGTTGCCCACCATGCGCCAGCTGCCGGCAAAGCGGTGCGACGCCTTCTCGTGCTTCATCTGCAGCATCTCGATGCTTCGCACCATCTGCGGCTCCATGTTCTTGCGGTCGTAATACTCGGTGATGAACTCGTTCATCGGGAAGACGGCACCCTCGTTGGGTCGCAGGTTGTTGTACCACTTCAGCGTGAAGCGGTCGTCGTAGCCGTCGTAGATGCGGGTGCCCCGTCCGTTCTCGCCCACCGGCACGTCGCCGGTGCAGTTGTAGGGATGCGGCTCGTCCATCCGCATGGAGTAGACGTAGTCCTGCGGCGTGTTCTTCTGCACCATTAGCGTCACTGGGACGTAGTCGGTGCTGAGTTTGTACTGCATCTTCTCGGGCACGTGGTCGGGGCGTCCGTTCTCGTAGCCTAAGCGTTGCAACTTGAAGAGCCCGCGAGGAGCCACGTTCTGGGCCGTCAGGCCTGTGGCGGCCATCAGCACGACGGCCAGGAGTGTTGTCAATCTTTTCATTTTCATCGTTGTTTTATGGTTTGTTACTTCTTAGTCTTTTTCAGTCGTATGACGGACGGAAAGTCAATGTCGTCGATGTTGCGTAGCCTCTCGTAGCCTGGACATTCGGCGTAGAAGCGTGTAGCTTTGCGCGGCACCCAGAAGGAGAAGCGGCCGGCGGAGTCGGTCGGTGCGCCCGCCCCTGCACCATAGATGCCCACCCAGGCACCGGCTATCGGTTTGTCGTCTTGGTCAACGACGGTGCCTGTATAATGATTCAGCGTTTGCTGTAGTGCCGGATGCCGGCTGAAGTAGGCATCGCTGAGCGTGTCGGGCTTAGTCTTCAGCTCCAGCACCGGGCAGTCGATGTCAAAGGTCTGTTTCGCTCCATAAATGCTCCATGTGCTTTCATAGGTGACCAGTTCGCCCCGCTGGTAGTAGAACTGCTTGGGTCTGTGGTTGATCAACCGGCACAGGGAGTCGGGCAGCTGCTGTCCGTTGGTGATGACGACGATGGAGTCGTTGTTCTTGCGGGGCGGCTTGTCGACGGCTATCAGACTGGCCACTACCTGCTGGAATGCGTTGCCGATGAGTGAGTCTTTGCGACTCACATTGCCTGTGGCGACGGCTCCCTTCAGGTCGTTGACAAAGCTGACGAGCGCATTTTCCTCGCGGTGCGACTTGGCCCGCCGTCCGTCGATGAAGAACTCCCACTTCGTTCCGTCCAGGATTAACACCTCACGGTCCTCGGCATCGTGGAAGGCCGATGCCCAGATGGCCCGCAGCATCCACGTCTGATCGTTGCTGACGGGGAGCGAGGCGGTTTTCACGGCAGGTGCCACATAGTCCTTTGGCCGCTTCCGCATTTCCCACTTCGAGTGGGTCTTGTCTATGTGCTTCAGTTTATGCCAAGCCCTGTACGTGGCATGCCAGAGGCTTTTCCCGACTTCGCGGTAGACGAGGGCACGGGCCACGGAGTCGTAGGTCAGCGTCCATTCGGTCGAGAACGACGGTATGCACTCCACGCCGAAGGCCGCTCCCTGCGGCATCAGCAGACGTGTCTTCTCTTGGTCGTAAAGCACTGTCTGCGGATTCTCTTTCCGCCACGTCTCATCTTCGCTGTGTACCCAGATGAGTTTGCCCTGTGCCCACCCTGCCATCGGCAGTAGTGTCAGCACTGCGGCTATCAGCCATTTTCCTGTTCTGTTCATTGTCATCAAGCAATTCGTCTAATTCGTATAATTCGTAGTCTTAAAAAGGAGTCACTGCTTCCAGTTCTTCGGTATCCAGTATTCGCCGTCCACCTCAAGCCGCAGGACGTAGAGCGTGCCGTCGCGGTCGAGGTCGGCCATGAGAAAGCTCGACTCGGCAATCTCGTTGACCAGTAGCTTGGTGGTGTTCCTCACGCCGCTCAGCTTGAAGTGGCGGTCGGTGTACTCCAGCACGCAACACTGCGTCGGGTTCTCGTCCAAGTGGCGGTTGGCGGCGTCGAGCAGCGTGCGGTAAAGGGCTGCGGCGCCCTCGTCGGCCTTGACGACGTAGAGCGTGCCGCGCGACTCGCTCTTCCCCTTCGACTTCGGCAGCAGGTAGTCCGTATAATAATAGGTGGTGGCCTTGTCCACCGGCTGACCGGCCTCATGGCGGTAGTGTACGGGCGTCTTCCGGGCGTTGAGGGTGCCAAGCAGACTGTCCAAGGGCGCGATGACGAAGTGGTAGTACGTGCCCTGCGCCTCGTTCAGCTGGGTAGCCATGGCAATGAGGTTGCCGTGGCCCTGCACGTAGTCGAACATCACGGCCTCGCGGGCACCGAAATACATGCGGCGGTTGTTGCCCTGCAGCAGGTTGTAGAAGTTGCGCTCCTGCAGCATGTAGGGGTTGGGGTAGAGGTAGGCGTGCGTCTTCTTGAAGTCGTTGTAGTCGTTGGTCCAGGTGCTCGACTGGTCGGCCACGCGGGTCAGGTCGAGCACGTAGTCGTCGTTGTTGCCGTAGCCGCGCATGGCGATGGAGTAGGTGATGGTGTCGTTGCCGTTGCGGTGGCACTCGTAGCGGTAGGACTCCACGGCGTGGCGGGCCATGCTGTCGAGGACGATGCAGACCGTATTGGCCAACGGCAGGTCACGGTCGAAGGCCACGTTCCAGCGCCGCGACAGGTGGAACTTGTCGTTGATGCGCGACACCGACACCTTGGCGCCGTGGGCCGTGAAGTCGTCCATCAGGCGGTCCATCCACAGTCCTTGAGCCGACGAGCCGACGTTGCCGACGGTCAGCATTAGCAGCAAATTGAGTATTCGTCTCATAGGCTTATTCCGTTTCAAAGAGTTCTTGGTTCATGATGGCCAGAGCCGTGCGCAGTTCTGCGCCCTGCTGTTGCACGGCGGCCATGTCGATGTTGAGCAGGCCGGTGGCCGGGTCGTCTATTTCGGTAACGGCTTCGGCTACAGCTTCGGCCTCGCCGACAGACACTTCAGCTGGCTCTGCCTCCACAGCGTCGTGCGGTTTTGCCGCACGAACCTTGCGTGCTGGCTTGGGAGCTTCAGCGACGACGGCCACCTGTTGCGTCGTTTCCTCCACAACCGGCTGCACCGTGGGCTTCGGGGCCGGTGTTTCCGTCCTCGCCACCGTCTCTGGCTGGCTTTCCCTTTCAGGCATATACCACCAGAGGCCCAGTAGCACCAATATGGCAGCTGCCGCCGACAGCCACCAGCGATGCTGGTAATTCCTGATTGGTACTTCGTGCGCCGCCGGCTGCCGGAATCCCCGGAACATCACGGCATAGGCCGCCCACGCTTCGGGAATGTCCGTCCGCGTGCAGAAGTAGTCGGTCAGCAGCCGCTCCTCCTGTTCGCTGGTTTCGCCCGCCATAAACCGGTCGAGCAGGTCGTTTATCTGTTTGTCTGTCATCATCGCTGTTTATTGATTAGTTCTATCATCCGTTTCCTGGCTTTCGAGAGTGTGCCCCGCACCGACGACTCCGTCATTCCCGTGATGGCCGCTATCTCGGCGAAGCTCAAATCCTCGACGTTGCGCATCTGCAGCACCGTGCGCCAGTTGTAGGGCAGTTGCGCCATCGTCTGGGCAAACAGGCTGTCGGTCTCAGTCGTTTCCAGTCGTCGCTGTGGCGTGTCGTCCGTGCGGTCGCCCTTCCACCCCAACAGTTGCAGCAGGGGGTGCCGTCGCTTCTGTCGCCGCCGGTTCTGTGCCAGATTGCGGGCCGAGGTGGCTGCGTAAGCCAATAGCCGCTCCCTGCCGCCATCCAACTGGTCCAGCCGTTCCCACATCCTGAGCATCGTCTCCTGCGCCACGTCTTCGACCTCCTCACTGCCGACTACCGCTGCTGCAGCCTCCACGGCTCGCCGCCGCAGTTCTGCCGCCCAGGATATGTACGTCTCTCTGTCCATCTGCTACTATATACACCAAAGTTTGCGAAATGCTACGCAAAATTAGCATTTTCTTTTGGAATATTCAAGAAAAAAGCTACCTTTGCAACAAAAACAGGAAAGAAATGCTCATCTTCGACATCAAGCGCTATGCCATCAACGACGGGCCGGGCATCCGGACAACCATCTTCATGAAGGGATGCCCGCTGCGCTGCGTGTGGTGTCATAATCCGGAAAGCTGGTCAGCAGAGCCGCTGGTGCTTTTCAAACAGTCGAAGTGTATCCGCTGTGGTACGTGCAACGAACCGGGCTTCACCGTGGACGACTGCCCCACCACCGCCCGCGAACTGTGCGGCCGTGAGTACACGATGGACGAGCTGATGGCCGAGATTGAGAAGGAGCGCGACATCATGGAGGACAGCGGCGGAGGCGTGACCCTCTGTGGTGGCGAACCGCTGATGCACCCCGACGATGCGTTGGCAATCCTACGTGAATTGAAGAGACGCGGCTTCCACCGCACCGTCGACACGGCGCTCTATGTCCGGCCGGAGGTGGTCGATGCCGTGGCTGCCGAATGCGAACTGCTGCTGGTCGACCTGAAGCTGATGGACTCGGAGAAGCACCGACGCTACACGGGTGTCGGCAATGAGTTAATCCTTGAAAACATACGCCGTGTGGCTATGGCTGGAAAGGACTTCCGCATCCGAATCCCCCTCATCGAAGGCATCAATGCTGACGATGAAAATATGGAGGCAACCGCCCAATTCCTCCAGTCACTTTACTCCCCTCCCTCACAGGGAGGGGCCGGGGGTGGGTCCGTCCACCTGCTCCCCTACCACGACGTAGGCAAGGACAAGCATCGCCGTATGATGCCCCCGACACCCTATAATCCAGAGGGCTTCCCGATGGCCGTTCCCTCGGATGAAACGCTACGCCGCTGTCGTCAGCTGTTGGAGGCTCACGGACTGCAGGTGGTCATTGGCGGGTAATAACAATTGTAAATTAAAAACCAAAACTATGAATAGAAAAACTTTTTTAATTGCGCTCGTCTGCTGCGGCTTCCTGACAACTCATGCCCAGCTTCAGACCAACGCCGGTATCCAGTACCTGCAGTGTATGCAGAAGGACGTCTCGACCGACTTCTACGACCTGTCGAACACCTATTTCCTGGCCGACTCGCTGGCATCGTTCGATGCGGCGAAAGGCGAAGGACTTGTCAACTGGAAACGCTACCGGCTGTCGCCCCGTCAGGCGTTCAACCTCAATGGCTACTGGCCCGTCCGTATGCAGATGCTCGACTTCCCCGATGCTGCCTACGACAACGACCCTAACCTAAGGATTTCCATTGAGTTCATCTCGCCCAAGGCAGCCCGCATCCGTTTGCTCACTACGCCCATCGTGCCGAAGAATACCGATGCCGACGACCCGATGTTCTGTGACGGCTTCAAGCAGCGCTCCAGCAAACCCTCATGGAGGAAAGGAGAAAACGCCCAGACCATCAGCTACGGCACCGACTACGGAAGCATCGAGATTCAGCGTTTCCCCTTCCGCTTGGTGCTGAAGGATGCGAAAGGCAAGATACTCACCCAGACGCGCCATATCATCGACAACGACTCCACACAGGTGAAGTTGCTGCCCTTCTCGTTCCTTAAGCGCGGTTCAGACAACTCACGCTCGGTGAATCCTGTCTTCCTGCTCTCGCCCGGCGAGCGTATCTACGGCTGCGGCGAGTCGTTCACCTCATTGAATAAGGTAGGCCAGAAGGTACACCTCAGCGTCACCGACCCCCAGGGACCTGAGACCGACGGCATGTACAAGCCTGTGCCCTTCTACTTCTCCAACCGTGGCTACGGCATCTTCATGCACACGTCGGCTCCCGTCACCGCCGATTTCGGTGCCTCTTACATCGGCGCCCAGCGACTCTTCATGGCCGACGAGCAGATAGACCTCTTCGTGTTCTTCGGCTCGCCCAAAGAAATACTTGACGAGTACACCAACGTCACCGGTAAGTCGCCCATGCCGCCGCTATGGAGCTTCGGTACGTGGATGAGCCGAATCACCTACTTCTCGCAGGACGAGGGCCTCGACATTGCCAAGAAGCTGCGCCAGCACAAGATACCTGCCGACGTCATCCACTTCGACACCGGTTGGTTCGGCACTGACTGGCAGTGCGACTATGAGTTTGCCAAGGATCGTTTCGAGGACCCCGTAGGGATGCTGAAGCAACTGGCCAAGGACGGCTTCCATACCTGTCTGTGGCAGTTGCCGTATTTTACGCCCAAGAACCGTTTCTTCAATGAGATTGTCCAGAACAATCTCCACATCAGGAACGCAGCGGGCGGTATGCCCGTCGAGGATGCCATTCTCGACTTCTCCAATCCCGGGACGGTCAGCTGGTACCAGCAGAAGATTACGAACCTGCTGAAACAGGGCGTCTCGACCATCAAGTGCGACTTTGGCGAGGCGGCCCCTTACAACGGTTTCTACCACAGCGGCCTCGGCGGACTCTACGAGCACAACCTCTATCCCCTGCGCTATAACAAGGCACTCTGGGAAGCCGTTGAGGGTCAGTATCCCGGCGAGGGCATCATCTGGGCCCGCTCGGCCTGGGCCGGCTCACAGCGCTATGCCCTGCACTGGGGCGGCGATGCGGCTACCAACAATATCGGAATGCTGGGCGACCTGCGCGGCGGTCTCTCGTTCGGACTCAGCGGTTTCTCATTCTGGAGCCACGATATGGGCGGCTTTGTGACGGCTTCGCCCGAGGACATCTACCGCCGTTGGCTGCCCTTCGGCTTCCTGTCGAGTCATACCCGTGCCCACGGAGCGCCTCCCACCGAACCGTGGCTCATCTCGGAGTCGTTCACCAAGGCTTTCCGCGAGTGTGCCGAGATGAAATACCGGCTCATGCCCTATGTCTATGCTCAGGCCAAGGACTGCACTGAACGCGGTCTGCCGATGGTGCGTGCCCTGCTGGTGGAGTTTCCCGACGACCCCGGAGCCTGGCTCGTGGAGGACGAGTATATGTTCGGCTCGCAGATATTGGTGGCTCCGCTGCTGGAGAGCGGTAACAGTCGGACAGTCTATCTGCCCAAGGGTAAGTGGATTGACTACCAGAGCGGCAAGGTCTATGACGGCGGCTACCAGACGCTGACGGCAGGCCGTATTCCCGCCATCATCCTCGTCCGCGACAGCAGCATCATTCCCCATGCTCCGCTGGCTCAGCGAACAGACCAGATACAGTGGGACAAGGTGGAGCTGAAGACCTACAAGGCGGCAGCACAACAGTGTACCGGCCTGCTCTTCAAGCCTGGTGACAAAGCATTACAGGAAATCAAGAAATAAGGAAAGCATTATGGACAACACGGTAAACCAACGATTACAAGACCTCCGCGAGGTGATGCGGCGCGAACATCTGGCCGCCTTTATCTTCCCCAGTACCGATCCGCATCAGGGCGAATACGTGCCTGACCACTGGAAGGGCCGTGAGTTTATATCGGGTTTCAACGGATCGGCTGGCACGGCAGTGGTCACCATGACCAGTGCCGCCCTGTGGACTGACAGCCGCTATTTCCTTGCTGCCGAGGAGCAACTGAAGGGCACGGAGTTCCAGCTGATGAAACTGAAGATTGAAGGCACGCCGACCATCGCCCAGTGGCTTAACAGTCAGATTGTGGCTGGCGGGTCTCCCACCAGCACGGAGGTGGGCATCGACGGCTGGTGCTCGTCGGCCAACAGCGTGAAGGATCTGATAGCCGACCTCAGGAAGGAGGGCGGCCTGACACTGCGCACCAATCTGGACCCGCTGCGCCTGATATGGCGCGACCGTCCCGCCATCCCCGACCATCCTGTAGAGATTTACCCACTGCAGTATGCCGGCGAAACGACGGCCAGCAAGATAGCCCGTATCCGCAAGGTCCTGCGCGAGAAGCACGCCGACGGTATGCTGATGTCGGCCCTCGACGATATTGCCTGGACGCTGAACCTGCGAGGTACTGACGTTCACTGCAATCCGGTGTTCGTCTCCTATTTGCTCCTCTCGTCGACGGAT
>JAEEGH010010204.1_pt1 | contig 21643 bp, 18 predicted proteins | sample 9134181 | NCBI WGS metagenome assembly JAEEGH01 (sample SAMN16246544, study PRJNA631951) | gut metagenome | biome: gut microbiome; feature: rumen; material: DP-attached | host: Bos | place: Iran: Karaj | collected 2018-10
TCTTCACGTCGGCATAGTGCTCCTTGCCCACGATCTTACGGATATAGGGGATGTACTCCTTGGTGGTCATGAAGTAGACGAGGTCGTTGACGCGCAGTTCGTCGAGACCGCTTGGTATCAGCGTGTCGCCGTCGCGCTTGATGGCCACGACGTGATAGGGGTCATCTGGACCGCAGAGGTCTTTCAACGGCTGGTTCAGAATCTCTGCCGTCTCACGGAGCTTGACGCCTAAGAGGATGAGAGCGCCACCATGGACGTCCCACCGCTGGCGCACCCATGACAGCTTCAGGCTGTTGGTGATGTCTGTGGCCACCAGCACTTCGGGGTAGATGAGCGAATCGATGCCCAGGTTCTTGAAGAAGGGCACCAGATCCTGTGCCAGGTATTCGTAGTTGTCGATACGGGCCACGGTCTTCTTGGCACCGAGAGCGTGGGCAAGGATACAGGCATTCATGTTGACGCTCTCCTCGGGTGTCACGCCGACGAAGAGGTCGGCATGCTGTGCTCCGGCTTCCTTCAAGGCCCTGATACTGGTGGGAGATGCCTGATAGGTCATCACGTCATACTCGCTGAGTTTAGCCAACCGCTCCTCATTGTCGTCGATGAGCACACAGTCCTGATGGCCTTTCGACAACAACTTCGACAAGTGGGTTCCTACGGCACCTGCACCGACAATGACTACTTTCATGATATAATTGCTTTAACGATGGATTCGGGATCGAGGCCGACGATCTTGTTCAGTTCTGACACTTTGCCGTGCTCCACGAATTGGTCAGGCAAGCCTAAGCGGATGACCTCTGGCTGATAGCCGTGATCGTTCATCCATTCCAGCACGGCAGAGCCAAGACCACCCTGCTTCACACCGTTCTCAACAGTGATGATGCGCTTGAACTTACGGCCCACCTCTTCGAGGATCTGCTCGTCGATGGGCTTCAAGAAGCGCATGTCGTAGTGGGCCACGCTCTTCTCTCCGCCGTCGGCGGAGAGAAGAGCAATGGCCTTAGTCACGTTGTTGCCAATAGGCCCGAGGCTGAGCACAGCCACATCGTCGCCGTCTTTCAGTTTGCGGCCTGTGCCAACCTTGATTTCCTCAAGCGGACAGCGCCAGTCTTGCAGCACGCCGCCGCCACGTGGGTAGCGGATTACGAAGGGGCCTTTGTCTGGCAGTTGGGCAGTATACATCAGCCTCCGCAACTCATGCTCATCCATGGGTGACGAGATGGTGAGGTTGGGGATGGGGCGCAAGGCTGCGAGGTCGAAGGCACCATGATGCGTGGGGCCGTCTTCTCCCACCAGTCCTGCGCGGTCAAAGCAGAACACGACATTCAGGTTCAGCAGCGCCACATCGTGGATGATGTTGTCGAAGGCCCGTTGGGCGAAGGCACTGTAGATATTACAGAAAGGCAGCAGTCCGTCTTTTGCCATACCGCCCGAGAATGTGACGGCATGCCCCTCGGCGATACCCACGTCGAAGGTGCGCTCCGGCATCTCCCTCATCATGATGTTCATCGAGCAGCCGGAGGGCATGGCGGGTGTCACGCCAACGATCTTCGGATTCTGTTTGGCCAGTTCCAGAAGGGTATGGCCGAACACGTCCTGATATTTCTGGGGTTTGTTGGGGTCGTTGTCCACGATGCGCTCACCCGTATCCGGATTGAACTTGCCTGGGGCGTGCCAGACGGTCACATCCTTCTCCGCAGGAGCATAGCCGTGACCCTTCTGGGTGTGCAGGTGCAGCAGCTTCGGACCTCTCATGTCCTTGATCTGCTTGAGTATACGTACGAGTTCCTTCACGTTGTGGCCGTCGAAGGGGCCGAAGTAGCGGATGTTCATGCCTTCGAAGATGTTCTGCTGGTGCGAGATGGCACTCTTCAGGGCGTTCGACAGACGGATGAGCCCCTTGCGCCTCTCGTCGCCGAGCATACCCTTGCGGTTCATCCAGCGCGAGGCCTTGAAGCGTAGGGCGTTGTAGGTCTCATTGGTGCTCAAGTTCAGCAGATACTGCTTCATGCCGCCCACACTGCGGTCTATCGACATGTTGTTGTCGTTGAGGATAATCAGTAGGTCGTTGGGACTCGACGAAGCGTTGTTCAGACCCTCGAAGGCCAGTCCGCCGCTCATGGCTCCATCGCCGATGACGGCCACCACGTGGCGGTCCTTCTTCTGTTCGAGTTTCGCAGCCACAGCCATACCTAAGGCTGCAGAAACAGAGTTGCTCGCATGGCCGCAGGCAAAGGTGTCATACTCACTTTCCTCTGGCGAGGGGAACGGCTTGATGCCACCCAACTTACGGTTGGTACAGAACTGTTCGCGACGACCTGTCAAGATCTTATGACCGTATGCCTGATGACCCACGTCCCAGACGATGCGGTCCTCTGGTGTGTCATAGACATAATGCAAGGCGACAGTGATCTCAACGACGCCGAGGCTGGAAGCCAGATGGCCGGGATTGACCGCCACCTCCTCCACGATATCCTCGCGCAGCTCTTTGCAGAGCAGGGGCAAATCGTCCACCGGCAACTTGCGCAAATCCTCAGGGTATTGGATCTTATTGAGTAGTGTAAATACAGTCTTTTCCACTTTGATTTTGTTATTTTGCTGCAAAGATACAACATTTTTTAGACATAGTATCTTTTTTTAGGAAAAAAAGACTACTTTTGCAGCGCGAAAGCAAAAAATAGTCAATCGTCAATCAGTAAATCGAAATAAAGTATGTTGCGTTACGGAGTCATTGGAGTGGGAGCCATCGGCGGCTATTATGGCAGCAAATTGGCGTATAGCGGACAGGAGGTACACTTTCTGTCGCATAGTGATTATGAGTTTGTCAAGGAGCGTGGCATGCAGGTCGATTCCTGCGACGGTTCGTTCCATCTGAAACAGGTTAATGTGTATCAGTATCCGAAAGATATGCCGAAGTGCGATGTGGTAATTGTCGGATTGAAAACAACCAACAATCATCTGCTCTCAGAACTGCTGCCGCCGTTGCTTCATGAGCGTACCGTCGTAGTGCTCATCCAGAATGGCATCGGCGTGGAGGCCGATGTACAGCAGATGTTTCCAAACGTACCGCTAATAGGAGGTCTGGCCTTCATCTGCTCTGCGAAGACGGAGCCCGGCCGTGTGAACCATCAGTGCTATGGCAGCATCAACCTGGCCAACTACTCCTGTAAGGATGAAGTAATCTTTGAAAACATCCTAAAAGATTTTACAGCTGCAGGCATCCCTGCCGCCTCAGTTCCTTATGACGAGGCCCGATGGAAGAAGGCCGTCTGGAACATGCCGTTCAATGGTATGACCGTTGCCCTGAACACCCGTACGGATCTCCTTTTGAAGAATCCTGCCACCCGCCAGCTCATCCGCGACCTTATGATGGAGGTGGTTGAGGCCTCCCGTGCCTTGGGCATCAGCGGCGTGGATGAGGCCTTTGTGGAGAAGATGATTCAGATGACGGACGAGATGACGCCCTACAGCCCCTCGATGAAGCTCGACTTCGACTTCCATCGTCCGATGGAGATCCACTATCTCTACACACGCCCCATTGAAATTGCCCGTGCCGCCGGCTATCGCATGCACAAGCTTGAGATGCTTGAGGCCGAGCTCCGCTTCTTATCGGTATAAAATAATAACCCCCGCCAGCCGGCGGGGGTTGCTATTTTACTTGAAAAGAAGTTGTGCGAATTGGTAAAGGCTGCGGCGCCAGGTCTGCCACTCGTGGGCTGTCTCGGGAGAGATGTAACTGTGGGCATTGATGCCGATGGCCTTCAGGTCCTCGGCTGCCTTGCCTACGCTGTTCTCACCTTCTGCCATACCTGTCTCCCTGCCACCGGCACTCATAAAGAGCACTTTGTTGGTCTTCTTGAAGTCGGCTGCATCCGTCAGCTCGTCAGCACCGATAGTGCCACCGCTGAAGATACCGACGTAGGCAAACGTGGTGGGGTTGTTGAGTGTGATGCCGTGAGTCTGCATGCCACCCATTGAGAGACCAGCCATCGCACGGTGCTCGGTATCGGCAATCACACGGTAGTTCTTCTCGACCATCGGGATGATGTCCTTGATGAGCACTTCCTCGAAGGCACCGCCCATACGACGGGCCATGCGGGCGAAGTCTGCACCAGCCATACGGGGACGACCGCCAGGACCTCCCTGAGGACCACCGGGACGCTGGCCACGAGGACCACCCTGAGGTGCACCTTCCGGACGAGGACCGCCAGGACGGGGACCACCGAAGCCCATCGGCTGCTCACCAGGACGGCGGGCATTCAGACCATTATCCATGAAGATGATGAAGGGAACGGCCTTGCCGTCGGCAATCAGGTTGTCCATGATGATGCCCGTCTTACCCTGGGCACTCCAACCCGTCTCGTTCTCACCCATACCATGCTGCAGGTAGAGAACGGGGAACTTCTTATCAGGATTGGCATAATATTCTGCGGGCAGATAGATAAAGCCGTGACGCATCGACTCGGTAACCGTCGACCAGTAATAAACCTCGTTGACAGATCCCTGCGGCACGTTCTTTACCGTATAGAAGTCCTCATCAGCAGCGGGTACATCGATACCGCTTCCCCAACGGCTGGCACCATAATAATACTTGCTGCCCGGATCAGGCACAGAGGCACCGTCGATGTTAAGCTGATAGTAGTGGAAACCCTCGTCCTGAGGAGCGGAAGTGCCAGTCCAGACACCATTCTCGTCTTTGGTCATCTGATAAATCTTTCCTGCGATGTCAAGGCCAACGAAAGTGGCCTGGGGTGCGGTGATCTGTGCACGGACCATACGCTGAGAGTTTACCATCGGGTACTGTTTGTTCTCTTGGTTGGTTGATGCGGGCTTGAAGTCTTCAACCACATTTTCTGTTACTGACGGAACCGTGGGGTTCTGAGCAACTGCTGCGAGGCTTGTGAGGGCCATCAGCGAAAGAAAAAGTCTTTTCATAAAATAAAGTTTGATGTTAATGAATTTATGTGATAATTGTTACTTTTACACTTCTACATTCTTTGACACCATTGGAGCCCAAAAGTAAAATAGAAGTTTAGTTTCTTATGGAAGATTAACATTTGCAGATTGGATATTACATAAAAAAGTAATAAATTTGCACCATGAAATACGTAAGTCTGCCTGAGGAACCATTTCGTCCGCTGTCGTTTTACCTGGCGACGGAGGACTATTTGGCTCAGCACATGGAGGGTGACGACGAGGACTACCTGTTCATGTGGCAGGTGGAGCCCAGCGTGATCTATGGCCGTAATCAGGTGGTGGAGAACGAGGTAAACCTGGATTATTGTCGAGAGTATGGCATCCAGGTGTATCAGCGGAAGAGTGGAGGCGGCTGCGTGTATGCCGATCAGGACAATCTGATGCTGTCGTATGTGACGAGAGAAGAAAATGTGGGCTTTGCCTTCAACCGTTTCGTGACGATGGTGCTGCTGGTGCTCAGGAAGATGGGCATCGAGGCGACGGGTACCACTCATAACGATATTATGATCGGCGAGAGGAAGCTATGTGGTACGGCCTGCAGGAAGACCGCGAAGGGTTGCATCGTACATTCTACCATGCTCTACGACACGAATATGGAGCATATGCTCAATGCCATCACCCCAGGCCCGGAGAAGTTGGAGAAGAAAGGTATCCAGAGCGTGCGGCAGCGCATCACCTTATTAAAAGACTATACGTCGCTGAGCCTCGACGAGGTGAAGACGCTCATCCGGGAAACTCTCTGCCATGGAGAGAGGATTCTGACGGAGAAGGAAATATGTATAATAGGTGAAAAGGTGAAATAAATTGTAAATCGTAAATTCGTAAATCGTAAATAAATCTATGAGTATTAGACAAGAATTAGGAAAAAAAGACAAACGAACCTGCTTGTATGACAAACATGTTTCGCTGGGTGCCCTGATGTCGCCCTTCGGCGGCTTCGAGATGCCCATTCAGTATGTGGGTATTGCCCAGGAGCATTATGCGGTCAGAGAGCATGTGGGCCTCTTCGATGTATCCCACATGGGAGAGGTGACGGTGAAGGGCAAGGATGCTGAGCGCTACGTGCAGCATATCTTCACCAACGACATTGCTAATGCACCCGTGGGGAAGATCTATTACGGCATGATGTGCTACGAGAACGGCGGAACGGTCGACGACCTGCTCGTTTATAAAATGGGCGAGAACGACTTCTTCCTCGTGATCAATGCTGCCAACATCGACAAGGATTGGGCATGGATGCAACAGCAGGCCGAAGGTTTTGATATCGACTTGCAGAACCGGTCGGACTTCTATGGTCAGATTGCCGTGCAGGGGCCAGAGTCGGAGTATGTCGTCGAGACGGTGCTGGGGATTCCGTGTAAAGAGATGGTGTTCTACACTTGCAAGATGATACAAGATGATGTCATTATTTCTCGAACGGGTTATACCGGTGAGGACGGCTTCGAGATCTATGCCTCGCACGATTATATCCGTGAGTGCTGGGACAAACTGATTGCCGCTGGGGTTCAGGCTTGTGGACTCGGCTGTCGTGATACCCTCCGCTTCGAGGTGGGCCTGCCGCTCTATGGCGACGAGCTGTCGGAAGAGATTACGCCCATTATGGCAGGACTGGGTATGTTCGTGAAACTCGGCAAGGCTGAGTTTATCGGCAAGGAGGCACTCGCCAAGCAGAAGGCCGAGGGACCTGCCAAGAAACTTGTGGGCATCGAACTCTTCGACAAGGCCATTCCCCGTCACGGTTATACCGTCCTCAATATGGAGGGTGAACCTGTCGGCGAGGTCACTACGGGCTATCACACCCTGTCCTCGGACAAGAGTGTCTGTATGGCTCTCGTCGATGCTGCCTACGCCAAGCTCGACACCGAGTTGCAGATTCAGATCCGCAAGAAGGTCTTCCCTGGCAAGGTCGTAAAAAAGCAATTCTACAATAAAAGTTATAAAAAATGAGTAAAGTAATTGAAGGACTCTACTACTCGGAGTCGCACGAATTTGTAAGAGTAGAAGGTGACTTTGGTTTCGTGGGTATCACAGACTATGCCCAGAATGCATTAGGTAATGTGGTGTATGTCGACATGCCCGAGGTGGATGATGAGGTGGAAGCCGGTGAGGAGTTTGGTGCCGTTGAGAGCGTCAAGGCTGCCTCCGACCTGATCTCGCCCGTCAGCGGAAAGGTTGTTGAGATCAACGAGGCTCTTGAGGACCAGCCCGAGCTGATCAATCAGGATGCCTATGAGAACTGGATCATCAAAGTGGAACTCTCCGACAAGTCTGACCTCGACAACCTCATGGATGCCAAGGCCTACGAGGTTTTTTGCAATAAGTAATAATTAGGCACGGATTACACGGCTTTATAAATAAAGACGCGGCTGCTGCGCATAGAAAAGCAGTGTCTCTCATAAGAGAGCCGTGTAATCCGTGCCAAAAGAAAGATTTATGTATAAGTATTTCCCACATACAAGTGATGACCTGCAGGCGATGCTGGCGAAGGTGGGGGTAGAGAGTCTCGACGGACTCTATGCCCAGATACCTGAGAGCATCCGCTTCAAGGGCGACTACGAGTTGCCGAGGGCCGCCAGCGAGATGGAGGTCAGACAACTCTTCGAGAAACTCGGAGAGGAGAACAAACAACTGACCTGCTTTGCCGGCATGGGTGTTTATGACCACTATACCCCCTCCGTTATTCCCAGCCTGTTGCAGCGTTCTGAGTTCCTGACCTCCTACACACCGTATCAGGCCGAGATCTCCCAGGGCACGTTGCATTATATCTTCGAGTTCCAGAGCATGATGGCCGAACTGACGGGTATGGATGTCTCCAATGCCTCGATGTACGACGGTACGACGGCCTGTGCTGAGGCGATGATGATGGCTGTGGCCGCAGGCAAGAAAGTGAATAAGATATTGGTGTCGGGCTGTCTGAACCCCTTGACCTTTGATGTGCTGAAGACCTATGCCCTGCATCAGGGTATAGAAATCGAAGTGCTGCCCGTCAAGGATGGTGTTACGAGTCTCGACGATGTGAAGGCTCGTCTCGCTGAGGGTGGCGTGGCTGGTGTCATCGTGCAGCAGCCGAATGTCTATGGCATCGTGGAGGACTACACGGGCTTTGCCGATGCCTGTCACGACAGCAAGGCCCTCTTCATTATGGACAGCGTGGCTGCAGACCTCGCCGTGTTGAAGACTCCGGGCGAGTGGGGGGCTGACATTGCTGTGGGCGATGGCCAGTCTTTGGGCATTCCTATGCAGTTCGGTGGCCCGTACGTGGGCTATATGTGCTGTACGGAGAAACTCATCCGCAAGATGCCGGGCCGTATCGTCGGTATGACGAAGGATAATCGCGACCAGCGTGCCTTTGTGCTCACCCTCCAGGCCCGCGAACAGCATATCCGCCGTCAGAAGGCTACGTCCAATATCTGTAGCAATCAGAGTCTGATGGCGCTTTGGGTGACGGTCTATATGTCGCTGATGGGTAAGCAGGGGCTGAAAGAGGCTGCCCAACAGTCTTACGCCGGCGCCCACTACCTCTGCGACGAACTGTTGAAGACAGGTTGTTTCTCACTCGGATATGACAAGCCGTTCTTCAATGAGTTCTATGTGAAGTACGATGGTGACACCAATACCCTCTACCAGCGCTTCATCGAGGCTGGCATTATGGGAGGTTTTCGGTTTGAAGAGGGATTCCTCTTTGCCGTCACGGAGAAGCGCACCAAGGAAGAAATAGACAACCTCGTGAAATTAATATAGGCACGGATTACACGGCTCTCTTCGAGAGTCACGGCTAAATAATTGAAAGCCGTGTTAATCCGTGAAATCCGTGCCAAAAAAAGAATAACGAAATGAACAATCGATTATACGGTAATTTAATCTTCGAACTCTCGAAGGAAGGTCGCAGAGGTTACAGTCTGCCAAGGAACAATTTCGGCGATTACGAGATCCCCCAGGAGTTGTGTCGTTCTGAGGAGGCGGCGCTGCCTGAGTGCGACGAGCTGACAGTAGTGCGCCACTACACGAACCTCTCTAATAATAACTTCGGTGTCGATACGGGCTTCTATCCCCTCGGCTCCTGTACGATGAAGTACAATCCGAAGATCAACGAGGAGATGGCCGCCCTGCCGCAGTTCCAGAACCTGCACCCCTTGCAGCCGGAGCATACGGTGGTGGGTGCCAGGGCACTGGTGATCCTCTTGGAGAAGTCGCTCTGTGCCCTCACGGGACTGGACCATTTCACCTTCAAGCCCTACGCCGGAGCCCATGGTGAGCTGACGGGTCTGATGACCATCGACAACTATCATCGCTCACACGATGACCTGCAGCGCAAGAAAGTGATTGTGCCCGACTCTGCCCACGGCACGAACCCCGCTTCGGCGGCTGTCTGCGGACTGGAGATCATCGAGGTGAAGTCGAAGGCAGACGGTACGGTCGATGTCGATGACCTGAAGCGCATCGTCGCTGAGCAGGGAAATGAGATTGCCGCCATGATGATGACCAATCCCAATACTCTCGGCCTCTTCGAGACGAGCATCCCTGAGATTGCGGAACTCATCCACGACTGTGGCGGTCTGATGTACTACGACGGCGCGAACCTGAACCCCATGCTCGGTGCCTGTCGTCCTGGTGATATGGGCTTCGACGTGATGCACATCAACCTCCATAAGACCTTCTCTACGCCTCATGGCGGTGGTGGTCCCGGCAGCGGTCCTGTCGGTGTGCGTGAGGGATTGCAGGAGTTCTTCCCCAACGTGTCGCCCTACAACGGCAACTTCGCCGTGATGATGCGGGCCTACGCCTATATCCTCTCGTTGGGTCGTGAGCATATTAAAGAGGTGGGGCCGTTGGCCACGCTCAATGCGAACTATATCAAGGAGTCGCTGAAGGATGTCTATGAGTTACCCATCGACACGACCTGCTGTCATGAGTTCGTGTTCGACGGTCTGAAGGATAAGAGTACAGGTGTCACGACAATGGATGTGGCGAAGCGACTGCTCGACTACGGCTATCATGCGCCCACCATCTACTTCCCCTTGCTCTTCCACGAGTCGCTGATGATTGAACCGACGGAGAACGAGTCGAAGGAAACGCTCGACGGTTTCATCGCTGTGATGCGTCAGATTGCCGAGGAGGCGAAGACCGATCCGGAGATGGTGAAGTCTGCTCCCCATACGACACCTATCGGTCGTGTTGATGATGTCCTCGCCGCGAAGCATCCCGTCACAACGTATAAACAAATGCTCAATGACAACAACTGATCTTATTATCATTGGCGCAGGCCCTGGTGGGTATCGTGCTGCTGAATATGCCGCTAAGCAAGGCCTGAAGGTCACGATCTTCGAAGGCTCCGACGTCGGAGGCACCTGTCTCAATGTCGGCTGTATCCCCACGAAGACTTACGTCCATTCCGAGACTTTCGAAGAGGCCCGTGAACGTATGGCTCAGGTTGTCCCTCAACTCCGCGCTGGGGTAGAGGGTATCCTCTCGCACCCCAACATCACGCTCATCCGTGAGAACGCTTCGTTTGCCACGACTCCACTCCTACAGGAGGGGTTGGGGGAGGTCCCTATCATCATCGCAACCGGTTCAGAGACGAAATGGTTGCCCATCAAGGGTAAGGATGATCCCCGTGTGGTTGATTCCACAAGACTCCTTCAACTCGACACGCTACCCAGGCGCCTCGCCATCATCGGTGCCGGCGTCATCGGTATGGAGTTTGCGAGTGTCTTCCATCGTTTCGGTTCAGAAGTGACGGTCATCGAATACCTGAAGGAGTGTCTGCCAGCCCTCGACAGCGACATCGCCAAACGTCTGCGCAAATACTTAGAGAAGCAGGGCATCACCTTCAAGATGAAGACCGCTGTAGAGGATATCGCCGATCTCGATGCCGATGTTGTCCTCATGGCCACGGGTCGCAAGCCCCGCACCGAGGGCTTAGGTCTTGAGGCTATAGGCGTAGATCTCGCTCCTAACGGTGCCATTCCCGTCAATGATGACTTTGAGGTAATCACAAAGCCCAAAGTCTTTGCGATTGGCGATGTCAATGGCCGTCAGATGCTTGCCCACGCCGCAGAAGCCCAGGCTATCTACGTCGTCAATCAAATCGTCAATCGAAAATCTGTAAATCGTAAATGGTTGGACATCATGCCTGCTGCCATCTTCACAGAACCCGAGGCTGCCTGCGTAGGCCCCACGGAGGATCAACTTAAGGAACAGGGCATCCCATATGTCTGCAAGAAGTCCTTCTGGCGCGCCAACGGCAAGGCCCTCGCCATGAATGCGACCGAAGGAATGCTGAAACTATTCGTTTCCCCTCCTGAGTTCTTTGCAGGGCAAAGCGGCAAAGCCGAGCGAGGAGGGGTGCCCGAAGGGCGGGGTGGTCTGAACAACGGTCTTATTCTCGGCTGTCACGCCTATGGTGCCCATTCTGCTGACATTGTCCAGGAGGTCTCTGTCCTGATGTGCAAGCACACCACTATCGACGAACTCGCCGACATGGTCCATATCCATCCTACTTTGTCAGAGATATTAAAAAACGCTGCGGATTAATTCTCCGCAGCGTTTTTAATAATGTCTTCCACGACTTTGGGGAAGTATTCCATTTCGAGTTGATGTTCCTTCTCCGCGATGTCATCCACCGTATCGTCGGGGGAGAGCGCTATGCGGTACTGGGCGATGATCTCTCCCGCATCGCAGACGGGCGTCACCCAATGGACGGTCATACCCGTCTCCGTCTCTCCCGCAGCCTTCACGGCCTCATGCACATGGTGTCCCCACATACCTTTGCCACCGTACTTCGGCAGCAGGGCAGGATGGATGTTGATGATCTTATGCGGATAGGCGTCGATGAGGAAGTTCGGTATCAGTGGCAGCCATCCTGCCAGGACGATGAAGCCAATGTCGTACTTCCTGAGCAGCGGCATCATCACCTCCGGATCGTTCAGCTCGGCCTTGGGTGTCACAGCCGTCGGCACTCCTAACCGCTCTGCCCTCACGAGGGCATAGGCATCGGGCTTGTTGCTGACCACCAGGGCGATATTCACCACCTCCGAGTCCTTGAAATACTTAATCAGGTTCTCGCAGTTCGTCCCGCTCCCAGATACAAAAATCGCTATATTCATTCTTTCTTTTTGCAACGGACTACAGGACTACAAGACTTTGGGGGGAATTGCTCCCTTATGCATAAAGTCCTTAAGTCCTGTAGTCCTTGCTAAATTATACTAAGTGTTCTATCAGATCGGCGCGGTCACCGGGGAGCATGTCGATGACAGGAATCTCGACCATCGTGTAACAGCCGGGCTGCAGACGCATCGAGGCACGGGCCACGTTGACCAGCACCTGACCTGTCAGGGCGGGGTTGTTGATGCTCATATTGAACTCCAGGCGCTGGTTCTGCGTCTTGCCGCTGACACCCTTGCGCACGAGGTTCACGCCGTGACCCATATCACGCACGTCATCTACGCTCTCCACCTGGAACACATGTGTCTCGTCGGAGGCGAAATACGGATCGGCCTTGATGTCCTTCGTCACGTCCTCCAACTTGGCACCCTCTTCCAGCTCCACATACACCATACGGCGGTGGATGCCCTCACCCAGGGGGATGGTCATGCTCAGCGCGTTCTTCACACCCTTCTTACTGCGTACGCACACGCTGTGGCCCATCGACATACCCGGACCGAAGTTCGTGTACGAGAGGCCCTTCGGAGCGAGACTCTGCATAAGCGTGCGGACGATGGAGTCAGAGCCCGGGTCCCAGCCGGCAGCAATCACGCTGACGGTATTCGTCTCCTGGTTCAGTTTCATCAGTCGCTCACGATAACCGCGGATGTTCGTGTGGATGTCGAACGAGTCGACGGTGTTGATGCCTAAGGGCAGGATCATGTTGGCATACTCCTCGCACGAGCGGGTGGGGGTGGCGAGGATGGCCACGTCGACATCCTTCAGTTCGCGGATGTCCTTCACCACGTCATACTGTGCCAGTTCTGCGGGCTGGCTCTCTGCGCCGTTGCGGCGTACGATGCCTGCCACTTCGAAGTCGGGGGCCGTCTGTAAGGCCTCCAGAGCATACTTTCCGATGTTGCCGTAACCTACGACGGCGGCTCTGATTTTCTTCATTTTATCTATGTCTTTTGTTGGTTGATTTGTTATCGATGTTATTGGACGGCGCGGATGCAGCGACCGCTGAAGCGATTGCTGGAGAGGTTGCCGAAGTCCACTTTGTAATCCGAGAAGTCGAATTCCAGACACCATGCCTTGAAGGGATTGCCCGAGTAGAGGGTTGATGTCCAGTAGACACCTTTGATGGCGCGGAACTGAACTTCTCCATAGAAGCGGAAACCCGTGATGGGCAGGAAGATGGAGTTGCCCGTCTTCTTGCCGGTAACCTTATAGCCGTTGACACCGTCCTTTGTAGTCCATTCCCAGGTGCATTTGGCCGGGTCTGCCAACTCATCGTACTCCTCCACGGTGGGCATGCGCCAATTGCCGCCCCAATTGAGGCGGGCAGCATCGTCGGTGAGAAGCAGCCTGATCATCTTGTCGTTCACAGAATATTTCATCAGGAAGTTGGAATCTCCCTTGCTCCATGCATAGGTGCCCCACGAGTAGTATTCCTTCGGTTTGGTTTCGCCCCATGCGAAGTACGTGCCGAAGCCGGATTCCTTCTTTGCACCCACATTCATGTTTGCCCACTTCACACTCAGTCCTAAATCGACAGCCTCCACTCCGTCCGGAGCTTTCGACCCGTCGTCCGTTCCGCTTACCTTGGCATGGCCGACGGCCCCCAGAAACATGACAGACAGCGCCATTAAGAATAATTTCTTCATATTTATAACAGTTTTTGTCTTTTGACGCTGCAAAGGTACATTATTTTTTATTTCCCACCAAATATTTGTAACTATTTTAGCGTTACGATGCTTTTCGACACCACCGTCTGTCCCATCGTCTCGGTGGTGGAATCGACCACGATGCTCTTCACCCAGCCGTCGTCCTGCAGCTCGTACGTGGCGGTCTCCTTGTGGTCCATCTTCAGCATACCGGTTGACATCAGCTGGTCGATGTTATCCTTGATCATCTGGGCCTGATCAGGAGCGCTCTTCTCCACCTGTTTGATGATCGTCTGCTTCATCTCGTCCTCCGTCATGTTCATCACCGAGTTGGCGATGATGGTCTTGCCGTTGACGAAATACATGCGCTTCATCTTGAGGCCCTCCTGGCTGACGAACTCCTCCTGGCTGCCCGAGGCGATGGTCTTGCCGTTGAGTGCCAACGGCGATGTGGCCTGCTGCAAGGTCTGTACGAGGCCCTCGATGGTGAGCGCCTGTGACACCTGCTGCTTCAGGGCGTCCTTGGAAACCACTCCTGCCAGCTGGGGCACGTCTGCCAACATCTGGTCGATGAAGGCGTCTGCCTGCTTATCGACTCTTGCCTTCACCTCGTCACCGTTCAGGATGTTCTGGATACGGCCGTCCTTGTCGAGGGTAGCACGCACCACGGCGTCCTTCATCATCTCCTGGGCAGCAGCCACCAGCTTGCCAGCGATGTTGCCCGGCTCGCACTCTGTCTTCACGTCCGTGCTCACCATCTCGAGCACATAGCTGTCGGCTTTGGCGTCGGTGATGGAGTACTTCGAATCTGCCGTCACCTTCACGTCGCCCTGTCCGGGAAGCGTGATCGTGGCTTCTGCTACATACGTTTTTACTGTGCCCTTCTCCATTTTCGGGGCTACTTTCACTTGTGCCTGTAAGGCCATGGCGATTGTCAGCATCAGGCTGACCATCATGATCTTTTTCATTATGATTATAATTTAGAGTTTATGATTCAGCGTGCAAAGGTACGCAATATATTTGAATCAGACAATAAAATCTCCCATTTTTATTGGACAGTGGTGACAGTAAAATGTAACTTTTTTCGCGCGTACCGCAGGTACAGTATAAATAAGCGCCTATGTGTTCGCGGTACGCGCGAGATTTTTAGGAAAAGTACTGTCACTTCTGTCACCCCTGTCCATAGTATCATCAAACTGTCAATGAACACAAGTGCAAAGATACAACATTTTTCGTCGAATTCCAAACAATTTCTCAATTATTTTTAGGTTGAATGTATAATGGTTGACATTGGGGGTGTCGTACTTGTTGACATTATGTCAACTGATTCGTTGACTCCAGTCAAATGGTTTTTCGACTCCAGTCAAACAATGCGTTGACTGAAGTCAAAGAACGGTTTATACGGCATTCAGCATCGGTTTCCTAACGAGTCCCACAGAGTTTCGTCCGTTCTTCGTTTTCTTGCACAGGTACTCAAAGACGAGGTGAAGGGCCGGCAGGAACGTGACAGGCAACGTAGGCTGTCATTGGCACATCTGCCATCGCAGCACGACCTCGACGCATTTGACTTCAATTATTCTTCAGGCATAAGCAAGCAGGAGATGAAGGAACTGCGTACGCTCAACTGGGTAGACCAGGCCTACAATGTCATCCTCATGGGCCCTAGCGGTACAGGCAAAACTTTTATCGCAGGCGGACTAATCTATGAGGCGGTAAAGCAAGGGAAAAAGGCCTATATGATGACCATGGAGGAACTGATCACTACTATCAAAATGAAATCCATATCACCAACGGCCATGGGAAATTACAACCGCATCGCCAAGGCTGACTTGGTCGCCATCGATGATATCATGCTTTTCCCCATCAACAAGGAAGATGCTGCAGGTTTCTTCAATCTCATCAATACCATGCATGAGCATACCTCCATCATCATCACAACAAACAAAGCCCCTACAGAATGGGCTCAGACTCTTGATGATGAAGTCCTTGCATCTGCCTTACTCGATCGAATCCTTTATAGGTGTGAAGTAATAAATCTCAAAGGGACGAGCTACAGAATGGAGAACAGACAGACCATTTTCGATAAGCAGAATATTAAAAAAAGAGAAAAATAAAACTGGTTGGTTAACTTTACGAAAAATTGGTGCGTTTATATTTGCTCATTACAGAAATTTGTCGTATCTTTACACCAGTAAGTTTAACAATTTAAAATTTATACGATTATGAAGCAGAATGAAATGAACAGCCAGAAGGCTCAGGAGTTGACAAAGGAAGAGTTGGAGCAGGTAAACGGCGGTGAGGTTACTATCCAAGATATATTGAAATCTACCACTGCTATATTGATGTTTCCGTGAACTCATAGAGGACAGGTCCCGCAAGTTCATCAGGAGAACAAGAAGCCATCAGAACAAACGACATCTGAGAGACAAGTAAGTATCCATTAAAGTGAAGGGGCTCGCAGCAATGCGGGTCCCTTCGCTGTTATGGGGGAAAGGCGCTTGCGGGCGTCTACCTGTGAGATTTTGCAGCTTTGTAGCGTTCGTGGCGATCATGATAGTAACCTAGGGCCAGCAGGGCTATCAGGCCAATGGCTACGATAGCGAACACACGCAAGGATTGCTCCAGGCCCAGCATGTCGACAGAGCGGCAGGGCACTACGGTTACCAGCAGCCAGTTGGTGTACTTGAGCGGAGTGTAGAAGAAATAGCACTCCTCGCCACGATACAGGAAACTCTCGGCACTCTCATTGCTGCTCTGATGGCGGGACTTCATCCGCTCTATCAGAATATTGCGCTTGGAGTCCTTGCGACTGATGTAGTCGTAGAACACACGATTGAGCAGCTTTTCGCGATCGGGATTGGTGATGTATTTACCGTCGGTGTCGATGATATAACTCTCTGACTTAAGCCCCAACGCCTGATGTGCAAGTCCGCCCTGGGAATTATACGTGCTGTCGGTCTCGGCAAGTTTACGAGACAACCAGTCGAGCGATATATCAGCACCAAGCACAGCTACTGCCTTGCCCGTACGGTCGTGAATGGGCACCATATATGCTGCCAGCGCTGTTACGTTGTCGTATCCATCGAAGAAGGGGTCGCTCCACTCGGCAGTGTCACCCTCGACTACGGCCCTGAACCATCGAGTCTGCAGGTAGTCGAAGTCGTGATCGCCCTTCTCGTCGGTAAGTATCTCGTTGCGATTCTCGGGGTTGCGCCATGCAAACGGGCAGTATCGATTACCCTTCTGGGGATAGTAGCCCTGCACAAAGTTCATGCCGCAGCTGTGTATGCGGTTGCCATGCTCTACGATGCGCTTCATCTGGTCGCGCTGGTCGTTAGGATTGTCGAGAGTGCTCTCTATCTGGTACACATTATTAGTTACCTGCACATACACATCGGACAGCACACGACGGGTGTACTCGTAGTTGATGAGCATGCGGGAGTGACAGTTCTCGGTATATAGGGCTGTAAAGGCTCTAGACGTGTCGGTAAACAGGTAGTAAGCCACACCAGCCAGCACCAACAGTGCCCATATCGACATGCGCAGCAACACCTTTACCTCGATAGTTTTCCAGAATCTACTCATGATGTCTTCTTATTACACATTTATAGCTTTACAGCGGCAAAGATAATAACTTTAGAGCAAAATTCCAAATAAAATTTAAAAAAAAATGAATTTTTGTTTGGAGGTTTCGCAAAAATTGCGTACCTTTGCACCGGCTTTTAAGATATTAAAAGTTTAGTTAAGTCTAGTTTAGTTTTTGTGTTGGTAAGTCCAACGTCGTCGCGAGACGGTGTTGGACTTTTTGTTATTTATTGTCGCTTGAGCTTGATGATCTTGCCGGTATTAGGGCCAAGCCAGATCATCTCGGAAGGTGTTATCTCCTTGACAACAGCCGACCAGGGCTGATTGTCGATAGTCATTATGAGTTCGTTGCCGTCCCAGTGGTATATGCCCTGGCTACTCCAGTCGCCCTGACTGTTGGTAAAATTGCCATCGACATCGTATGTCCACTCTGAGCCCAGAATGGTCTGGGTGTAACCGTCCTCAACAGAGTAAACGGTCCACTTACCAACCAGCATACGTTTAAACTGCGACTCGCTCCGGATGGGGTTGTCGACATTCTCGGTGGTACATGCAGAATACACTGCTACAGCGACTATACAGCCTATTACGACTGTTAATGCTATGAGATATTTCTTCATTATCGTATTTGCAAAGTTTATGGTCTGAAAACCATTTTCGGTTGCAAAGATAAAACAAAAATCCCATTCTACCAAACGAGAATGGGATAAATTTTTATTTTTTCTACTTTTGTGGTGTAATTTCTCGATAATGTCCACTAAGATGCATGAATGCGAACAGGCGAAGCAGACCATCGTAGTAGGCGTCGAAGTAGCCATCGTCGAAAGGTTCGTGCTTGGCATTCCACAGAGCATCGACAAACTCCTTGCTCTTGTCGTGGCTGCACAGGATAGATGCTGCAGCGAGGGTGCTGACCAGGCCGATGCTGTGGCGAAGTTTGCGGAATCCGCCTGCAGGCAGTATCTCGTCCTCCTCGGGCAGTGTGCCGTCGGGGCGATACTGGTCGACAAACTTATCGACACCCTGAGCATAGAAGAAGTTCTGGATGGTTTCGCCATACTTGCGCTGCCAGTCGCCATCGGCACCATGACTCCACACGTAGTCGAGGGTGATGTTCATAGGCACACGCCATGAGTCGTAGCGGAAGTTGTTGTTGCCCATGCGGCGTGGACGCTGGGGCTGACCCTGCTGGCCTTGTGGACGGTTGCCGCCCTGCTGACCCTGTGGACGCTGAGGCATGCCTGGGAAACGGGGCATGGTCATCTCTGTGCCGTCGTAGTTGCAGTTGTCGGCATTAAGACCTGTATTGGGGTTGATGCACTTGTGGAGGAACTCGCGGCTCGCGCGCGCGCACTCGTACCAATATTCTGAACGGCCATCGTCGGCATACTTAGCCCAGACCTCGTAGAATGCAGGGATGTGGTATGAAGGATCGGTGAATCGCTGTCCGAAACCATCGGGAGTAAAGGTGATGAGCTTAGTCTCAGGATCGATGAGATACATCTTCTGTGGACCCTGCTGACCACCGAATCCGCCAAAGCCGGGGAATCCGCCCTGACGTGGAGCTGGGGTGTACTCCTTAGGCTGGATGCAGTCGAGAATGAACTGAGCCTCCTTCTTATAGTTGATGCCTGTATCGTTGCCCCAACGGTTGCTGGCAAACAGCAGAGCTGTGATGAAGTAGAGCTCGCCATCGCTGGCAGCACCCTCAGCATTGCGGGTACCGTCGGTCTTCAGGCTCCAGGCAAAGTAGCCCTTACGGTCGCCATCCTGGTGCTGCATATACTTCTTGCTCCAGCGCCACAAGCGGTCGAAGATATCCTTCTCGCCAAACTGCACGGCTATCATCATGCCATACGACATACCCTCGGTACGGGCATCATGGTTTTTGATATCGCTAACGTATCCCATAGAGTCGCCAACCTCGAAATACACCTTGTTGGGACCACGAAACACATCATCGAAAACCTGCTTGAGTCTAGTTTCTACCTGGGCCTTGTCGTAGCCCTTCTCTACAAATACATTACGGTACTGGGCACGCGCGCCAGCGCACATAGCCATTAGAACAGTGATAATAATTAGTTTCTTCATTACTTAAAAATGTGGTTTATTTATAACTAAATGACGAAAAAACATGCGAAAAGTTTAAATAATAAGTAGTACAAATTTGGTATTTCGCCCAATTTGCACTATCTTTGAGCTACGCTCGAAGGTAGGCTGCATCTCAAAAATACAAAGAAAAGCAAGTTTTTCTTTGGTATTTTATTCGATTTGCGCTACCTTTGCAGCCAAATTACGAAAAGAATATGATAGTCTGTATAGCAGAGAAACCGAGTGTGGCCCGAGATATCGCAAGGATTCTGGGGGCTAACAGCTCGCACGACGGATATATGGAGGGCAATGGTTATCAGGTGACGTGGACATTTGGCCACCTGTGTCAGTTAAAACAGCCGGATGGGTATTACCCAGACTGGAAGAAATGGGCCATGGAGATATTGCCGATGATTCCTCCAAGGTATGAGGTGGAACTTATTGCTGATGGCGGTGTAAAGAAACAGTTCAAGGTCATCAAGGAACTATACAAAAAAGCCGATACCATTGTCAACTGCGGTGATGCCGGTCAGGAAGGTGAACTGATCCAGCGTTGGGTGATGGAACTTGCAGGTGTAAGATGTCCTGTCAAGCGTTTATGGATTTCATCGTTGACAGAGGAAGCCATCAGAGACGGTTTCAACCATCTTCAGCCCCAGAGTAAGTATGACAGTCTGTATAGGGCCGGACAAGCCAGAGCCGAAGGCGACTGGCTGTTAGGCATGAATGCCACGAGACTTTACACATTGAAGTACGGAGGCTATAAACAAGTCCTGAGTATCGGACGTGTGCAGACGCCTACACTGGCTATGATTGTTGACCGTGACAACGAGATTGAGCATTTTAAGCCAGTACCCTATTGGGTATTAACTACCAAATATCGTGATGCCATATTCAGTTGCACGAAGGGAAGATTCAATACTGAGAATGAAGGTAGGAGTTATCTGGAAGCTGCCAAACGGAACAGACTTACCATTAAGGATGTTCAACAGAAGCGAGGCAGTGAACAGCCACCCCAACTGTATGACCTCACGGCATTACAGGTGGACTGTAACCGCAAATATGGTTTCTCTGCAGACACTACATTGAAGAATATTCAGAGTCTCTATGAAAAGAAACTTACTACCTACCCTCGTGTAGACACGAAGTTCCTGACTGATGATATTTATTCTCAGTGTCCTGGTATTCTTCAGAAACTTTCAGGAACCTTTGATGTTGCCCGTCCGTTGGTAGGCAAACCATTACCAAAGAGTAAGCGTGTGTTTGACAATAGTAAGGTCACCGATCATCATGCTATAATTCCCACTGGTGATACAGGTAATCTCAGCGGTATCAATGACTATGAAAGAAAGGTCTATGACCTGATACTCCGGCGCTTCTGTGCCGTGTTCTATCCTAACTGTGAATATGCACAGACAACCGTGTTGGCAACATCTGGAGGTGTTGATTTCAAGGCCACTGGTCGTACTATCCTATCTGAAGGATGGCGTTCCGTCTATGCCAAGGTCCAGAAGGATGATGAAGAGGAAGAAAAGGAACCAGGTGAAAACGGTGTTCTTCCTGTCTTTACCGTTGGAGAGAGCGGCCAGCATATACCATCGTTGGTACAGAAAATGACTACGCCACCGAAACGCTATACGGAAGCCTCCTTGTTACAGGCCATGGAAACAGCCGGAAAGTTCGTAGAGGACGAAACGCTCCGTGAGGCTATGAAGGAAAACGGCATAGGTCGCCCATCAAGCCGTGCCGGTATCATCGAAACTCTTCTGAAACGCGGATATATCCGTCGTGAGAAGAAAAACCTTATCTCTAATCCTGCAGGACGTGACCTGATGGAAGTCATACAGGCAAAGATGCTGAAAAGCCCCGAGTTGACAGGTATCTGGGAAAATAAACTCCGTGACATCGAGAAGGGAGTGTTTACACTGGAGGCATTTATGGATGAGTTACAGGCACAGCTTGTTAGCATCATTAAGGAGGTACAGGCAGACAGTACCATCAAAAAGATTTCTTCACAGTCTGCACCAAGCACCAGTTCGTCTGGCTCACGAAAGAGTTATACGTCCACCAGTCGCTCATCGTCTGGCAGTAAACCGTCATCTGGCTCACGAGCATCTTCAAAGAAGAGTGCGCCGAAAGTGGGTGATAAGTGTCCCGTGTGCGGCAAGGGATATGTGAGG
>JAEEGH010010207.1_pt1 | contig 21636 bp, 23 predicted proteins | sample 9134181 | NCBI WGS metagenome assembly JAEEGH01 (sample SAMN16246544, study PRJNA631951) | gut metagenome | biome: gut microbiome; feature: rumen; material: DP-attached | host: Bos | place: Iran: Karaj | collected 2018-10
GTTTCCGGCCAAATGGGGCGAGGGCAGGAAAACGCTTTATTATTTTACTTTATAAAAAATGGAAAGTATACTTGACATTTTAAAAAGACGGTGGTATATTTCATGTAAAGTTAACTTGTCATTTTTGGACGCCCGGTTATTTATGAAAAAGAAAGACCTGAACGCATTTACAGGGTTTCAGGGGGTGAAGGCAGAAAGTGAAAAATATTCTTGAAAAACTGAGAAAGGAACGAGGGATCAAGCAGGAAGATCTTGCGGACATACTTGAAGTCTCAAGGCAAACGATCAGCTCTCTGGAAAAAGGGCGGTACAATCCCTCGATCCAGCTTGCGTTCAAGATCGCGCGTTTTTTTGACCTGAAGATCGAAGATATTTTTATCTACGAGGAGGAAAGTGATGAATAGAAAAAAGTATAAAGGATTGGGAATCGTTTTAGTGGTCGTAGCTATTTTACAGTTTCTCGTGCTTGGGTGTATAGTCAGGAAACTTACCGGCGCTCAATGGTTGGAGACTGCGAGCGAGATTGTGATGTGCGCATTGCTGAGCGGTGGCATAGGGATGATCTTCAGGGCCAGGGATGATAAAAGCTATAAGAAATCGATGATCGAAGAAAATGATGAGAGAAACAAGCTTCTAAATCTTAAGGCTTGTACAGTGACATTGATCGTTGGATTTTTTTGCTATGTCGGTGTGTTTGTATATATGACAAGTATGGGTATTCTCAGCGGAGCGCAGCTTGCTCTTTTTGGCATTCCGGTATTTGTCGGAACGTTGGCGTATGTATTATCTATGATCTATTTCAGCAAGCGTATTTAAAAAAAACTAAGACCGACAGATCGGCGAAGCAAAGGACCGGAACAGCAACCGGTCTTTTTTGTCCTCTTGACGTATCGGTGCATATGGTTTATTATATAAATCAATTTATATAAAACAATTATTATAATATGGAGGACTATATGGGACGTAAAAATGTTGTTTCAAGAGAGATGATATTGGATGCTGCATTAAAGATCCTGATAAGAGACGGGTATGCAGCAGTGAATATAAAAAACATCGCAGCTGAGGTGGGGTGCTCTACACAGCCGATAGCATGGCAATTTGAAAACATGGACGGACTTAGGATGGCGTTGGCTCTGTATTCCAAGGGATATGCGGAAAAGAAGTCAAAGCCTATGAAAGGAAATGGCATAGAAGTCTTTGAAAATATGGGGGGATCCTATGTGAAGATGGCGCTGAATGAGCCAAATCTCTTTAAGTTTCTTTATCTTGGCGAAAGCCCTCTCGGAAAACCATATGAGTTAAAGGATATCTCAGGTACAAAGGAATATGCTGAAATGATCGGAAATATCGCTGAGCTCACGCACCTTTCATTTGAACAGGCCGCAAGAGTCGTAAAGAACACGGTGATCTATTCTCATGGCATTGCGACAATGGTCGCGACCGGAGTTTACAAAGCCTCGAAAAAGGAACTGATGTCTATGATAAAAGCTGCTTCGGAGGCATTTCTTTTAAGGGAGACAGAAGCTTATGAATAAGAGACTTTTATGGCTTCTGCCTGTCCGCTCGGTGATATTTATACTTGTTTTTATTATTGGCTCATTTATTCTTGGAAAAACTGTATCTGACATAAGCAACTGGTGGTCGATCGTGGCTGTGGCGGTGAATTTTCTTATGATCCTGATGCTGCTTCTTGCAGTAAAGAAATGCGGCATGAAGTTTGCAGAGCTGATCGATCATGAGAAGAGAAAGACCAAAGTTCGACAGGTTTTCGTTATGATCCTCGTGACATTGACAGTCGGGATGTCGGGCATGTACCTCGCAGGACTTCTGTGCTACGGCGTTATCCCATATATGGCGCCGATGATGGTGGAACCTGTGCCGAAAATCATTGCAATAATAAATGTGCTGTTACTCCCGGTGACCACAGCTCTTGCGGAAGACAGCTTATATCTGGGTATCGGAGTGAATAACATAGAGAATAAATGGCTGTCTGTCATTGCGCCGGCATTTTTCTTCGCGCTACAGCATTGCTTTATCCCGACACTTTTTGACGTGAGGTTCATCATTTACAGATTTCTGTCATTTTTGCCTCTTACGCTTATCTACTCCCTTTATTACAGGAAGCACAGAAATCTGCTGCCGATAATGATAGGGCATGCAACGATCGACTTCCTGACAGCAGTGACAATTCTGGCGGCTTCAATGATGCCGGGACTCTTTACGTATTAGTGCAAAAATATATTAGACATCACGGTGAGTATCAGATATACTTTGTATGCGAGAGATTACAAGGGAGATGACGATGAAAGCATTGATCGTGAATTGCAGTCCTGTGAAAACAGGAGCAACGGAGGAATAATGACCGGAATGCCTGCGGCATACCAATGATAGTCGCTCAAAGCCGCGACGAAGGTCATGCTCACTTGTGAGCATGACATATTCCGTTGCGGGGCAACGGAGGGGATATGGATTACGCTATCGTTCTTTACATGAATGAAGAAAAAACAGCAATGGTGAACAAAATGATCCGCGACCTTGCACCTGCCTGCGGAAACGATTATTGTCTTAACATCGTCCCGCATGTCACTATTTCCGCTATTGTTTCAGACGACGAAGAGGCAGTCAAAGCAGAGACTGAAAAACTCAGCAAAAAACTCACAAAAGGAGAGATAAAGATAGCATCGATAGGCGTGTTCAACCCGTTGGTCCTGTTCCTCGCACCCATTGTTGACACATATCTCACAGAATCCTGCAGGATCGCAAATGACGCAGTGTTAAAAGTGTCAGAGCCCGGAAACAAAGGAAGATACCTCCCGGATTCCTGGGTTCCCCATATGGCGGTGGCTATGAAAATGGATAAAGAAGGCCTGTACAGCGCCTTTAAAACCCTTTCCGAGATCTTCACCCCATTTACAGCAGAGATCGACAAAATCGCACTCATCAAATGGGAAGAACACGATCCCTACCAGGAACTCGCCGTATTTCCCCTAAATTAAAAAACATTCAAAGGATCGGAGCTTAATCCGGTTCTTTTTTCTATGCACATACCTACCACTTTTTATCTTGGCACCTCATTTTCTGAATATCATTAGCGACCATAATTTTCCTACATGTGATAAAACACCCGTGGCATGAGGGAAGAAGCGAGGCTGCCCTTGGAAGCATTATCCGATCGAGCTTAGAGATTACATGTGCAGAAGGAAAAATCAAGTCACGACGTTCGAATTGTTTGAGCAAAGCGAGTTTTCGAACGGCGTGACTGCTTTGATTTTTACCGGCACATTGTAATCTCTTGGCGAAGAATCGGCCGAATGCTTCCAAGGCACACAGCCTCGCGTATGCCCCCATGACCACGGATCATTATCACACAACAAAAAACCCTCCCGGGAGCGCATACCCACTCACTCCCCACCATTTTCTTTATTCTCTTTTAATACAATTTCCCCTAAAAACACTTGAAAAATCCCATGTTGTGGTGTAAAATGGAGCAAAAGGGAGTAGAAGTGTAACAAAGTGGTGAGAAAGGAGACAGCCATGTTCATGGGGGAATTCGAGCATTCGCTCGATGAAAAGAACAGAATAATAATCCCCACAAAGCTCCGCGAAGAACTCGGAAAAAGCTCGGTCATAACCCGAGGTACCGACGGCTGCCTCTTCATATATCCCGAAAAAGCATGGGAAGAATTCGTTGAAAAACTGAAAAAACTCCCCGGAAGCAAAAACGGAAGAGAAATGCAGCGATTCTTCATGGCAGGCGCCGCATCCTGCGACCTCGACAAACAGGGCAGAGTCATGATCCCCCAGAGACTCCTTGAACACGCCGCCATCACAAAAGAAGTCGTTTCCGTAGGAGTTATCGACAAGATCGAGATCTGGAGCAAAGACAGATGGCAGGCACAGAGCAACATCGGTTCGATAGACGAGATAGTCGATCATATGGCCGAATACGGACTCAGCTTTTAAACGACAAGCAAAGCGAAAGGGATAAGAAATGCCTGAATTCAAACACTATTCGGTAATGCTCGAAGAAACGATAGAAGGCCTCAGGGTGAGAGACGGCGGCACATATGTTGATGGCACACTCGGCGGTGCGGGGCATGCTTACAGAGTATGCCGGCTGCTCAACGACACAGGGCGGTTCATAGGCATCGACCAGGACGCGGATGCCATCAACGCTGCCGGAGCAAGACTTTCGGAATTCAAGAACGTCACCATAGTGAGAGACAACTACGAAAACATCGACAGGATATTAAAAGACCTCGGAATTGAAAAAGTGAGCGGAATACTCCTCGACCTCGGAGTTTCCTCCTACCAGCTCGACACCGCAGAAAGGGGTTTTTCCTACCACAACGACGCGCCCCTCGACATGAGGATGGACGACAGGAACGAAAAAACGGCAAAAGACATAGTAAACAACTACAGCGAGAATGAGCTTTTCAGGATCATCCGGGATTACGGAGAAGACGGCTTTGCAAAAAACATCGCAAAGCACATTGTGAGAGCAAGAAGCGAGAAGCCTATAGAAACCACATTCGAACTCGTAGACGTCATAAAAGCCGCGATACCCGCAAAGGTCCGCGCGACCGGCGGACACCCCGCAAAGCAGACGTTCCAGGCGATAAGGATCGAACTGAACAGAGAACTTGAAGTCCTTTCAAACTCAGTTGACAAAATGATCGATCTCCTTGAACCCGGCGGAAGGCTTTGCATCATCACTTTCCACTCGCTTGAGGACAGAATAGTGAAGTCCGCATTCAAAAAGAACGAAAACCCCTGCACATGCCCTCCCGATTTCCCGGTGTGCGTGTGCGGACGAAAAAGTAAAGGTACAGTCATTACAAACAAACCCATATTGCCCTCCGAAAAGGAATTGGAGGAGAATTCGAGATCAAAGAGCGCAAAACTCAGGATCTTTGAAAGAAAATGAGATAACAGCCTGAAAGGATGCAGGTGGAGACATGAGAACCAAAGAAACCGAAACAAAAAGATATCGTGACAACGTTTACGTACAGGGGAACGCGGTAAGGAAAACGGCTCCGAGACGCGAAGAGAACGTAAGGCACATAAGACGCGTCGTTATCGAAACGGATGTCGAAGCAAAGGTAAAACCCAGAGTCGGAAGAGGCATTGACTTTTTCTCGATGCTGATACTTGCGGCAGCCATTGCGGCGACTCTCTTCTTCTGCATTGAATATTTACAAATCAGAGCCGATATTGTACAATTACACAAACAGATCTCGGGGCTCGAAAGAACATACGAAGAGGTTCAGAAAGAGAACGAAGCATTTGCACTTTCTCTTGAAGCAGAGGCTCCCGATCTGGAATATGTATACCGGACCGCAGTGGGCTTTCTCGGAATGGTCTATCCCAACAAGAACGATACCCGTTATTATTCCGCAAAAGAGGGAGATTATTTCAGACAGTACGGAGAGATACCCGGCGGGAACTGATCCTCACTGATGAACGAAGAACCAAAGACAATAAAAAACAAAGTGAAGACAAAACGCTTCACACGCAGGATGCAAGCAAAGCTTTTGCTTGTTTTTTGCGTTATAGTGGGACTTTTGATCGCGCTCATAGTCCGTCTTACCTACCTTGCAGCGACCGATAAATACAAAAAACAGGCGCTTGAGCTGAGAAGCTATATCACCTCCGAAGTGCCCTGCAAACGCGGAGACATACTCGACCGTAACGGTGAAGTGCTCGCGACCAGCGTCCTTTATTACAAACTGATACTCGACCCCACGGTCATAAACTACGATCAGAAATATATCGATCCCACGATCGAAGCACTGCATGCCGCTTACGGACTTGACAGGAACGAATTAAGAAAGATCATAACCGATAAAAAAGACAACGCCTATGTGGTCTTGAGCAAAAACCTCACGTATGACGATAAACAAAGGTTTACGGATCATGTGGCTTCGCTTGAAAAAGATGTCGCAAAGTACGTCAAGGGTGTATGGTTCGAAGATGAGTACAAACGAGTTTATCCATACGGATCGCTAGCTTCGCATGTAATAGGCTTCACTGTATCCGGAAACACCGGAACCTACGGAGTGGAGCAGTATTACAACGATTCACTTTCCGGAACGAACGGAAGAAGCTACGGATATTACGATTCGGAGCTAAATATCGTTGAGACCGTAAATCCCGCGACTGACGGAAACACGGTCGTTACAACAGTCGACATCAACGTGCAGCGTGTTGTACAGGATGCAGTGGAAGGATTCTTAAAGAAATACGGCGCGCTGAATGCCGCAGCCGTTGTGATGGACGCCTATAACGGCGAGATCCTCGCGATGCAGTCTAATTTCAGCTATGACCTTAACGCGCCCAGGAATCTCAAGCCTTACCACACCGACGAAGAGATAAGCGCGATGAACGATCAGCAGCAGCTCGACGCGCTCTACGCAATGTGGAGGAATTTCTGCATTAGCGATGCCTATGAACCCGGCTCAATATACAAGCCGTTCACCGTTGCCGCAGCGCTCGAAGAGAGCGTTGTTTCAACGAGAGACACCTTTGTATGTGACGGTGGCGAGGATTTTCCGGGAGACATAAGGATCAAGTGCTCAAGGAAAAAGGGACACGGCGAGATATCGCTTGCGCAGTCCATCATGTTTTCCTGTAACGATGCTCTCATGCAGATCGCGGCAAAAGAAGGAAGAGATATATTTAATTCCTACCAGGAGGACTACTGCATCGGTTCCATCACAGGGATCGACCTTCCGGGCGAAGCATCCGGAAGGATATTCACAAAAAAGGAACTTAACGGCACGGAGCTTGCAACAAGTTCATTCGGACAGGGCTTTACGACCACGATGATCCAAATGGCATCGTCATTCTCGGCTCTTATAAACGGCGGCATCTATTACCAGCCGCATGTCGTAAAAAGGATCCAGAATTCCGCAGGCGCCGCAGTGACAAAGGTTTCGCCCCTTGTCGTAAACAAGACCACTTCAGCTTTTACGAGCGAATTTATAAAAGAATCACTGTATCTCACGGTTTCCGACGGAACCGGTAAAAAGGCAAATCTTGAAGGTTACAAGATAGGCGGAAAGACGGGAACGAGCCAGAAACTCCCCCGTGACGCGGAAAAATACCTTGTTTCTTTTCTTGGATTTATCGAGTCGGGAGACAGATGCATAATAATCTACTGCATAGTTGACGAATGCAAGGACCAGGAAAAAGCCTCCACAAGCGATACAGCGATCGAACTTTTCAACGAGATAGCCGACAGGAGCCTGCCGTATCTTAAGATCTATCCGGAAGGCGAGATCGATTACCACATCGAGATAATACTTCCCGAAGACCTCGAGACCGAAGAAGGTTTCGACCCGTCCGGAAATGACGAGACACAGGTTATTTCAGGAGACTGATCAGTGAATGGACAGAGAAAGATCTGACGTAAGGGTCATAAGACAACCGAACACAAAAAAGTCGGGATCTGTATTCAGAGCGTACGATTACAGCCTCTTGTTTTTGACTGTTTTTCTTGTGGGACTTGGATGCGTCTTTGTTTATTCCTCAAGCTCTTACACGGCTTCGCTTTCGACCATCACTGGCTTTGACGGATCTTATTATCTTAAGCGCCAGGGGATCTTCGGGGCGTTTGGGATACTCGTCATGGTCCTGATCTCAAGGATAGACTATAAGCTTTATATAAAGCCTTTCCCGAAATTCAGGTTCCGCGCCGTGTATCTGCTTTACATCCTCTGCGTTGTGCTGCAGATCCTTGTGTTCGTTCCGGGACTCGGCACTGAGCGCGGCGGCGCGAAAAGGTGGATACTGATCCCGTACATCGGGACATTTCAGCCTTCCGAGATCACAAAAATATGTGTCATAGTCTTTGTGGCCTTTATTGCGGCACTTGCGCCAAAGGCCTTGAACTATTTCGGAGGTTTTATCAGAGCATTTATCTACACTCTGCCTTTTATCCTGCTTGTAGGAAAAGAAGACCTGAGCACTGCGGTCGTGATCACAGGCATATTTTTTGTGATCTGCTTTGTTGCAAGTAAGAAATATGTGTATTTTATCGTGACGGTGGCGCTTGCTTTGGGTGCGATAATCGGATATATCTTCCTTGGGGAAAGCTTCAGAGCAGACAGGATAGACGCCTGGATGAATGTTGACACAAGTGCGGTCGCATACCAGATAAGGCGCGGACTTTACGCGATATCCTCGGGAGGCTTTATCGGAAAAGGACTCGGAAACGGGTCCATGAAGCTCGGATACGTGCCCGAATCGCATAATGACATGATCTTTTCCATCATCTGCGAGGAACTCGGAGTTTTCGGCGCGATATCGATAATCCTGCTTTTTATCCTTCTTTTGTGGCGCATCCTTGTCGTAGCGCTCAACGCGCCGGATCTTTTCGGAAGCCTCTTAAGTGTCGGAGTTTTCGCGCATATCGCCCTTCAGGTGGTGATGAACATCGCGGTTGTTACAAATTCCGTCCCCGCGACGGGTATAGCGCTTCCGTTCATCAGCTACGGAGGAACGTCTCTGGTGCTGCTTCTTTGCGAAGTGGGAATGGTCCTTTCCGTTTCCTATCGCATAGAAAATAAGGAATGACATATGACAGAGACGGAAGAAAAAAGAAAACTGCCGCTTTTGCAGATAGTGATCGCCATTGTTCTGATCATCGCGGTTGTTGCGGTCTACTCCGAAACAAAGGCGGAAAATATTGAGATCACGGGACTTTCTATCTATGAAAAACAGGAATTCCTGGAAAAAGCAGGGATAAACGGGATCTTTTCAAACACCTATCTGTATTACCTTAAATACAGATACAAGGGGCCGGAAAACATACCGTATATAGACACATATTCCGTAAAGGTGAAAGACCACAATTCACTTGACATCAGAGTATATGAGAACGATGTGATAGGCGCGATCAAAGTCATGGAAAATTTTTTCCTGTTTGACAAGGACGGAGTGGTGCTGAAAAGCTCATCAAAAATGCCGGAAAACGTGCCGCTGGTCACAGGGCTTGAATTTGACGAGATAATGATGTTTGAAAAGCTCGATATCCAGAAGCAGAGCCTGTTCAACACGATCCTCGAGATCATAAGGCTTCTCGGGAAATTTGAGATAAATGTGAGACAGATCGATTTTGATATGTCTTATGAGGTGACGCTCAGCACGGAAAATCTTACGATACTCCTCGGACACCGTGACAAATTTGACAAAGTCATAGCGGCTCTGGCAGGCGTATTTAACGATGCTTCGGGCATCGGAGGAACTTTGGACCTGAGGAATTATTCCGAAGACAATACGGACATAATCCTAAGATAAATAAAAGATGAAGTTTTTTTCAAAAAGCACTTGATTTATTAAGTTTTTATATATATTATATTGTGTAGTTTAGTGGATGTATAAATTTAAAAACACAAGATGTTGTGTTTTTATCCATCCAAAGTAAGGGAGGGCAAACCTTTGATCGAGATCACTAATGACAATCCCGGCAGTGGCGCACGAATACTCGTTATCGGAGTCGGCGGTGCAGGCAATAATGCCGTAAACAGAATGATAGAAGACCAGATAAGCAACATTGAATTCATATGTGCAAACTCTGATAAACAGCAGCTTTCCGCTTCAAAAGCGCCGACATGCATACAGATAGGCGAAAAGCTCACAAAAGGACTCGGATGTGGCGCAGATCCCGAAAAGGGCGAAAAGAGCGCTGAAGAGAGCAGAGAAGAACTTACTGAAGTCATCCGCGGCGCGGACATGGTGTTCGTTACATGCGGAATGGGCGGCGGCACCGGTACGGGCGCTGCTCCCGTTGTTGCGCAGATCGCAAAAGAGATGGGCATACTTACAGTAGGTGTTGTTACAAAGCCTTTCGCATTTGAAGGAAAGGTGCGTATGGACAACGCTCTCGGCGGCATTGAGAGGCTTCGTCACAATGTCGATACCATCATCGTTATTCCGAACGACAAGCTTCTTCAGATCGTCGACAAGCGTACATCCATGAGCGAAGCTTTAAAGAAAGCGGACGAAGTGTTAAAGCAGTCCGTTGAGGGCATCACTGAGCTCATGAACAAGAATTCCCTTATCAACCTCGACTTTGCGGACGTTTCAAAAGTCATGAAGGATAAGGGCATTGCTCACATCGGTATCGGCTCGGGATCCGGAGAGGACAAGTGCAAAAAGGCCATTCAGGAGGCTATTTCTTCACCTCTTCTCGACACAACGATCGATGGCGCAAAGGACATGATCATGTTCTTCAGCGGCGATATCGGACTTATGGAAGTATATGACGGAGCCGCAATGGTACAGGGCCTTGCGGACCGCAATGCAAATATCATCTTTGGTGCTGCCGAAGATATGAGCGTACCTGATAATGTAACTGTTACCGTTATCGCGACCGGCATCGAAGGCAAATCAAATCCGAAGCCTACATGGATGCCCGGACAGGCAATTCCCGGACAGGCTCCGAGAAAGACTGTTTCCGACGAGACCTATGTTTCCGCGCAGACGGAAAGAACACCCGGAACACAGCCGGCACGTTCCACAGGTGTTGGCATTCCTCCGTTCCTTTCTCGTACTCCGGGAATGAGCAGTTACACACCTCGTCCTGCCCAGCAGTCAGCTCCTCAGCCTCAGCAGGTTCCGAAGCAGCCCGCACAGAATCCTCTGAATACGCCTGTAAGACCTCAGACAAACACAGCTCAGAACAATTACACAGCGCCTTCAAACACAACGTCCGCTCCTCAGGACAAAGGCGCGATCAACATTCCTGAATTCCTTCAGAGAAAGAAATAGATCACATCCCTTAACACAAAAGGCACCGGCAAAATCGCAAGATGGCGCTCGGTGCTTTTTCAGAAAGCGGAGGTTTTATGTTTATATTACTGCTTCTGTTATGGTTTGTTTTTAACGGCCGTTTTACGTTGGAAGTGCTGCTGGTGGGACTTGCTGTTTCATTTGCGGTATATGTTTTTATCTGCGTCTTTATGGGGTACAGCCCGGGAAAAGACCTTAAGTTTTTCTCGCATTTTCTTAAAGCCATACGTTATCTCTTTACTCTTGTTGCGGAGATCTTTAAGGCAAATTTTGCCGTGATCCGCTATATCTATGACCCTCGCATCGAGATCGAGCCTGTGATGATATGGTTCAGACATGATTTTAAAGACAGAGATCACAATGTCATACTTGCAAATTCCATCACACTGACACCGGGCACGATAACCGTGGAAACAAACGATGACTGCCTGCTCGTACACAGTCTGGACAAGGATCTGATAAAGGACATTGACAAGTCCGTATTCATAAAACAGCTTGACGCTATCGAAAAACCATTAAAGCGCAGGAGAAAGGCAGGACGTTGATCATATGAGATACATTTTTTACGGAACGATCATAGGGTGTCTTATCGTTCTTGCCGTTCTCGTGCTGCTCGTTCTGATAAAAGCGGTCCACGGAAAAAGTCTTACAGAGCGCATGGTCCCCATAAACATGATCGGCACAATGGTGATGGTCATGATAATGCTGCTTTCCATCCTTCTTGGAGAGAGCGGCCTTCTTGATGTTGCGCTCCTTTATTCACTGCTGTCGTTCCTTGCGGTTGTGGTGCTTTCAAAGGTATACATAGGCGTCGACAAGGAAAGACGGATGAGACGTGAAGAACAGGAAATGCAGGAAAACAGTGAAAGTGAGGACGGAAAATGAACATAAGGATGATCGTGGCTGCTGTTTTTTTCATACTTGGGACCGCTGTCTATATCACGTCGGTCATCGGGATATACAAGTTCAGATATGTCCTCAACAAAATGCACTGCGCAGCGCTTGGTGACACGCTCGGAATACTGTTTATGGCGATAGGGGCGGTGATCTTTTACGGGTTCACTTTCTCTGCGCTTAAAGCCGCCGCAGTTGTGGCATTTCTCTGGATATCAAGCCCCATTGCGAGCCACATGACTGCGCTTCTCGAATCAAAGTCAAACAGAGAAGCCGCCGGCACGGAATATGAAGAGATAGATATATCGGGAAAGGAGCAGAAATGAGCTTTTTTACATGGGCATTGCTTGCGGGGCTTGTGATATGCGCGGTCGCCGCGGCGCTTTGCAAAAATCTTCTGGTCTCCATACAGATCTTCATGGGATACAGTGTGATCATGTCCGTGATATGGTTCATACTGGAATCTCCCGATCTTGCGATAACCGAAGCCGCCGTGGGAGCGGGCATCACTTCGGTGCTGTTTTTCGTGACACTTAAAAAGATACACGCTTTAAAGGACAACAAGGACGAAATCGGGGAGAAGGACGATGAGCAGGAAAAGAAGTGATTTTGAAAACAGCTTCTTTGGGAAGCTCTCACGTTTTGTAAACGGAGAATATACGCCTTTCAAAGAAGAATCCGGCTACAGTGTCGATCAGACCGAGACGGAGAGAAGGCTCCACGATGATTTCTTTAAAGAAGCCGAGTGGACAAAAAAACAGAATGAAGCGGATTCCTATGTTTCGGAATACGAGGGCTGGGCAGAGACCAAAGGAATAAAGCTCTACAACAGGCTCTACCGTATCCTTGCGGGAGTTGTGTGTGTTGCGATAATCGCAGTGCTTCTGTATACCGTTTCGATGCTCCCTGCCTTTGGAAATCCGGACAACCCCGCAAACAACGAGGTGCCGGAGAGGTACATCGAGAAGGGATTGGAAGAGACCGGCGCAGTGAACACCGTGGCGGGAATGATCCTTGATTACAGGGCTTTTGATACTCTCGGTGAATCGCATGTTCTCTTTATCGCGACCATATGCGTGCTGGTGCTCTTAAAGATAAACGAAGAGGATGAGAAAGAGAAAAAGCTCGCCGAGTCCGATGACAGAAGGCTTGAACCCAAGAACGACATGATACTCCGTTTCGGGGCGCGTTTCCTTGTGCCTGTCATTGAGCTTTTCGGGATCTATATCATCCTTAACGGACACTTGAGCGCGGGAGGCGGATTCTCCGGCGGAGCCGTTATGGGAGCGGGACTTGTGCTATATCTCAATGCCTACGGCTTTAAAAAGACGGAACGCTTTTTCACAATGAGGACATTTTCCATTGTTTCCGTTTCGGCGCTTTTGTTTTATTCGATCTCAAAGACATATTCCTTCATAACGGGAGCAAATGACATCGAGAGTTTTATCTCAAACGGAACTCCCGGGAACATCATAAGCTCCGGCCTGATCCTTCCTTTGAACATCTGTGTCGGGATGGTCGTAGCCTGCACCATTTACGCGTTTTACGCAATCTTCAGAAAAGGAAATCTGTAGAATGAGTGAGATTTTTTCCGGTCTTTTTACAAACTATTACGAAACCTTTGCGATGGTGCTGTTTGGCATCGGATTTACCATGCTGTTCCTGCATCCGAACATGATAAAAAAGATCATGGGGCTTAACATCATGGATACCGCGGTCTACCTGTTCCTCGCGGCAAAGGGCTATATTGAGGGAAGAAAAGCCCCGATCATCACTGACGGGGATACTTCGGCCATGTCTTACATAAATCCCGTTCCTACGGGACTTGTGCTCACCGGAATCGTTGTATCCGTAAGCGTTACCGCAGTCATGCTCGCGATGACCATAAGGCTTTACAGAAGGTATCACACCCTTGATATCGACGAGATATTCAGGATCGTGAGAAAGGAGGAGCATTGATGGAGATATTTACAAACATCCCCTGCATCTCCATAGTCCTCTGCCTTATGAGCGGCGTAATCTGCTCGGTGCTCAACTGGAAAGCGGCGCGCATATGGACCTACACCGTGAATTTCCTGCTTGCCTGTGCTTCTTTCGCTGTGCTTATCTACACCATTTCCACGGGAGAGGCCTTCGTCTTCAGGATGGGGCATTTCAGTGCACCCTGGGGCAATGAGATCCGCGCGGGCATCCTTGAAGCAGTGCTTGCGATGTTTTTCAGCATCATCATGCTGTTTTCGCTTCTTGCAGGTTCAAAACACATAGAGGCAGACGTAAAAGAGAGCAAGAGAAAATATTATTATACTCTTGTAAATCTCATGATGAGCTCGCTCCTTGCACTCGTCTACACAAACGATATCTTTACAGGCTACGTGTTTGTGGAGATAAACACCATCTCCGCGTGCGGGCTTGTTGCGATAAAAGACGACGGGCAGTCTGTGGTCGCATCCGCGAAATATATGATCATGAGCCTTCTGGGTTCGGGCACGTTCCTTATAAGCATATGCCTGCTCTATGACATTACGGGGCATCTCCTTATGTCAGACATAAAGAGAGCAGTGGGAGAGCTTCTTGCGACAGGGCAGTATGTTGAGCCGTTTACGATGATCATCTCTCTTATGACCATAGGACTTGCGATAAAGAGCGCGCTTTTTCCGTTCCACGCGTGGCTTCCCGACGCGCATACCGCGTCTACCATATCTTCAAGCTCCATCCTTTCAAGCCTTGTATTAAAGGCATATATAGTGCTCCTCATAAAGATATTCTACCGTGCGATAGGATGGGAGAATATCCTTGAAGCAGGCATAAACAACATCATTTTTGTGTTCGGCATTGCGGCTATGATAATGGGTTCCGTATTTGCGGCAGCACAGAAGGACGTGAAGAGGATGGTGGCATATTCCTCGGTGGCGCAGATCGGATACATTTTTATGGGCTTCGGGATAGGCACCACTGCAGGTGTCATCGCGTCCCTTTTCCATATCTTCACCCACGGAGCCGCAAAGTCCATGATCTTTATCTCGCTCGGCGGCATCAAAGATGTTTCGCATCACTCGACTCTGTTTAAGGACATAAAGGGCGCGGGCTTCAGGAACAAAGCCGCGGGCATCGCGTTTTCCGTAGGCGCTTTTTCAATGATAGGAATACCGCTATTCCCGGGCTTCATCTCAAAAATAAATTATGCGCAGGCAGCTATCGAAGTGGGGCACGGAAAGATGGTGCTGATACTTGTAACGCTTGCCTTGAGTACGATCCTGAACTGCCTGTATTTCTTCCATGCTCTGATCGATCTCTATACGCCTACGGATATCGATGAATACGAGACTCTGGACATGTACGGCGAAAGGGAAGAAAACCCGGGCTTTATCAAGGCGAGACCGCTTTATGTATCTGCGATATGCGGTTTTATCCTGCTTAATTTCTTTATCGGTATCAAATGTGACCTTGTTCTCGAGCTTTTGTCAAAGGGACTTGGAATGTTCGGATGATACGGGGGGAATGTGAATGACGGTTTTTAAACAGATTATCCTGATGCTTCCTGTGTGCTTTGGGCTGCTTTCGGGAACGCTGTACGCGGGAGTAAGAAAAAAAGATAAGGACCAGCCGGGATTTTCGGCGCCTATTGTGATCGGGCTCATTTCTGCACAGTTTGTGCTGTCGGTGCTGTCACTTGTTTTGGGCGCGGAGAGCGTGACACTGTTCAGCCTGACGAGTAAGATATCGCTGAGCTTTAATAAGGACATTGTCGCTACAGGCTTTTCCGGACGTGTCTCTGTGATGTTTTTCCTTACAGGGATATATGCTGTATTTTATATGCGGCATGACGACAACAAGCGCATAGAGAGCGAGAACGTGAACACGCTTCACGCAAGGACTTTCTTTGGATTTTACCTTATCGTCTGGGCTGTGCTCGTGGGGCTCGGATACACGGCAAACCTTGTATCGTTTTATTTTCTCTATGAGATAATGTCGGTAACGAGCGTTATCCTTGTGATGCACGAAATGACGAAGGAAGCGATCTATGCTTCAAAAAAATACCTTTATTATTCCATAGGCGGAGCTTCGATGTCTCTGTTTGGAATGGTGGCGCTCTACAATATCACCGGAGGAAGCTTAAAGTTTATTGAAGGCGGAGATCCTGCTTTTTCGCTTTTGAACAGCATGACCGCAGGAAAACACACGCTTGTTCTCATAGCGGTGCTCATGATGATCATAGGCTTTGGCGCAAAAGCGGGAATGTTCCCGCTTCACGGATGGCTCCCTACAGCCCATCCCGTGGCGCCTGCGCCGGCATCGGCAGTGCTCTCGGGCGTTATCACAAAAGCCGGTGTACTCGGGATTTTCCGGGTGATATATTTCATCGCGGGAACAAGTGAATTAAAGGGAACATGGGTACAGCACGTATTCATCGCGCTAACACTTGCAACGGTGTTTATGGGCTCGATGCTCGCATATAAAGAAAAAGTGTTTAAAAAGAGACTTGCATATTCGACCGTGAGCCAGGTGTCCTATGTGCTTTTCGGAATTGCATGTATGAATCCGCTCGCGCTCATGGGAGCATTTCTTCATGTAATGTTCCATTCGGTGTTAAAGACCACGCTTTTCCTTAATGCGGGTACCGTGATATATGCGAGTGACAAGCATGAGGTGACGGAATTCACAGGGATTGGAAAGCAATTGCCGCTGACATTCCTTTCTTTTTCCGTTGCGGCTCTCGGGCTTGTCGGGATACCGCCCATATGCGGGTTTGTGAGCAAATGGTATCTGTGTCTCGGGTCGCTTGACCTGAATTCCAAAGCGGAAGGGTATCTGGGAGTCGCGGTGCTCCTTATAAGCGCGCTGCTCACGGCAGGATATCTGCTCTCGATCACCATTGTTGCGTTTTTCCCGGGAGAGGATTTTGACAACAAAGAGGGAAATTACGAAAAGGACGGCCGCGTGCCTAAGGGGATGATCGTAGTGATGCTCGTACTTGCAATAGCGTCCATTCTTCTCGGTATCATGGCAAAACCTTTTTACAATGCGCTTTTTGATTTTGTTTACCGCTTATAGATTATTTTAAAAAGGGATAATTCAATGAATATTTTCCTGATCTTATCAGTGATATTTCCAATCATATCGGGCGCGCTCATCGCACTTTTCAGATTTAACAAAAGAAGAGTACGTGAGGTATATGTGCTCTCCGCGACGCTCATTACATCTTTGCTGGTCGTTTTGGCATTGTTCTTTACAGATGATCTGACAAGTTTTTATATTTTCAGCATAACCGAAAAACTTCCGATCATGCTGAGGCTGGACGGGATGGGGCGTATCTTTGCGGGACTTCTCGCCTTCCTCTGGCCTCTGGCCGTGAGTTATTCACTTGAATATATGCGGCATGAAGGGCAGGAGAACACGTTTTACACGTTTTATCTCATTACCTACGGCGTGACGCTCGGCATCGCGATGTCGCAGAACCTCATAACAATGTATTCGTTCTATGAGCTTTTGACACTGGTTACGCTTCCGATAGTTATGCACGGAATGAAAGAAAAAAATATCCGCGCAGGACAGAAATATGTGGTCTATTCAATAGGCGGCGCGGCATTTGCGTTCATAGGCATCATGGCGGCGTTTTACTACGGGGGCACGACGGATTTTGTTTACGGAGGGATATTCCATTCCTCAATGCCGAGTGTGGCCGTAGGAGTGATACGGTTTGTATATGTTCTGGTTTTCCTTGGATTTGGCGTAAAGGCTGCGATCTTTCCGCTCCACGGGTGGCTCCCCGCGGCATCGGTCGCGCCGACTCCCGTGACTGCGCTCCTTCATGCGGTGGCTGTCGTAAACTGCGGCGCTTTTGCGATAATGCGCGTGACCTATTACATTTTCGGAACGGAAGTCCTGAAAAACTCATGGGCACAGTATCTTTGCATCATAATGACCGCGATAACGATAATCTTCGGTTCGTCCATGGCTTTGAAAGAGCAGCATTTCAAGAGAAGGCTTGCATATTCCACGATAAGCAATCTTTCATATATGCTGTTCGGAGCGGCCCTGATGAGCCCGATGGGTCTTACCGGCGCGCTTTCGCATTTTGTTTTTCACGGCATCATAAAGATCACGCTGTTCTTTGTCGCGGGAATTGTCCTTGTGAAATATGAAAGGGCTTATGTGAACGATCTTTTCGGGTTCGGCCGGAAGATGAAGGTGACCTTTGCCTGCTTTACCATAGCGAGCCTTGCGCTCATGGGAGTGCCTCCGACGATAGGCTTTGTGAGCAAGTGGAATCTGCTTACCGGCGCGGCTTCCGAAAACAGCTGGACCGGATATATAGGGATCGCGGCAATCCTTGTTTCGGCGCTCCTTACCGCAATGTACCTGCTTTCCATAGTTGTAAAGGTATATTTCCCCGGTCCTTCGTTTGACAGTAAGACCATTGAAGACATAAAAGATCCGGGACCGCTCATGACGGTGCCGCTTATCATACTCACGATCACGATGATACTGCTCGGGATGTTTTCAAACGGGCTTGTCTCATACATTCAGAAAGTTGCTGAAGGGATTATAGGATGAACGACTTCTTGTATGATTTCTGTTCAATAGGAATATCGTTTGAAACGGACAGGTTCAGGCTCCTTTATTTTGCGGTGACGACATTTGTTTTCCTTATGTGCACCGTGTTCTGCAGGGAGTATATGAACGGCGCGCATTCAAAGGCAAGGTTTTATACTTTCTGGGCGCTGACATACGGCGCTGTCTGCGGAGTGCTGTTTTCCGGTGATTTTTTCACCCTGTTCATGTTCTTTGAGATAATGTCCGTGACTTCGTCCTTCTGGGTGCTCCATGAAGAAAACGAAGAGAGTGACTATGCCGGAAGGCTTTATTTAAGGATATCCATAGCCTGCGGACTTGTGATGCTGTTTGGCATTGTGATATTGTACCATGTTTTCGGAACGCTCGGCTTTTCGGAGATCCGTCTCATAATGGAGCAGGGACATGGATTTGACGAAGCACCTTTAAAGGCCGCGGCATTTATGATGTTTGTCGGTTTTGGCGCAAAAGCGGGCGTGTTCCTTCTGCATATCTGGCTTCCGAAAGCTCACACCGCGGCTCCGGCTCCGGCATCTGCAGTGCTTTCGGGCATCCTCACAAAGACGGGAATCATCGGTATCATCCTCACTTCGTCCGTGCTTGGGCTGATATCTGATGAGAGCTGGGGAAGATTCCTTTTGATCACAGGCGTCTGCACGATGTTCACAGGCGCGTTTCTTGCGATATTTTCCATAAATCTCAAGCGCACGCTCGCATGTTCTTCCGTGTCGCAGATCGGTTTCATCGTTACCGGGATCGCATGCATGGTGCTGAGCGGCGGGACATTTGAATATTCGGGAACGCTTCTTCATATGCTGAATCATTCCGGGATAAAGCTCATTCTGTTTCTTATCGCAGGCGGTGTCTTGAAGAAAACGGGCTCACTCGACCTCAATGCAGTGCGCGGTTACGGAAAGAACAAGCCGTGGCTCATGATACCTTTTGCGGTGGGAGCGCTCAGTATTTCGGGCGTACCCGGTTTTTCGGGATATGTCTCAAAGACGCTCATCCATGAGAGCATTGAAATGCTGCCTCATTCAACACTTACTGAAGCCGCAAATATCATTTTTACGTTCACGGGCGGCATGACGCTCTGCTATATGTTAAAGCTCTTTGTGTGCCTTTTCGTAGAAGACGGGAGAGCAAAGCACGCAAAGCCTCTGAATCTCATTTCTACGACTGTAGTAAACTTAAGCGCGTTACCTGTATTCCTTGCGGGTGTCTTACCCAAGGAGTTTGCAAAGATACCGAAGCAGGCACAGATATCGGAATACGTGAGCGTTGTGAAAAGCACGGAAGGTTTTGCCGAAGTCGCTGAAATGAGTTGGTTTTCGTGGCATACCATGAAGGGTGGACTTATCTCGATAAGCATAGGAATTGTTTTGTATTTTCTGGTAGTAAGGCTTCTCCTTATCAGGAAAAAAGCCGGAAAACGCGTATATATCAATGCGCTGCCTTTCTGGTTCGATCTTGAGAAATATGTCTATCGCCCTGTTTTCCTTGTGATACTGCCGTTTATCTGCGCTTTATTTTTCAGGATACTTGACAAGTCGACGGATTTCATTGCATACTTCTTTAAGACCAATGTCTTCTCGGCAGTAAGGAAAAAGAGAAAAGACAAGGTCGGGAAGAACGGCATCACGTATGTTCTCGGAACGGTGCTTGACTTCTTTACGAGAAATAAGTATCATGACGAGAAAAAGTCCTTCACGGAGAGACTTGCCGTGGTTGCGGCCCAGACCGGTGAGATGGCGAGAAACCTTGAGCGTTCGCTCAGTCTTTCGATGCTCATGTTCTCAGTGGGACTTTTGATAACTCTGATAATCATGCTTATAAAGATAAGCTGAAACTATTGATAAACGGATAAGGAGACCGATATGTACGGCATCATTGACGGAAAAGCAATCTCACAGGCGATTAAGGATGAAGTAAAGGCGGAAGCGGAAAAACTTTCGGAAACCGGCAGAAAACCGTGTCTTGCGGTGATACTTGTCGGCTCAGACCCCGCGAGCGCTGTCTATGTGGGAAACAAAAAGAAGGCCTGCGAATATTGCGGGTTTGATTCGGTCTCGATAGAAATGCCTGAGGAGACCACCGAAGAAGAGGTGCTTAAAAAAATAGCGGAGCTGAACGGCGATAAAAATGTTGACGGAATACTTGTGCAGCTCCCGCTTCCGAAGCATATCAACGAGGACAATGTGATCCTTGCGATCGATCCGTCTAAGGATGTGGACGGTTTCCACCCGGTAAATGTGGGAAATCTTCTTATCGGTCGTGACGGCTTTGTTTCATGCACGCCTGCCGGGATCATCGAGCTTTTAAAGAGGTCTGATGTCGACATCCAGGGCAAAGAGTGCGTTGTGGTAGGACGGAGCAACATAGTCGGAAAGCCCATGGCAGTGCTGATGCTCAGGGAAAATGCGACTGTCACAGTCTGCCACTCAAGGACAAAGGACCTGAAAGAAGTCACAAAGCGCGCCGATATACTGATCGTTGCTGTAGGAAAGCCCAGACTCATCACCAAGGAATATGTGAAAGATGGCGCTGTGGTGATCGATGTGGGAATACACCGCACAGAAAACAAGAAGCTCTGCGGAGACGTGGATTTTGACGATGTCTGCGAGCGTACGAGCCTCATCACTCCGGTACCGGGCGGTGTTGGCCCCATGACCATCGCGATGCTCATGAAAAATACACTTATCTCATTTAAGAACAGGACAGGGAGATAAATTTGAATAAGATAATGTTCATTTCGCTCGGCTGCGACAAAAACACCGTCGACACCGAGTTTATGCTAGGGCTTTTGCGGGACGCCGGTTTTTCTCTGACGAACGAAGAGGAGGACGCCGACGTCATCATCGTGAACACCTGCGCGTTCATAATGGACGCTCAGAAGGAAAGCATCGATACGATACTTGAAGCCGCACAGTACAAAAAAACAGGACATCTTAAAAAACTGATAGTTACGGGCTGCCTTTCACAGCGCTACAAGGAGCAGATCTTAAAAGAAATGCCTGAAGTCGATGCTGTTGTGGGAGCTACCGCGTACGACAGGATAGTGGAAGCCGTGACCGGTAAGGACCGGCTTTTTATCGAAGACACCGATGCCTTGCCGTTACCCGAGACCGCGCGTGTAAACACGACAGGCGGGTATTATTCCTACTTAAAGATCGCGGAGGGATGCGACAAACGCTGTTCCTACTGCATAATCCCGACTCTTCGCGGGCACTACAGGAGCATCCCGTGGGAAAGGCTTGTGAAGGAAGCGGAGTTCCTTGCCGAGGGCGGCACAAAGGAACTTATGATAGTCGCGCAGGAGACCACTGTTTACGGCGTCGATCTGTACGGGAAAAAGATGCTGCCGTTCCTTCTCGA
>JAEEGH010010209.1_pt1 | contig 21635 bp, 16 predicted proteins | sample 9134181 | NCBI WGS metagenome assembly JAEEGH01 (sample SAMN16246544, study PRJNA631951) | gut metagenome | biome: gut microbiome; feature: rumen; material: DP-attached | host: Bos | place: Iran: Karaj | collected 2018-10
GCCAGGCGGACATCGCCTACTCCTACGACAGCGGCAAGACCGAGTACGACGAGATCGTGGACCCGTTGCCCTTCGACGTGGACGCGCCTATCGTGAAGGTGGAGGACAAGGACTACGCCCTCTTCTATCAGGACCTGGTGGAGGACTTCAAGAAGTACCACGGGAAGGTGGTGGAGTTCACCGCCCTGGTGGCCCGGAACAACCGCATGCCCAAGGATACCTTCGTGGCCGGGCGGCAGCTCATGCAGTGCTGCGCCGCGGATATCCAGTTCGCCGCCTTCGCCTTCAAGTACGACAACGCCGCCAGCCTCCAAAACCAGGGCTGGTACAAGGTGACCGCCAAGATCGAGGTCCGCTACTCCGCCATCTACGGCAAGAAGGGGCCCGTCTTCAACACCCTGGCCATCGAGCCCTGGCGGGAGCCCGAGGAGCCTGTGGCCACGTTCTATTGATCCTTTTTTCTCTTGCCGCTTTTTCTTTTCAGGTGAAAAGAAAAAGCGGCGCAAAAAGAAAAGCCCATTGGGGATAATGAAAAAAAGGGAGAGCATTTTCTCCCCGAATAAAGTTCTTTGGGTGCAGCCTTTCTTTCAAGAAAGGCTGCATGTTTTTAGGCAAAACCGTTCAAAATAGGGGCATGAAGAATTATAGACGAGGTGGAAGATGAAGGCGACCGGGATCGTGCGGCGGATAGACGAGCTGGGGCGGATCGTGATCCCCAAGGAGATACGGCGGACGCTCCGGATACAGGAGAGCGACCCCATGGAGATCTATATGGGGGACGACGGCAGCATCCAGCTGAAGAAATACTCCTCCGTGGGCGGCCTCAAGGAGGTGGCGGACCAGTACGTCCAGGCGCTGAACGGGGCCTTTGGGCTCACGGCGGCGGTGACGGACAAGGAGGCCTGCGTGGCGGCGGCGGGGCGGCAGCGGCGATGGCTGTTGGACAAGCCTCTGCTGGACGCCGTCCGGCGGCGGCTGCTGGGCCGACAGGTGATCGAGGAGCGCAACGCCCTCCTGGCCCAGGGGCAGGAAGCGCCCTTCACGTCCCTGTTGGGGGTGCCCATCCTTTTGGAGGGGGACACCGTGGGCGGCGTATTCCTGTTGAGCGCCGAGGGCGGCCCGGCCCTGGGGGACAGCGCGTTGCAGAGCCTCAAGACCGGAGCGCTGTATCTCGGGCGATTGTTGAGCGTGTAAAGACGGGAGGGGCAAGCCCCTCCCCTACGGTCACTTGTTGTCCCACATCCGTAGGGGCCGTGGCTTGCCTGGCCCGCATATATGCTTTTGGGGTTTGGGATCAATACTCCTGATAGAACTCTTCGCCGGTGACGGTGTTGACGTACAGGGCGTCGGCGCCCCAGCCCATGATGTCGATGCGCTCCATGGCATAGTGCTGGATCTCCATGAGCCGACCGCCCTCGAAGCAGAACTCGTACCAGCGGCCGTCCATCATATAGGCGTCGATGGTGCAGAAGTTGCCGTCGTAGACCGCGTTCACGTCCACTTCCTTCACGTTCTCCTTGCCGAAGGTCTGCTCCGCCACGTATTTCACGTAGTGGATGTACTCCACGCCGCCCATCTTGTCGTAGGGGATGGTGATGAGCTTCAGATCGTCGTCGGGGTTGTAGAGCCCGTCGCAGGTGGCATGGACGATGTAGCCGGACTTGGCGGCGATGTCCATGTCGACGAGGCCGTCCTTGTGGATGTGGTAGAAGTTCTCCCGATAGCCGGACTTATCCAGGAAATAGGTGATCTCCCAGTCCTTCAGACTGTAGTCCAGCTCCTCCGTGGACTTGCCCTCGGCCTCCCGGCGCTCGGCGGCCCGACCGTTGGCGGCGGACAGGAACATACGGTACATCAGCGCGATCTGATCCACGGTCATATCCCCCTCGGCGGGCTCCTTGGGGCTGCCCTGGACGAAGTTCTGCTCCGCCACCAGGTGCACTATTTCTTCGCTGTGGCGGACATCCGCCTGGAAGCAAACCGACTCCTGCATGCTGTATTGATCCTGGTGGACCTGGATGCCATGAAGGGTGTTCATGGTGTAGCACAGGGTGATCCAGCGGCCGTCGCTGAGCTCGAAGGCGAAGAACTGATCGATCCGATTCCCGGCCCGATCCCGGCTGCCGCCCCGGTCCTTCGCCCCTTTGCCCAGGGTGGTGCCCAGGTATTCCGCCACCTCCTTGGCGTCCTCCTTCTCGTGGACGGTCGCGGTGGCCGGGAACCGGGCGTTGTCCGCGATGAGCAGGTTCAGATCCTTCTCCGTGAGCACACAGGCGAAGCTGTTGCCCTTGCCGGTGAGCCGCAGCACGTTCTCCCGATAGCCCGCCTCGTCCACGTACCGGGTGACGGCGGCGGTGGCGAAGTCGTGGTCCTCCCCGCCCACATTGAACAGCAGGTAGTAGATGTCCTTGGCCTTCTTCCGGGCGGCCTCCGCCAGGGCGTCGTCCACCTTGTCCCCCTCCTTCCAGGTCTTGGCCTGGTAGGAGTAGATCTGGGTGATGCGGGGGAAGATGTCCTTATACTTCCACTCCGTGTTCAAAATGTCCTCGGACACCAGCTCCGCGGGCATGGCTGTGGGCTGGGCCGTGGCGGGGGAACCGTCCGCCTGGGCGGGCATGGGGCTGGGCGTAGCCTCCGCCTCAGCAAAGGAGGTGCGGACCATGACGTCCTGCATCTCATTCCCTTCAAAGAGCCTGAGCCCGCCCCAGAAGGCGACCCCCAGCACCAGCACGGCCAGGAGGGTGGCGATCAATACCTTATTTTTCATCCAGAAGAGTCTCATATGCGTTTCGCTCCTTTCTCAAGTTGACACCGTCAGTATAGGGCCGGACTTGTAAGGAAGTCTTCATCAACTTGTAAGGGAGTTGTAAAAGGTCACGGTGGCCACGGTGCCCCCGTCTGCGCCTCGGGCGTAGGTGAGCTTGGCCCCGTGGGCCTGGGCGATCTGGTGGCACAGGGGCACGCCCAGGCCGCCGCTCGCGTGCAGCTTCTTGAATTTGGAGGGGTGGTTCACATAGTTCAAAGCTTCGTCGCTCAGGCCGCTGCCGTGGTCCATGACCGCCAGCACGTTAGGCGCGGCCCGCAGCTCCACTCTCGCCCCGGCCGGGGAGGCCTTCACGGCGTTGTCCACCAGGTTGTTGAGGAGGGACGAAAGCATGGCCCGGTCCCCGAAGATGGTGGGCCAGTGGACCTCGTAGGTCACGGTGGGATAGGTCTGCTGGATGTGGTCGAAGAGCTCCTCCACGTCCACGGGGCCGAAGGGGGTGGCTTCCTCCTTGGCGTTGTGGAGGGTCAGGAGCCGGGCGGAGATGTCCGAGAGACGGGTGCTCTCCTCGGCGATGTAGCTGGCCGCCATGTACCGCTGCTCCTCGTTCAGTTTGGCGTCCCGCAGGGTCTCCGCGTAGCCCTTCATGGCGGTGAGAGGGGTCCGCATCTCGTGGGCCAGGCGGCTCACGGGCAGGTTGACCCGATAGAGAAGGATATACAAGGCCGCCGCCATAAGGAGGGCCACCAGCGTGCCGGTGAGGGCCGCCGCCGTGACCTGGCGCTTCAGCAAGGCGTCCGTGGCCGCCGCGTCCTTCAGGTACAGAAAGTCGTAGCCCGAGGGAAGCTTGTCGCTGACGAACAGGTACAGCCGCCCCTGGTCCCGAAGGAAGCCCAGGGTGCCGGGGGCCTTGTCCACGGCAAAGGGCAGGGAGCTGTAGCCCGCCCCGTCCTGGCGGGCCTCGAAGTACAGGCCCGTGCCGGCGTAGTATTCCAGGAACGTCTGCATCACGGGGAGCTGCCGCCCCTCCGGCGCCTGGTCCATGGTCCGTTCCAGCGTCCCGGCGATGACCCGCTCCTCCCGGAGGGCGGCGTCCGTGGCCCCCTTCACCGTGACGGACAGGGCGGGAGCGGTGACGCCGAACATGCACCCGTAGAGGATCAGGGCACAGAGGAGGGTGGAAAGAAGATAGGTTTTCTGCCAGAGTTTCATTTATTCTTCGAAGCGGTAGCCGTTCTTGTAGATGGTCTTGATGTGGTCCTCCAGCTTCAGCTTCCGACGGAGCTTCTGGATGTGCACGTCCACGGTGCGGCTCTCGCCCAGAAAGTCCGTGCCCCAAGCCTCGGAGAGGAGCTTTTGCCGGCTGAGGCACACGTTCCGATTCTCGATGAGGATGTGCAGGAGCGTGAACTCCTGGGGCGTCAGCTCCACCCGCTCCCCGTTCTGGAAGACCTCGTGGGCGTCCCAGCGGATGGTGAGATCGCCGATGGTGTACTCCTTCTCCTCCCGATGGGTCCGCCTGAGGACCGCCTGGACCCGTACGAGCAGCTCCGCCACCTCGAAGGGCTTCACGATATAGTCGTCCGCACCCAGGCCGAAGCCCCGGACCTTGTCGGTGGTGGCGCCCCGGGCGGTGAGGAAGATGGTGGGCACGTCCCGGACCTTCTCCATGACCGCGAACCCCTCCATGTCCGGCAGCATCACATCGAGGAGCATCAGATCGAACCCCTGCTCCCCCGCTGCGCGGATGGCGTCCCGGCCCGTCAGAGCGGGCACGCACTGGTGGCCCACCATCTCCAGGTTCAGCTTCAACAGGTCGTTGATGGCCTTCTCGTCCTCTACGATCAGTATCTTTGCCATAGTTCCCCCTCGTTTCTTCTCTGTATACCCAGTATAGCAGGAAACTTGTAATGGCGTTGTAAAATATATGCGGAATTTGTATGAGGAATACAATAAGATTTGTGCCTTTTCTTTGTAAAGAAAAGGCACAAAAAAGAAACGCAAATGGGAAGTATGGCTTTCGCTGTACTTCCCATTATTCTTCCTGTGCTTTTCTTTTTCCGCCGCTTTTTCTTTTCACTGAAAAGAAAAAGCGGCAAAAGAAACTCTTACTAAATCGTAAAGAACCGAAACTCCGTGCGGGAGCGCTGAGTCTCCCCCGCCTTCACCGTGGGCTGGGGCCAGGCGGGATGATGGGGCGCGTCAGGGTAGAACTGGGTCTCGAGCGCCAGGCCCGCGGCCTTGTTGTAGCGCATGCCGCCCTTGCCGGGGAAGCCGGAGAAATGGTTGCCGCCGTAGAGCTGAATGCCGGGAAGGGTGGTCCAGACCTCCATCCGCCGGCCCGAAACGGTCCCCTTCAGGTCCGCGGCCTTCACCAGGCTCTTGCCGTCGTAGGCGTCGATGAGGAAGTTGTGGTCGTAGCCGTTGCTCTTGACGATCTGCTCGTCCCGGCTCGTCATCCCCTCCCGCATGGACCGGTACGCCCGTAGGTCGAAGACCCCCTTCACGGGCAGGACCCGCCCGTCGGGCACGTTGTATTCGTTGGTGGGCGTGAACCGGGAGGCGTGGATGCGGACGCTGTGATCGAGAATGCTGCCGAAGGTGTCCCCGTCCAGGTTCCAATAGGTGTGGTTGGTGAGATTCGCCACCGTGTTCCTCTCCCCCGCCGCCGCTTCGTAGTCCAGGGACAGCACGTTTTCCTCGCTGAACCGGTACGTGACGGCCACGGTCAAATCCCCGGGGAACCCCTCCTCCCCGTCGGGGCTGAAGAGGGTGAACCGCACCCCGTCCTCGCCGACGGTCTCGGCGTCCCACAGCTTATGATGGAACCCCACGGCCCCGCCGTGGAGGGTGTTGGGCCCGTCGTTCCGGGTCAGGGGGTACACCCGCCGATCGAGGGGCAACGACGCCCGGCTGAGCCGGTTGGCGAACCGGCCGCAGACCGCGCCGAAGTTCCCCAGCTCCTGCTCGTAGAGGTCCAGCGAATCGAAGCCCAGGACCACGTCCCCCAGGCGGCCCAGGCCGTCCGGTACGATCACCTTCACCACCGCCGCGCCGAAGTCCGTCAGCGTGACGGAGCTGCCCGCCGATGTGGAGATGGTAAAGAGGTGGGCCTCCCGCCCGTCCTTCAGGGTGCCAAAGGTTTCCGTGGTCACGGCCATAGTCTTGCTTCCCTTTCGCTTTTTTTCATGATTACCACAAATTAGGGAGCGTGTCAAGCCGTGCCGACACGCTCCCAAGCGCCTCCTTCCTGTATTGATAAGCTTGTATCCTCAGCCCTGCATCTTGATGATCTCCCGTTTCAGGTGGTCCATGATCCGCTTCTCCAGGCGGGAGATATAGCTCTGGCTGATCCCCATGGCGTCGGCCACCTGCTTCTGGGTCCGAGGGGACCGGTGCCCCAGGCCGAAGCGCATCTCCACGATCCGCCGCTCCCGGGGGCTGAGCCGGGACAGGGCCGCCCACAGGAGCCGCCGGTCCACCTCGTCCTCCAGCTCCCGGCTCACCTCCTCCCCGTCGGTGCCCAGGATGTCGGAGAGCAGCAGCTCGTTCCCGTCCCAATCCACGTTCAGCGGCTCGTCCAGAGACACCTCCAGCTTCAGCTTGCAGCTCCGGCGCAGGTACATGAGGATCTCGTTCTCGATGCACCGGGAGGCGTAGGTGGCCAGCTTGATCTTCTTCTCCGGGTTGAAGGTGTTCACCGCCTTGATGAGGCCGATGGTGCCGATGGAGATCAGGTCCTCCGCCTGGACGCCGGTGTTCTCAAACTTCCGGGCGATGAACACCACCAGCCGCAGGTTGTGCTCGATGAGCCGATTCCGAGCCGCCTCGCTGGTCTTGGAAAGCTGAACGCAGCTTTTCTCCTCCTCGGGCGACAGCGGCGGGGGCAGGCTCTCCCCCGTGCGGACCAGATACACCCGATACCGCCGGGTGAACAGCCGCGCGTAGAGCCGATAGAAAAACGCTTTGACCTTTTGGAACACGATCCTTCCTCCCTTCATGGAGCGCCGCCGCCGGCAGCAGCGCCTGAAAATCGATGAGCGGCAGAGGCGACCTGCCTGCGTACACGGGCACCGGCGCCTGGCCCGGCCCCGTTTCCACCGTGGCCCGGACCACCTCCACGATCCCCTGCCCCGCCACCATCAGCGGCCGCCCGGGCGGCAGGTCGATCCCCTCCACCAGCACCACGGGCAGGCCCGACAACGGCTCCGTCAGCAGGTTCCCCGAGTCCACGAAGGCGGTGAGGGCTTGGGCTTGGCCGCCCACCGTCAGGGTGACGGTGCGGGTGCATCTCCCCTCGTACCCCCGTTGGACTAAGTGACGAACGGCGCGGACGAGGGGCGGCAGCAGGCAGAAGCTATAGATAGCCGCCCGGAGGGGCACCGTGCCCAGGAACACCCCGCCGGTCCAGGGCCCGGATCGGCCCAGGGTAAGGAGCAGCAGTCCCCCGCCCAGCAGCAACGACGCGGCGAACAGGGAGATAAGGGCCCTGAAATACTCCTTGCGGCTCATGAGCAGCGCCGTCATCAGCAGGCAGGCCGCCCGCCCCGGCACGCTCAGCAGCTGGGGCCATTTCCCTAGAGCGACCAGGTCCCACAGCGCGCCCAAGCCGGACGTAAAGGCCGCCCGAGCCGGGGGTACGGCCACTCCGCCCAGGGCCCCGGCCAGCTGCAGCAACAGCCAGTTCACGGTGAAGTTGTCCAGCAGGAACCACTCCAGGGAGACCCTCATGCCACCTCGACCACCATGATCGTCATGTCGTCCCGCTGGCCCCGGCCCTTGGCCGCCGCCATGAGAGCCGCCGCCATCCGGTCCAGGGGCTGGCCCGAGCCCTTCTTCAGCTCCGCCTCCATGTCCTTGCCCAGCAGATCGTAGACCCCGTCGGTGCAGAACACCAGCCGATCCCGCTGCTTGAGCCGGATGCGGCGGATGTAGGGCCGGGCTTCGTCCACGATGCCGCAGGGCAGCGCCTCGCCGGACAGGGTGCGCACGTTGCCCCCGCGGATGAGGCAGGTGGGCGGCGCGCCGAACTTCACCATCTCCGCCTCCCCGGTGACTAGGTCGATGCTGGCCGCGTCCAGGGTAGCGTAGATCTCCTTCTCCCCTCGGGCGATCAAAAGCCGGTTCACGTTCTCGTAGATCAGCTCCTTCTCCACCCCCAGCCGATACTGGTCGAACAACAGGTCGATGGCGGCCCGGCTCTCCCGGCTGGCCTCCTCGCCGCTGCCCATGCCGTCGGACACGGCGTAGACCACCTTCCCGCTGGGCATCCGAAGCTCTCCGGTCTCATCCCCGCAGACGCTCTCCTCGTCCTCCGGCAGGGAGATGCGGGCCATGCGGGCCGTGAGCCCCTGAAGGGCCTCCATCTCAAAGACGGTCTCCTGCCCATCCCGCCGCTGGTCGATGAGCCGCATGGTCCGATGGAGCTTCCGGCCCACGGCTGAGGCCAGAGCCGCCCCGTTCTCGCTACCCTGGGGGCCCAGCCTGATGGACAGGCACAGGCGGCCAGCGGGATAGTAGGCGTCCACGGACAGAGGCGCGAACCCCCGGCGCATAAGGTAGGGGAGCAGCGCCCCCTCCACCCGCTCGTCCCCCCACCGATCCTCCCGCAGGCGGGCGGCCAGCAGGCTCAGCATGGCGGACACGCCGTTGAGCTGCCGGTTCATATACTCGTTCTGCTCCGCCGCCCGGCGAAGGCCCGCCTCGTGGACGAAGGCCTGGTTATAGGACTGGTAGGCGGAGGTCATGATCTCCCGAAAAAACTTGCAATGGCTGTCCATGGGCGACACGGGCCGCACGGGCTCCCCCCGATCGTAGGCGGACAAAAGGCGCAGCACCGCCTGGTCGAAGTCCCCCTCCTCCCGCTGGCACAGGACCCGGCCCTCACAGCCCACGCACACCCGCCGGGCCGCGCCCAGGGGCCATTCGACGACGAACCGATCCCCTCCCCGCTCCTCGTCGAAGAGGCCGGACAGAGCCCCGCAGAGCCGGGCTGCCTCCTCCACCTCCGCGGCCATGCGGCGCTTCCACCGGTCCATGGCCTCCGCCCCGTTGCGCTCGCCGAACAGGCGGCTGTTGAAGAGGAGCTCCAGCCGACCCATCCACTCTCGGGGCAGGACCAGCACCACCAAGCACGCGATGAGGGCGCTGCCCGCCCGCCAGGTCTCCCCCTCCGCCCCCAGGAATACGGCCAGGACCAGCGCCGTCAGCAGGAAGGCGCCTACGGCATAGGCCCGGCCATAGGGAGACACCAAAGCGGCCATGAGGGCGCACAAGGCCGTGACCCCCAGCAGCAGGGCCCCTTCCTCCAAGGCGAAGGCCAGCAGGGCGGCGGTGAGGATCCCCTCCCCCAGCCCCTCCGGTCCCTTGGTGAAGACCAGGATCAGCACGTACACGTCCAGCAGTATGACCGGCAGGGAGATGCCGCCTACGGCGAAGTCCCCCATGCCCAGGAGCAGCAGCCCCAGGAACGCGGACAGCATCAGCTGCTCCTTCTCCTGCAGCACCGCCAGCCGCCCGGCGTGGCGGAGCAGGGTCCAGCAGCGCTGCATCAACACCACGGCCACGGCGGACAGGGCTAGGGCCAGCAGCGCATAGGCGGAGGACCGCCAGGTCAAAACCATCTCGAAGGGCAGCACCGCGATCTCGCACAGCAGGAATACCAGCATCCGAGCGCTGGAGGGCACGGGCCCCACCACGACCTTCATGAGCCGGGTGAGCAGCACGAAGGCCGCGGCGGCGATCATGACGCCCCACAGGGGTTCCCCGCTCAAAAAGGCGCCTACCACCACCCCGGCCCCGGCAAAGAGGGGGTCGATGCCCGTGAGCTCCGCCGCCGCCATGGAAGCCAAGCCGAAGGGGGCGCAGCTATCCCCCACCCGCACCCGGCAGAGGATCAGGCTCCCCGTGAAGGCGGCCAGCTCCAGCAGATGCTTCGTTGTGTTCGTTCCCTGTTTCTTGCGATCCATGGCCCCATTGTAGACGATGGGCGGGGTCCATTTTCGGCGAATCCGGCACGGGCGTTTGCTATTCTTCCCGACAGGATCGGCGGGGCCTCGGCCTCATATGCTCCCTTCCCTGCCTTCCTGTGGCCCCGTGCCATGAAAACCCTGTCTTGCCCCGGCGGGCCGGATATGGTATACTTGCTGTAAATATGATCCGACAGAAAGGGCGACTATGAGCGAGACGAAGATCATCGCCTTCGAGGGCATCGACGGCACCGGCAAGAGCGTACAGATGGAGCAGCTGCGGACCAGGCTGGAGCAGCGGGGCCTCACCGTGGGCGTTCTGTCCTTCCCGGACTACGACAGCTTCTTCGGGGGCTGCGTGGGACGGTACCTGACCAAAAAGGACGGAGTCTCCGCCAGCGACGTGGATCAGCGGAGCATGGCCCTCTGGTTCGCCATGGACCGGTGGGCGGCCTTCCAGGGCTTCGACTACCGCCGATTCGACGTGCTGCTCATCAACCGGTACGTGCTGAGCAACGCGGTGTATCAGAGCATCCGGGACCGGGACGTGGACAAGCCCGACATCCTGGACTTCGTGCTGGAGCTGGAGCACCGGCAGCTGAAGCTCCCCCAGCCGGACCTGTACCTCATTTTGGACGTGGACCTGTCCGCCGCCCAGGACAACGTGACCAAGAAGGGTTATCGGGACTATGTGGGCGACGAGAAGGACGAATACGAGAAGCAGGATTCCATCCAGCTCCGGGCCCGATCCAAATACCTGTCCTTCGGGGAGCGCCTTTCCAACGTGCAGGTGATCCCCTGCATGGAGGGCGGCGCGCTGCTGCCCATCGAAGCCATCGCCCAGCGGGTATACGCGGCGGCGGAAGGGATTCTGTGATTAAAGGGAGACCGACATGATCCAACGTATGAACTTGCTCCTTCTGTGCGTGCTGCTGGCCCTGAGCCCGGTGGTGGCCGATACCAAGCCCTCCCCCGCCCCCATGACGCCGCCGGTCATCTCCCTGACGGGAGGCGAAGCGCTGACGGTGAACGCCGATTTCACCTTCGAGGACCCCGGCTTCACAGCGACGGACTATACCGGCGCTGACCTGACGGACCGAGTCACGGTGGAGGGGACCGTAGTTCCCTATCTGGTGGGCGAATACGTCCTCACCTACACCGTAGCGGACGACTACGGCCAGCAGACCCAGGCGACGCGCACCGTCACCGTGGTGCCTGTGGAGCTCCCCGAGGTGGTGCCGCCGCCCCCCAAGACCATCTACCTGACCTTCGACGACGGCCCCTGCTACAACACCGAGATTTTGTTGAACACTCTGAAGAAATATGACGTGAAAGCCACCTTTTTCGTGGTGGGGAACCGGGGCATGGAGGACCTGATCAAGAGGGCCTATGAGGAGGGACACGCCATCGGCGTCCATTCCTACACCCATGTGTATACCGATATCTACGCCAGCGAGGAAGCTTTTCTGGCAGATTTTATGGCCACAGAGGAGGTCATCAAAGCCCAAACCGGCCAATACACCACCATCTTCCGCTTCCCCGGAGGCAGCCACAACACCGCCAGCTGGGACACGCCCGGCATCATGAGCCGGCTCACCAAGATCATGGAGGATATGGGGTATCGGTATTTCGACTGGAACGTGAACTCCCTCGACGCCTCCGACAACAACAACAGCATGACCATCTTCGACTACTACTGCTCCATCCGCAGCCATCTGCAGCCGGACGACAGCTTTAACATCGTCCTGCAGCACGATCTGAACGGCGCCAGCGTTCGGGCGCTGGAGACCTTCATCCCCTGGGCCCTGGAGAACGGCTACACCTTCCTGCCCCTCGATATGACCAGCCCGGTGATGCACACCCCGGTGAACAACTGAATCCTCATCTCCTTCGCCTCCCTCGGGAGGCGTTTTTGTTTTTTACAACTCTCTTACGACTCCATTACAACTATGTTGCAGTTTGTCCGAATATGGGGTGTAGGATGAAGGCAGAAAACGGAAAAGGAGAGAGAAACGAAATGAAAAAGCTGATCGTTGTTTTACTGGCGGCCCTGCTGCTCATGAGCGCCGCCTGCCAGCCCACCCCCACGGAGGAGTATGTGGTGAACAAGAAGGACAGCGGCGCGGCGGCAAAGCTGGAGAAGGACACCGCCGAGAGCGCCGAAGCCCGGGGCCCCCAGCGGGTGCCGGACAGGTGGGACGAGGTCTATGAAAGCGATCTCATGACCCTGACCTTCAGCGCGCCCATCCTGCAGAAGGAGGACGGGCTCTACCCCGTGTACCGGACCCGGGCGAACCAGCTCACGGAGGTGGAGCTGGTGAAGTATCTCGACGTCCTCTTCCCGGACCCGGTGGCCGTGCGGCAGAACCTGCCCACCAAGGCGGACATCCAGAAGGAGATGGAGTGGTATCTCAACGAAGCCGAAGCGAAGCTGGCCTGGCAGGACGCGGGCCGGCCCGACGACGGGGTGGACCGAGACGAGACGCCCCTCTCCCGGGAGGAGGTCAACGAGGAGCTGGCCAACTACCAGGCTATGATCCAGAAGGCCCCGGAGACCAACGAAGAAAGCCCAACCACGGGCTACCATATCCCCACCGGCCAGGAGGGCATCCTGGTCTATCGAACGAAGTCCGGGGATTCCCTGATCGTGAATCCCTCCTGGAACGGGAGCCTCTACGCGGGCTTAGGCAGCAACCACACCCACGTGTACCCGCGGTATGAGTATGAGGAGATGAAGCGATTTGACGACGAGGACACTCTCCCCTACACCCCCGTGACCGCGGACCAGAAGAAGTGCGAGCAGGTGGCGAAGGACGCCCTCACGAAGCTGGGCATCGAGGGCATGGTCCTGGTCGAGACGGAGGAGGCGAACCTGATGGACGGCCGCATGTGCCTCGCCGGCGGTTACGAGTGCCTGTTCGTCCGGGACTTCGGAAACTATCCCTATCTCGGGAGCAACTTCGAGCCCGCCCAGAGCCTGACCTACGGGAGCGACGATAGCTTCATGGCCAACAAGTATATCAACGCCGAGGAGCTGCGGCTCTTTGCCGACGAGGCGGGCGTGAAGCTCATCAGCTACAACGCGCCCAAGATGATCGCAGGCATCGAAAGCCAGAACGTGGAGCTGCTGCCCTTCGACCAGGCCCAGGATCGCATCCGCCAGGGGCTGGTCTACGGCCTCACCCGGTGGGCCCAGGACCTGAAGCAGAACGAGCCGGATCTGAAGCTGAACGTGGAGATCTACAGGATCGGCCTCACCAGCTACACCCTCCACGCGCCCAACAGCGAGGACTACTACGAGATGCCCTGCTATGTGGTGTACTACGACCCCTGGCAGCGGCCGGACAGCAGCCGGAACGACAAGACCACGATGCAGGAGACCCTGCTCATCAACGCCGTGGACGGGTCCATCGTGCACACGGATTACGGATATTGACAGTTTCATATAGCTTTTTCGCCCTCCCGCAGGTATAATGGATAGGGCCGCCGGTGCGTGCGGCGGCCCTGTGGAAGGGAGAAGCGCTATGAAGTTCATGCAAAAGCTGGGCAAGTCCCTGTTGCTGCCCGTATGCTGTCTGCCGCTGTGCGGCATCCTCATGGGGATCGGATACCTGCTCTGCCCCGCGTCCATGCAGGGCGGAGAGCTGGTCGGCATCGGCCCGACCATCGGCCTGTTCCTGGTGAAGGCGGGCGGGGCCCTGATCGATCATATCGCCCTGCTCTTCGCCGTGGGCATAGGCGTGGGTATGTCGGACGACCAAAACGGGACGGCCGCCGTCACGGCTTTGGTGTCCTGGCTGATCGTCACCACCCTGCTCCAGGCGGACTTCGTGAAGACGATCCTGCCCTCCATCGGGGAGCGGCCCGTGGCGGTGCTGGCCTTTGAAAAGATCCAGAACCCCTTTATCGGCATCCTCACGGGGCTCCTGGGCGCCTTCAGCTACAACCGGTTCAAGAACACGGAGCTGCCCGAATGGCTGGCCTTCTTCAGCCGCCGCCGGAGCACGGTGATCGTTTCGGGCCTCCTCTCCATTCTGGCGGCCGCGGCTTTGTTCTTCGTCTGGCCCGTGCTCTTCGGGGCGCTGGTGTCCCTGGGCCAGTGGATCGCCGGGCTGGGGCCACTGGGCGCAGGCATCTACGCCTTCCTGAACCGGCTGCTGATCCCCTTCGGCCTTCACCACGCCCTGAACAACGTCTTCTGGTTCGACACCATCGGCCTCGGGGACCTGACCCACTTCTGGGCGGGCCATACCAGCGCCGACGTGTCATGGTCCTTGGGCGTCTACATGTCCGGCTTCTTCCCCTGCATGATGTTCGGCATCCCCGGCGCCACCCTGGCCATGATCCGCTGCGCCAAGCCCAAGCGCCGCAAGTACGCCTTGGGCATCCTGGGGTCCGCCGCCCTCTGCGCCTTCGTGTGCGGCATCACGGAGCCCTTCGAGTTCGCCTTCATGTTCGCCGCTCCGGCGCTATATGTGATCTATTCCCTGCTCTATGGGGTGTTTTCCTATGTGACGGCTCTGGTGGGCTTCCGCGCGGGATTCTGCTTCTCTGCCGGAGCGACGGACCTGCTGTTCTCCGCCTCCCTTCCCGCGGCCGCCAGGACCTGGCTGATCCTGCCCCTGGGGGCGGCGGCCTTCGTGGTGTTCTATCTGGTGTTCCGCTTCCTCATCGCCCGGTTCCATCTGGCCACACCCGGCAGCGAGGATGAGGCAGCTCCGGCGGAGGCACCCGCAAAGGCCGAAGCGGCGGATCGGGTGGCAGGCGTGGACCTCCAGGCCATCCTGCAGGGGCTGGGCGGCGTTGAGAACGTGGTCTCCCTGGACCACTGCGCCACACGGCTCCGGGTGGAACTGAAGGATCAAAGTCTCCTGGACGAAGCCCGCATCAAAGGGGCAGGAGCCAGGGGCGTCGTGAAGCCGGGTCCCACCAGCGTCCAGGTCGTCATCGGTCTAAAGGTACAGGCTGTGGCGGACGAGCTGCAAAAGCGGCTTGGCTGACGCCGGGTTTTCACCAAAACGCAAGCAAACGAGGGGATATTCCCCTCGTTTGTTTTCGTTGCGTATGGACCGCAGTCAGCCGCTCCGGTCGTTCGGCCCAAGGCGCGCCTTACAGATACCGGAGCAGGGCGGGCCGCACGGCGTCCATGCGGGGGTCGGAGAGGCCGAAGTCCATCTGCCGATAGCTCCAGGCGGCCCGGCCGATGCCGTACTTCTCGAAGGCGGCGTGGATCATGCTGTACCAGCGAAGGGCGTCCTCCGGGGAGGCCTTGTCGATGACGCCGTACTCCCCGCAATAAAGGGGCACGTTCCGGGATTCAGCGGTACGAACGGCCTCGGCGAGGAACGCTTCGAAATAGGCGCTGTCCAGATGGCCGTCCGCCGGGAGGGCCTCCAGGCCTGCCTGGGAGCCGTTGAGGTAGCGGCGGCCGGCTTCGGCCATCTCCCCATAGGTGGCCGTGACGGGGATGCGGAAGGACGTTTCCATGGGCGGCATCCAGTAGGCTCCCTGATGGGTGAAGATCAAAGGCTCGTAGCAGTGGAAGTTGTAGACGATGTTCTCGTCGAAGGGCTCCGGCAGATCCTTCACGGCCGCGGCGCTGTTGTGCCAGTAGCCGCCGATCAGGATCTTCGTTTCCGGCGCATAGGCTCGGATGCGGCGGACGCACGCTGCGGCGATCCGGTTCCACACGGGGCCGTACTCCCTTTCGGTGACCTCGTTGAGAAGCTCGAAGGCCAGCATGCCCGCATATTGGCCGAACCGCCGAGCGATCCGCTCCCAAAGGGCGTAGAACCGCTCCTGGTACTTCCCGTTCTCGAAGAAGCCCGCCTCCTGCTCGCCGGGATCGAAGGAGAAGCCGGCAGTCTTGTGCAGGTCCAGCACCACATTGAGCCCGTTCTCCCGGGCCCAGCCGATGGCCTGCTCCAACCGTTCGTACCCCTGCTCCCGGGGCGCCCCGTATTTGTCCTCCAGCAGCTCGTAATCGATGGGCAGCCGCACGTGGTCGCAGCCCCAGCTTCTGATGACGGCGAAATCCGCCGCCGTGATGAAGGTGTCATACCGTGCTTCGGTGTGATCGCACTGGGAGAACCAGCCTCCCAGATCGATACCCTTCTGAAAACCAGTAAATACGCGCATGATCTTTCCTTTCCTTGAGGGTCGCTTTGTCAGAAAACCGCCCTGCCCCGAGGGGCAAGGCGGCAAAGGAGAAGAAACGGGGGAAGCGTCATCCCTTTACACTTCCCGAGGTAACGCCCTTGATGATGGATTTGCTCAATATGATGTACACGATCATGACCGGCAGGATGGCCAGCAGGATGAACATGTACACCTTGCCCATGTCGAACTTGGAGTAGTCCGCGCTCCTGAGCTGGGCGATCATGATGGGCACGGTCTTCATCTCCGCCTTATCGAGCAGCAGGGCGGGGATGAAGTAGTTGTTCCAGGAGCTCACGAAGGAGAAGATGGCCTGGACGGCGATGGCCGGCTTCATGATGGGCAGGATGATGGTGTTGAAGGTCCGAAACTCGTTGGACCCGTCCACCCGGGCCGCCTCCACGATCTCCAGCGGCAGCACGCTCTCCATGTACTGTTTCATGTAGAAGAACACCACGGGGGCGGCGATGCTGGGCACGATGAGGGGGATATAGTTGTTCGTAAGGTTCCATTTGTTCATGAGCTGCAAAAAGCCCAGAGCGGAGACCTGCGACGGGATCATCATGACGGCCATGATGAAGGTGAACACGAAGTTCTTGGCTCTAAAGTTGTACACATGGACGCCGTAAGCGGTCAGCGCCGAGAAATAGGTGGTGATGGCCGCGGAGGAGAGGGCGATGATGAGGCTGTTGAGCATGCCCCGGGGGATGTTGATCGACGCGTCGTTCCAGGCGTTCTTCAGGTTCACAAAGAAGTTGCCCTTGGGGAGCAGCGTAAAGCCTGTGGCCAGCTGCGCGTTGGATCGAGTCGCGTTGATGATCATCAGGTAGAAGAAGAACAGGCACAGGATCGTCAGGAAAATCAAGATGGCGTAGACCAGGACGCGAAGGGCGATCAGCTGCACCCTTCCCTTGGTGTTGTCATCCATGCGCGAATGATTCGTCGTCATAACTCTATGCCTCCTTACTTCCTGCTGCCGTCCTTGTAGGGGGCGGAGAGCATCTTGTAGACGATCCCGCCGAGCCCGCCGGTGATGATGAACATGACGACCGAGATCGCACCGGACATACCCAGGTTCCTGGTCTTCAGATACCCGTTCAGATACATCACCAGCGTTCTGGTCGTGCCGTTGGGTACGCCGTCGCCCTTGCTCAGGACCTGAGGCACGTCGAACATCTGGATGCCGCCGATCATGGCCGTGATGAGGCAGTAGACGAAGATCGGCATCAGCAGCGGCATGGTGATGCGGAAAAAGACTTGTACGGAGTTGGCTCCATCGATGGTGGCGGATTCAAACAGGCTTTGGTCGATGCCCATTATGCCCGCCATGAGCACGATGGTGGTGTTGCCGAACCACATGAGGAAGTTCATCAGAGCGATCATGCCGCGGACGCTGACACGGATCGCAAAGAAATCGAAGGTATGGTCGATCACGCCCCAGCTTTCCAAGAGGGCCTGGATGGGTCCGACGCGGGAGAAGAGCGTGTAGAACAGCATCGAAAACGCCGCCGCCATGATGAGGTTCGGCATGTAGATGACCGTCTTGAAGAAGCCCTGCCCCTTGATGTTGAGGCGATAGCTGGTGAAGAACACCGCCAGCAGCATGGCGATCACAAACTGCGGCAGCGCGCCTGCGATCCAGAGGATCATCGTGTTCAACGCGTACTTCAAGATCAGGATCGTTCCATCCGCGTCCGGCGTAAACAGCGTTTTATAGTTGTCAAACCAGACGAAGTTGGGACCTACCTGCGTGAGACCGATCCGATATGTCTCGAAAAAGCTGTTGTAGATCGTCAAAAACTGCGGGACCAGGGTAAAAATGAAGTACGCAATGAAGAACGGCGCTATGAAAATGTATCCCCATTTCGCATAGCTGACGGACTTCCTTTTCTTGCGCGTTTCCCTCTCAATCGTTTCCATGGATGAGTCCTCCGGGATAGTTTTAGGAAAACACTGCGGCAGGGAAACCCCTGCCGCAGTTTCTTAGGACAGATTAAGCTGCAGGCAGCTTGATGTTGGGATAGGTCTCCTTGATCAGCTGATAGAAGTTCTTCATGGCGGTGTCCTTATCGACGGAACCGTTGAAGTACTCCTGGAGCTTGTTCTGCAGGCCCTCGTTCAGGATCTGGTCGTAGTTGGTGTGGTTCTCCCACTTGATGTTCTTGGCGAGCTCAGCGAACACGGCGATGTCGTTCTGACCATCCAGGATGGCGGTGTTGCCGTAGGTGGGATCGTTGGCATACTTCTCGGCGATCTTGGTGTTGTTGGGATACTGGTTCTCGTTCTTGACCAGGTTCTCGACGATCTCCTCGTTGACGGTGAAGGACTCGAAGATGTCCTTCAGCATCTCGGTGTTGTCGGAGCCGGCGGCGGCCAGCAGCCAGGTGCCGCCCCAGAAGTAGGCCTGGGGACCCTGGACGATGGCCCAGTCACCCACGCAGCCCTGCTCGGGATCCATGGCGTTGGTCATGCAGAAGTTGTAGTACCAGGCAGGCCCGAAGAAGCACATGGTCTTGCCGGTCTTGAACATCTGGTTGGTCTTCTCCGCATCCCACACACCGGCGGTCAGGGTGTAGCCGTTCTTGATGTAGTTGTCGGTCTGGTCGATCCAGGCGGTGATCATGGGATCGAACTGGAGGTTGTCGTTGGCGTCGACCCAGGGCATGGTGCAGTTGTTGGAGAAGGTACGGAAGGTCTCAGCGAAGGAGGCGGTCATGTAGTAGCCCTTTTCCTTGGCCTTGGCAGCCACGGCGTCGAACTTCTCCCAGCTGTCGATAGCGGCCTGGACGGAGGCGGGATCATCCACACCCAGCACGTCCTTGGCGATGCTCTTGCGGTAGATCACGGCCGCGGGGCAGCACTGGAAGGAAACGCCCTTGCACACGCCCTTATCGTCGGAAGCGGCCTTGATGGTGTACTCATACATGGTGTCGGCATTCTTGAAGCCGATGGCGTCGATGCTCATGGTGGCGTCGGAGTTGACGTACTTGCCGATGTAGTCGGCCTCGGCCAGGAACATATCCACCTTGTCGTCAGCAGCGGCGTTGGCCTGGTTGAGCAGGGCCTCGTCCAGCTTCTGCTGATAGGCGCCGTTGTCGCTGGGGGTGATGATCCAGTTGACGGTCACGCCCTCGGGCACTTTGTAGTACTTCTCGAAGAATCCCTTGAACTCCTCGTTCCAGGCGTAGATGTTGAACACCTTGCCCTGGGCGGCGGTCTCGGTCTTGGTCTCGGTCTTGGTCTCGGTGGCGGGCTTGCTGGTGCAGGCCACAGCGGCGACTACCATGACAAGGCACAGGACGATGGCGATGAGCTTTTTCATTTTGGTTCTCTCCTTTTTTTATTTTTGAGTCTTTCGGCTCTTTTATTTCGAGATGCTTTTCGCATCTAAAAATCAGATGGCTCGAACGGTGTCCCCGGTGAGGAGCCGGCCCGGGATCGTGATCTGCCGGGGGATCCACTCCTTGGGCCGTTCGATGATCTCCACCAGCTGCTTGGCGGCCTCCTGGCCCATGGCCTCCGCGTCCTGCCGGTAGGTGGTGAGCCGGGGACGAAGCACCTGGGAAAGGAGGATGCCGTCGTACCCCGCCACGCTCATGTCCCCCGGGATGGACACGCCCTGCTTCTCCAGCTCGTTCATCCCCCCGATGAAGGAGAAATCGTCGGGATAGAGGATGCAGGTGGGCCGATCCTTCAGCGCCAGGAGCCGCCGGGTGGCTAGGCCGCTGGCCTTGGGATCATGGAAGGTGCCTGCCTCGATGTAGGCCTCCGGGATCGTCAGCCCCAGCTCTGCGCAGGTCTTGTGGAAGCTCCCCAGCCGCTTCTGGGTGACCGAGGTGGGCTCCCCATGGATAAAGGCGATCTTTCGATGGCCCTTATCGTACACGTACCGGACCAGCTCCGCCATGCCCGCCACGTTGTCGGACAGCACCGCGCTGCGGCTGTCGAACACGTAGTCCAACGTGACGGTGGGGATGTCGCTGTTCACCAGCTTGATCACGGCGGGGTCCGTGAAATCCACCGAGGCGATGATCACGCCGTCGCAGTTGCGGTACTTGGCGTGCTCATAATAGTCCATGTGAAGGGTGCCGATATCCCGGGAGATGAAGGTGATATCGTAACCGCTTCGCTCCGCCTCCTGCTTTACGCTCTCCAGTATCCGGGAGAAGTACTCGTGGCTCAACCCGCTGGAGGTCTTGTCCACGAACAGGACCCCGATGTTGTGGGACCGTCCCAGCTTCAGCGCCCGCGCGGTGGCGTTGGGCAGATACCCCATCTCCTTGGCCACCTGGCGGATGTGGGCGGCCGTTTCCGCGTTGATGTCGCTGTGGCCGTTGAGGGCCTTGCTGACGGTGGCGCGGGACACGTTGCATCGCTGGGAGATATCCGTGATCGTGACCATGCCGCGCCGTCCTTCCTGTTCCCCGGCGGGGGAGCTTTGAAAACGATTCAGCTCGGAAAAAGATGTTCTTGGCTGGAAACGAAGAAAAACGAGCTTAATCGATTTCGATATCTGTAGTATACATGGCTCTCCCGCTCTCGTCAACCCCCTAAACGAAAAAATTTTTTTGAAATAATCCCCTCTTTTTTCATTTTCGCCCTTTACAAACGGGGGCTGGTTCGTTTATAGTATACATGGTTACTTAATCGATTTCGAAAAGGCATGTCCTTTCCTATAAGAAATGAGGTTTGTTATGCGATACGGCTATTTTGACGACGAGGCCCGGGAATATATCATCACCCGTCCCGATACGCCCTTGCCCTGGATCAACTACCTGGGCAACCAGGGCTTCTTCTCCCTAATCTCCAACACCTGCGGCGGCTACGCCTTCTATCGGGACGCCAAGCTCCGGCGCATCACCCGCTTCCGCTACAACAACGTGCCCCACGACGAGGGTGGCCGCTGCTTCTACATCTGCGACGGGGACGTGACCTGGAGCCCCGCCTTCCTGCCGGCCAAGACCCCTCTGGACAGCTATCGCTGCCGCCACGGCCTTGGATACTCCGTCTTCGAGGGGGAGAAGCAGGGCGTTTCGGCCCAGCTCACCTGCCTGGTGCCCATGGGCAGCCCCTGCGAGCTGCAGAAGCTGACCCTGCGCAATAATAATAAGGAAGTCAAGCGTCTCACAGTCTACGGCGCCGTGGAGTGGTGCCTCTGGAACGCGGTGGACGATTCCACCAACTATCAGCGGAACTGGAACATCGGTGAGGTAGAGATCGAGGGCAGCACCGTCTACCACAAGACCGAGTACCGGGAGCGCCGGGACCACTACGCCTTCTACTCCGTCAACGCCCCCATCGCCGGCTTCGACACGGACCGGGACACCTTCCTGGGCCGGTTCCGGGGCTGGAGCGAACCGGTGGCGGTGGAGAACCGCACCTCCTATAACAGCAAAGCCTCCGGCTGGGCCCCCATGGCCGCCCTGCGGCTGGAGGTCGCCCTGGCCCCCGGCGAGGAGAAAAGCTTCCTGTTCCGCCTGGGCTATGTGGAAAACCCCGAAGCGGAGAAGTTCTCCGCCCCCGGCGTCATCAACAAGACCCGTGCCCACGCCCTGCTCTCCGCCTACGATTCAGTGGCGCAGTTCGACGCGGCCCTCTCTGAACTCAAGGCCTACTGGGCCGGGCTGCTGAGCCGGTTCACCGTCAAGAGCAGCGAGGAGAAGCTGGATCGGATGGTGAACGTCTGGAACCAGTACCAGTGCATGGTCACCTTCAACATGAGCCGCAGCGCTTCCTATTATGAGAGC
>JAEEGH010010211.1_pt1 | contig 21633 bp, 26 predicted proteins | sample 9134181 | NCBI WGS metagenome assembly JAEEGH01 (sample SAMN16246544, study PRJNA631951) | gut metagenome | biome: gut microbiome; feature: rumen; material: DP-attached | host: Bos | place: Iran: Karaj | collected 2018-10
AATGTTAAAAAACCCTGGAATGATAGTTTTAGCTGCTAACTTTACATCACGTTACAAGCATTTGAAGCAAAATTTTTATGCACGTTACAAGAATAAAAAAGAGGAAAATGAAAATTTTCCTCTAAAAAATCATTATCATAAACTTTAGCAAATCAATACTTATTAAGCTTTAAGTATTTCTCTTTTTTCATCCTCATAATCATAATCCCAATACCAATGACCGTCTATTTCATAACAAACAGTATCAGGATTTTCATTATCTTCAACTTCAACCATTACTTCGTTTCGGTTATGAGCAGCATATTTACCTTTGATTAAAGATGAATCATCATACAATTCTTGTGCTGTTTTGATGTTTGTTATCTTGCCTACCTCAATGTGGTCCTCAGGCTCAACATAATCGTAAATCTTACCATGAATTATTCGCCTACTACTCGTATAATGAATAACTTTTACACGGTCACCAATTTTGAATCTTGGTACGTTAAATTTCATATATTCTTGTGCCTCATTAATATAATTTGTTAAACTATTCATATTTTGTTTTTTTTTTATTTTGTCCAAGAAATTAAGACACATTTTCTCCACATTTCTGATTCAACACGTAATGTCGGTATGCTATATTTTCCTGCAGAATTTCTGCATAATATTCTAATGTTTTGCACTTTTTCTTCGTTTTTATCAAAAACGGGAATGTATGTATATTTAGGTTTTGCTGGGTCAACATATTTTCTGAAACTTACTACAAAATTATGTATACCAGGTTTCCAACTTTGTTCTTGTGTCATAGACTTGATATGAGATGCAATACCATTTTCGAATTTCTTAAATTCACCTGTAAAGTTTCGTTTGTCTGTAATCTCGAAATTTGGAGCTGTTTTTCGTCCGTTCGGATTTGACCAACATGCGCTAAAAAGCAGCTCTTCGAGCGGCAGCCAACGTTCTTCTAATGTTTCATCAGTCCAAGTATTATATGAACTTTGACTTTCAGCTATGTATTTTGATAAACTAATCATATTTGTTTTTTTTTAATAAAAAAAATAGCAGACTGTTATTTCAACAGCCTGCTCGTTTCAATTACTTTTTCAACCTCTCATATTCATTTTTAATTGCAATTTTCAAGAATCCTGAACAACCCGTACCATTGTATTTTTCAAATAACCATTTTATATATCCTGGATCCTTGACACAAACATCATAAACAGACTCTGTATTATGTTTCCCAACACAAAATTCGAGGTTGCCTGTTGAAACATTTTTCTTCAACATATTCTCAGGTGAAATAAATTCAACCGTCTCGGTTGCGTCTTCATAATTTTCTACCTGTTTCTTAAATACATCAATTGTCGCAATTACGTCGGCAAGAGCATTGTGTGCGTCCTCATAATCTTTACCATAATAACGTTTATAAACATCAACCAATTTGTTAGAATTGTGTCGTTGTTCAATTTGTAATGAATCGTATACCATCTTCGGTATTTGAAGCATCTTGCCGTTGCGAGCAAATTCATTGAATAGGAATGGAATGTCAAAATGATTACCGTTGTAAGTCAATATTGCGTCCGCTTCCTCAAACATTTTTTGTATTTCAGAAATCACTTCCGAAATAGGAACGCCTTTTTCTAAAACTTCCTCTTTTGAAATATGACATTTCTCATAGGCGCCTTCTGCAATTTCAAAATCATCACAAGGATTAACAAGTGTGCTGTATGTCTTTATCGTTTCATAAGTTTCTGAATCAAACAAAATTGCTCCCACCTGAATCATTCTATCAGTCTTAACATTTAGTCCAGTTGTTTCAATATCAAATGCAATATATTTCATAATTTATTCTTAAAGATTTTCTGGAATAAAACTTACATCAACCTCATTAATATGTTCTTTAACAAAATTCAGCATCCATACAGTCGGATAATATCCATATTCCTTTTTTGTTACAAGATATCTTTTTTCGTTTCTGAGCGGTTCCAATGCAACCATAATTGCTTTTCTCAAATTATCCCCAGCATAATAATATTTTTTATTAATAACGTTTGCAATTTCTCGCATTTTGATACCAGGCTTATTGACAATCTCCATACATGCCTGAAAATATCTTGTAGGAACTCCATTTTGTACAGGACGCGTATATGAATTAGTTTTTCTATAAGAAGCGCCAGGGTCAGTTGTTGGAATAAATCCTATTTCAGTTTTTTGCTCGATTATTTCAAGCAATTCTTTTTCGTTTATCATGTTCAATTAAAGATTTTCAGGGATTAAAGAAATGTCAACTTCATCAATATGTTCTTTAACAAAATTCAGCATCCACAAACTTGGGTAATATCTGTAATTTTTTGAAAGAAAATATTTTTCTTCCCAACGCATAGGTTCCATTGCGAATCGAAGTGCAGCTTTAGTGTTAACTTCCCATTCATATTCGTAATATGGGTCATATTTCTTTGAAACAATTTCAACAAGTTCTTTCATTGTAATTCCTGGGCGATTTACAATTTCAATGCAAACTTGAAAATAACGAGAAGGGAACCCATCTTTTACAGGTTTTGTATAAGTAAGTTTTCGTCTCCAATTGTATTTATTTTCAACATATTCTTTCCCAAATTGAGAGTTCATTTGGATAAATCCTATTTTATCTCCAACGTTTGAAAGAATCTGTAAAAGAGTATTGTCTGTAATCATAATTTTTAATTTATTGTTATATATTATAACGAAAATTATTTCCGCGTTTGTTTGATACATTGTAGTTATTGACAATGTACAAACAAATATAAAATCCAAACTTCAAAATTTACTATGAAAATAAAAGATTATATTGGAAAATCATTTCTTGAAAAATCATTTCGATTTTATTGTGATTGTCTTATCAAAATGAACGTGACTGGAAAGGTTATAAATTACAAGATTTTATCAAACGAAATAATTCTAATTGTTCAGACAACAGAAGGAAAAACAATACAAATTGGCCTTAACACACCTAACTTACAAATCGATTCTATTTCTTGATTTGTTTATCTTTAATCATTGATGAACCATTTAATGCAGCATTAAATGCGCGTTGAGCAAGGTCATATACATTACCTCCGTTTGTTGGCAAACCAAATTGCTTTGTCAACCAATGAGCGGTTGAACTTCCAGAAACAGAGGCAACATTTGATGCAGCAACGTTTGAGGCAGAAGAAGTTGCTGATTCAGCAGTATCTTTGTTAGATGTTACAGTTTTACCATTACCAGAACTTTTATAACGTTTTGAATTTTCATAAACTTTTTGTCCCGTTATTGACATTGGTGTATAAATTCGCGAATCACCCATAAGATACATTTGCTCTATTTTTGTAATATCACGTGGCATCGCAGATTCCAATTCACATGTTACTCTCAATTGGGTTGGAAAATCGTCTATTCCTAAAGGACCCGAGTGTTTTATTTCGCAATTTGTTAAAATGAGGTTACCGACAGACAAAATTGGGTTTCGTGGATTGCCTATTGTTACATGCCACATGCCTACAGGTGCATCAGATAACAAAGAACTATACGCCCATTTATCAGGACGTCCCAATTTGTTCAACATACCACCCAATAACATTGTACCAAATCCTCCAAGCAATTGTTTTCCAAATTCAAGTATACCGCCTGCTGATTTTACTTTTTCTTTTGCTGCGCCGAATATCATTGATATAGAATCCATTATATCGTCAACAACTGCGCCAACATCTTGTGGAGCGTTTTTCTCCCATTGCCAAATAGGCAAATTGGAATAAGGCATTGACTGGTGCGCACCAGTATTCAATCGGGCGCCGCCCCAGAATTTGCCCGTTGTATATGTAACACAAAGAATATTTGCAAGCAAATCAAGAAACGCTGCTTTGCCGTTTACTCCGTCATATGAACGTAATTCATAATCGAAATTTAACGTAAACTTATGAGAAAATTCAAGTCCTTGTGCTCTTTTGTGTGTAGATTTAATAACGTCTAATGGGCCGTATGAACGGTTTTTATCATATTGGTCGAGGAACGATGCGCGTTCTCCTTGAACATTCCAGTCTCCCGAATATTTGCCTCTTCCAGAAAGAACTCCGATATTCTGGAATGACGAACCTGCCACCTGTCCTTTAAGGACTTGTGCTTGATATGATTTGTCGCATACTTGAAATAATTGTTTCAACAGACCAGAACCTTCGCTACCTTGTTTCTTTTCAAATTCAGCAGTAAGTTTTTCATAAGGCATATTGTAACTATATTTCAAAATACTTTCCATATCATTGCCGCCAGTGTTTAACCATGTTATCATTCGTCCTATATCAGGCGAGTGCATTTGTGTTTTCTTTTCGACATCTGCACCTGCACCTTCGCCAAATACATAATTAATATGGTCGCCACAACCGTCAGGGAAGCGTCTAAGCGTTATCATATAATTATTAGGCATCTTACCTAAGTCTTTACAAAACATAAAATCCGCATATTGATATACTGCTCTACCCATCTTACCTTGTTCTGACGCTTTGACAAGATCCCTTATTGTACATGCTGTTCGTGATTTTATATCTTCTCTGTTTTCAGGTGTGTCCCATAACGGCATATTCATTGCCGTTCTATAATCACAATCATCTAATACTGTATTTATTGATGAAAACAACGACTTACGAGCGGTTTGGTCTTTTTCACCGTTGGAACCAGGTTTTTCATTTTTCTTTGCGCTGTCACCGTCAGCAACATACTGGTCACTAAACATTGTGTATGCAAGTGTGTCACCAAAATAGCGGTATTCATCAAATTCTTTGACTGCTTCACTTGTAGGGACAAAATCCGCTGAGGCAAATTTTGAATGTCCTGCAGCCCCAATATTTCTGTTTTTACCTGAAAACATTATCTTAATATTGTTATTATTAAATAAAAATAAACCAAGAAAATAATGGCCGCAAATATAACAGAATATTTGTCGAAATTACAAGAACTTGCGAAGCAAAATCTTAACTTATTAAAGTCGATTGATGCTGCATTTCATACAAAAACCGAATATGTTACCGCAACTGTCGGAGACACGACATTCAATATACCTTCATTCCTTTCATTAGAAAACCGTCTCAATACGCTTCAAGCAAATTTTGAAAATCTTGTTGAAGCGCCTAAAACGGGTACTGCTTCGTTTGTGTTCGACGGAAATACAAAAACAATACAATGCGGCGGATTTAACATTTGTCCCGATAAAGTCAATTTAACAGGTCCTGGAAATTTCTATATTGAAAACAATGACGTTTTGAAGGACTTTATGACACCAAGACCTTATGTTAAATTTTCTGTTGCAGAAATTCCAAATAATATTTCATATTGTCAAGTCAAAAAAATTGTAATTTTCAATTCCGAATTAAAAAATCTTATTTATACTGATTCGCAACCGACACGTTCTGTTGAATATGCAGTTATAAAATCATTATTGGAAAATTACACTGAAGACGAAGATTATCAAGAATATGATACTACGGTACGTTTGCCTTTAAGAGATAATATAGGACGTGGTACATACTTGATTGAAAAAATCATCTCAACTGACTTAGATTCAACGTTTGAGCAACGTTATACATTGCAGATTGACAATGTTTCATATACTGTAGATGGCACATTATCAAAACGTTTGAAAGTTGGCGATGTGCTTGTTACACAAAATGACGAATGCGAACTTGAAATTGAGTCAATTAACATTTTAACAAATATTTTAACAGTCAAAGTACTTCATAATGGTTTTTCAAATCTTATGGATTATGAATCAGGCGGTGACCTTGGAAAATTAAAATTTTATTCATCGCTTGATTATGATAACAATAAACATATAGACGTTGCACTTGAAGAAAATGAATATATCATTGTGTTCATTGCGCCAATTTACGATACATTAAACACACGCGCTGAGTGGTCAAATGGTATTGCAATTGATACTTATTCATTAACAGTTGACATTGACGGCGAAGAGATATATTTCAAAGATTATTATGATGCAAATGTTGTAAATATTGGAGACGGATTAATAAATATTGTTTCAGAAATGGGTCCAGTGATGTCGTCTTATACAAAAGATGAATTTGATACTTGGACTGCAGCAAAACCTGAATTTGGTAATTTTACTGTTACTCAAATAAATTCGCATTTGTCAAATTCTGAAACATACAAACAAATTAAGTCGTTGTATTTAACCAAGGCCTCATATAAAAATCAATTGGAACAAACCCAAACTCAAATTGATGATGTAAATACAAAATTAAAATCAGTTGATTTTGATGATACTGAGAATTTACGTTCTGTTTATGAAGCACAATTAAAAACATTAAACAACACAAAAACTTCATTACAAACATCAATAAATTCAATAATTAAAGAAATATCAAACGCTGTTTCGGGTGCAGAAATTCCTATCGAAAATGCAAAATATCATATACGAAGTATTTTTGATGATGAAGCATTCAAGTCAAAATACAATATAACATGCAATATTATTTCACTCAAAATATTGTATCGTTATAAGAACGCTCTCAAAGAAACAGGTCAAGCACTGACTATTGATTCAAAAACATATTCAGATTGGAATCTTATTGAAACAAATGTTATAAAAAGACGTCCTACAAAACGTACATTAACAAATTTCATTTATGAACAAGGTACTCAAGACGGGCCTCAACCAACATATATTGACATTCCTATTTCGCAAGGTGAGACAGTAGACGTAAAAATTCAGGTTGTTTATGAACCAGGATACCCGTTTGTTGAATGGTCATCACAATGGTCGGATATAACAAATATTTCGTTCCCTGAAGAATTTACTCAGGACGTGACAATACTTGATATTATTGAAGAAAACAATGAAGATGTTAAATCATATCAATTTACAACTTATCTTCAACAAGAAGGTATAACATCACACTGTTCAGATTCAGTCCAAGACCAAGATATTTTGTATTATCACAAACCCGAAGATATTTCGTCAGGATTTTATACAGAAGAACGAAGAATTATTCCTTTGAAAGACAAGCTGATAGAACTTAACGAAAAGATTCAGGAATTGGAAGATATTATTAACGATTCACACGAAAAAGATGTTGTTGTATATCTTGGCGATGAAATAGGTTTTGAACAAAAGCTACAGGCATTTGCTGCAAATACATACCAATTACAAGAATCTAAATCAAGTAATTGTGTGACATATAACAACTCGGGTATTAAAACAACAAACATAACACGTAATAAGTTATATATACGAATTTCAAATGAATCAAGTCATACAGTTCGTTTGTTTGCTGTTCAAAAAGGTTCGTCAAATACTGAAATGACAGGCAATTATAACGGAGTTCTGTTTAGAAAAAATATTACATTGAACTCTGACGGAAAATGGTTTTCTGAAGATAGCAGTAGCAAATATACAACAGCTCAAAGTCAAAATGCAATTATTGCCTTTCCTAAAAAGGATATATTCACTGGTGATGTATTAGATTCAATGAATACAAGCGGCTCAGATTATGGCGCGTGGAATGTTGTTAACACTGTCACAAATACAAAGTATATCGATTATACGGCTCCAGAAAGTTTTGTTAGCGGGCCATTCTTTGTTCTTGATGATGATACAAAAAATAAAATATATCTTAACTCAGGTTCTGTTTATTACAACACATTGATGCCTGATGAATCATTAACGATACCTTTATATTTTGATTCATATATTCCAGAAACAAGTAACGATGAAATTTCGCGCACGGTTCAATTTACAATCAAGCCAATGGCAAATCTTGATTCAATAACTTACGAAGTAGTATTAAAACAAAAATATGAAAATAATCTTGATGACAATCTTCGCAGATTTGCATCATCAAATAAATACAGCTCAACAAATATTTAATAACAAATGTTAATGTCACCATCGTTTCAGTTGGATAGAGAAATAGAAACAACTGATGGAACAAAGATAAAAAATATGTCAGATTTGACATTTGTCATACCTGAAAAGTTTAGCTATTCAATTGTCGAAGTGCCTCAGGACTGGGAGGCTCGTCCTGATTTGGTATCAATTTCACATTATGGAGATGATATGTTCACGGAACTTATATGCCGTTTGAATGGAATTTCTAATCCTTTTGAATTGAATGCAGGTACTCGTCTTATATGTCCTGACCCGTCCGAGGTTTATAATTTCTTTGTTAAAGATACAACCAATTATCAAGACAACGAAACGAAAGCAACATCTGAGACATCATCTGACACTGAAACACGCAAGCCTTCAGACGTTACTGTTGGTGATTCACGTTATAAAGTTGATAATACAAGAAAAATTGTTGTTTATTAAATGAATAACTGCTGCATAAAACGTGTAATAACAATAAAAGAACCTATATCGTTTCATATCATTGGAGTATGGGACGATACTAATAATGACTACGCAAAAGAATGTAAATTTTCGTGGTCATCAAATGGAGTTTGTTATACAGATTGGTCTGATTATGACACATATATAAATATTTGCTCAAATCTTCATTCTGATTTTTTCCTTAAAATATTGATTAATCGTTCATTAAAGACAATTACTTTTGATTCATTACAAGTAACATGTTTTTCAATTGAACTTTATTCAGAATGTCAATTTGATAAAGATGTCTGCTCAAATGTTAATTTGTTCAATCCGTATGCAAATATGGAATGTGCAATAGCATTACAGCAGCAGATGGCTGATAATATTATTTGTATTTTTGGTACGCCGATATACTATTTCAAGGTTGCGCCCGTGCAGTCATCAGCTGATTATACATTTAAGGAATATGTATTACATGAGGTGCAATCAGTAAAACAAATAAAAATGATATTTCCGGCTGATTCGATGCCATCATCAAAGCCCGTATTGTCAGAATTTGACTTCGATTGGGAGAACGACTGGGACGTAGAAATATCAAAAAAGCAATTTGCATTGGCATTTGGCGATGACTTGCGTCCGTCTGAAAAGGACTTTTTATATTGTCCTATGACTGAAAAAATGTATCAGGTAAACGGCGCATGGCAAGAACGCGAAAAAGGTATTATGTATCAAGCGTCTACATGGAAACTTGCATTGCGTAAATGGGAAGACGATTCTGCATTGTCAAAAGGCGCCTATGAATTGCCTATAGATGACCTCGTGGGATTGAAATATGAAGAAGTCTTCGGCGAGGCAGAATTGCAGGAACAAGAACGCGAATCGGGAATAGGACAAGTCGATTCGCCAACAAGAGCATCAAATACACTTTATAACATTTTCACTGGAGATGCAATACGTAAATCAGTTGCAAAGGATATTATCTCAATAAAAGATGCTCCAATATGGCACAAGTCAATACAATTGTCATATAACAAATATACATTCAATGGTGAGGGTGTTGCGGTTACATACCAAAAGAAATTTTGTGGCGATGAAGGAACAATAATTCTTTTATTAAACGGAACGCCTGCAGAAGGACAACTTATTTCGATTGGTAGTTATATAAACTTATCAATAAAGACAGAAAATGACAAATTTTATATTTGTGAAGGTGACAAACTACAAACTGAAGTATTACACGAAACAAATATTATAATCCTTTCATGGTCGCGTGACCTGATGACTGAATCGTTGCTTGTAATTCCTATTGATTTATTCAAATACACAAACCTGCCTAAGTACAAAATAAAACCACAAATGTACGAATGCGATTTTAGTTCTGAACCAAAGTCAATTATCTTTTCAACAGAAAAAATAATAAAGAACGAATGCGACATCTTTATGTACGCATCTTGTAATAATATTTGTTATTTCAAACTGTTCGATAATTATATGAACAAAGAACACGCTATTACTGAAGCACTCAAATATACAACAGTTTCAGAACATTGTATTATTAATGACCTTGCTCGTCCGTATGAAGGTACTCTTGGATTTAGTGTAAAATAAAAAAGAACGGTACAAGTACCGTTCTCTATTTCAATCTAATTGTGTTTTGGGTTTAACATGCGCGTGTATTCCAAGCGGGTGGGAAGGATCTTTAACAATATCCATTTTGTAACCCAATCCGTCTAACCACTCTGAAAAATTATTACACCCTGTGCTTTGTTTGCAATCAACAAGCGTTCCTGCTATCATTCGATTATATAACAAAGACAATATTCTGTCCTCCGAACTAAACAATGTACCTGTTATTACACGGTCGCCCGATGCGTCTTTGAACATTCGTGTATCTGTTGCTGCACCCCATATATTGTTATATAAGCGTGACATTCTATCGTATTCTGGCGTAGAGGTGTAATTTGCCAAAGTGTCCATTGTTGACGGACGTTTTATATTTGAGTATGAGTTCATAAAATTAAATATTTAATGTTGTTCTGCAAGAAATTCGTAAATTACGTCCTCAGGAAAATATGCAAACAAAATGGATATTGAACCGAGATTAATTTCTTTGCCTTTGAAAAGTTCAATAATTATTCCAGAAGGATTATTGAGATTTGAATTTACAAATTTTTGTAATTTTCTTTTACGAAAATCATTATCCACTTGGTCCTCAATATAATTATTTATGTTTTCTTCCCAAGAATCTAAACGATTATCACAAAAATTTATAAACGTTGCAAAAAAGTCAATACAATCTTCTTCGTCATCAAAATTGAAAGCAGTTGTTCGCTTATCAAATTGACGCAAAAGGTTATAAGCGTTTTTGCTGATTAATAGTGATTCGTATATATAATTTTTCATACTGTTTTTAATTATTTACCAACCTTCCTTATAAAGGTCACGGTCCTGAGCCCATGTAATATACACCATCTCCGTATATAACTCATGAGTAAATTCTTTTACTGATTCAAAGTTTTCTATATCAGAAATAGCAATTTCTGGATATTTGTTAATTTTGCGCTCTACAGCTATAGGGCTAACAAATTCAATTCTTTGGTATGGACTATCACCTGGTTCAAGAACTTGTTTATAAATATATACTTTATCTTTATTAATTTTGAACTCAAAATCAAAACTATTTCTATATAAAGGAATATAAAGTTTTATGGTATCAAATTTTCCAGGATTTTTAGCCACGTCCAATAATGCATAGGCTAAAGGACCCGACAAAGTATAATCTTCAATGTAAATTTCTTTACCTTTTGTTTTATAAACTTCTGGCTTTTTAGGACCTTTGTCTTCATCATTGTCAATTTCAGGTCCTCTTGATATTTGTTTCATGTATTTTACGGGGTCTTGGTCACCGCTAATACTGAATCGTCCTTCAGTGATATATGTACTTAATGATTTCATTAGCTGCCAAATGATTTATTCAATACACCGACAAGTTTGCCCCAGTCGCCTTTTTCAACGTCATCTTTATAATCATCGAGTATACCATCGATGACGTCTTTCATTTTGTCTTCATCAAGATCATCTCCATAAACCTCTTTGAATTTGTTTTTTGCATAATCACGAAAATCCTTTTCCGATTTGATAGACTCGTCTTCTTCGTTTATTCGGTTTTCGTTTTCGTTTTCATATATAAAATCTGTTAACGACTTCATAATATTTTTTGTATTTTATTAAAAATAAAATGTATACAGCAAAAATATTGCTATCTACACACAAAATCTTTCATATTATTGTGGAAGCTTTAATAAATTTGTTTTGATTAATAATTTTGAACGATTTGCCTTTGCCTCAGGGAAATAACAACCAAGCTTGTAAGCAATTTTGTGGAACAAATTCCATAAACGGTCGCCATCATGATTCATTTCGGACAACTCTTCAGATGTCAATGAAGCTTCAAGTTTAGGAATCAACGAATCTGCCGATTCGCCTTTGCGTCTCATTTTGATAGCTTGTTTCAAAAGGTCAAGCAGCGCGTCAGCATCAAGCGGATTTTCTGAATCGTCTTGTTTAGTTGCCGATAATTCATTTATTTTTGCCTTAACACGTACCGATTTTGACTGATTATATTTAATAACCTGTTCTGCTACTTTGTCATAATCAAGAGGAACGAATTTTGTGCCCTGTGGGTCAACGTGTTCAAAATAAAACCACAATTCTTTATCTACGGCGTCATGCCAATCAATTTGTAACGGCGTCATTGACTTCGTTATATTTTTAACACCATGATAAAAACTCGTATTTTTGTGGAATAACAAATATTCGGGCTTCCTCAATGTGCCACCTATACCAAAAGCAAATGTATATACGATAAGACCATTCAAACAAGGTACAACAACAGAACTTTCAGAATTATCATCACCCCATTGTTCACCTCGGTATTCAAAAATTGCTTTTAATCCTGCCGCAATTGATGGAGTAAATGCAAAAACATTAATAAGCCTGCGATTTTTCATCTGTTTTATTACAACAGGCTTATTTTTATACTCATTTTCATATTGTTGAGCATTTGCCCAGTATTCACTTGCGTTTACGTTTAATTCGTTGGGCTTTAACGCTTCATTTATATATTGTACAAAACTAATCATTATTAGATAAATTTTTTATGGCCTTTGCGTTATCTGAATTTACTTTACGCAATGCGTATTTGTCATCTTTAAGATCCTTAATCTCCATCTTATATAAGTCAATAGTTGCTTTAAGATTGCGTATCTCGGATTCATTCTGAGTAATTGTTGCATTGCGTACCTTGATAACTTGAACTAATGAATCAATAGTATTTTCGTATTCTGTTTTGTTTTTCTCTATTCGTGACGATTTGTTTTTTACTTGACAACCGCGAATAAGCAACAATCCTAAAAGAACACTTATTATTGCTATGTGATACTTTTTTATAAATTCTTTAATTTTATTCATAATTATTTGCTATTAATAACTTGTTTCATCATTTCCAAAAGTTCTACGTCAGACATTTTCATAATATTTGTAGCAGGGAACAAATCATACAAAAAGTCAATTATTGCCTCTTTGTTTTTACGATATGTCTTGTCGAGATATTCATAACCTTTTTTCAAACATTGATAAATATAATTAGCTGATTCAATGTCAAGTCGTTCGGTTGCTTTTTCTACATCTTTACGACAAACTTTATTTGCAAGCGCTTCTTGTAATGTTACATATATTTCATCACTCATAAGTGATTCGTAAAGAGCGTCTTTTGTTAAACCGATGCATGTTGTCATCAAACCTTCAACATATACGTCATTCAAATAATCAATCAAATCACCAATTGCTCCTTTGCCGACTTGACTCTTCAGCCATTCAGTTATTTCTTTGACTATTTTTACAATCATTGCAGGCGACTTGCCAATCTTCTTAGCAATGTCCTTGCCTTGAGTTTTCTTGTAACCATTGACACCGAAATACATGAAGAATACTTCTGACTTTTGAGTACCGAATTTCTTTTCGATAAGGTCCATTAACATTTTGAATTTGTCAGGATCCTCAGCGTTATCTACCTTGTCCTCTTCGCCACCAAGAAACGCTAATTTATCAGCTTCATAATCATCTCCGTCTTTTGACGTCATTCCATCGTATGAACGAACTGTATTTACTGAACCGCATTTCATCAATTGTTCTTGTTCTGACTGTGGCAAACGTATTGTGTAACCGTTTTTATGCAATTCATTTTGTATTGCTTGGAACATTACAAATTGCAGAAAACCTGTAAATTGCATCGCTGTTTCTTTGTCACCACGCATATATTTGCGGCCTGCTTCAAGCAAAGCAATTTGACAAATACTTAGCAATTCAGCTTTATCCAACGGAGTGCAAGTCGAATATTTGAAGACCATTTTCTTAATCATTGGTGTATATTGCTTTATCATCGCCTTAACACCTGCATTTGATTGACGGTCAACAAGCAAATCGTCTAACAATTTTGGATTAGACATTATTGATTCACGAGCTGCGTTTGATATTGACATTGGTATTGCATTCAGTTCACCACCAAGCGATTTGATTAATGATACCATTGTGAGAAAATCGGATTGGTCGATTCCAAGATTAGATGCAACTGAACGTTGCTCTGATGAATTGCCATAACGTAATTTGTCCCAAGTTTTTGCGTCAAAAATACCGTTGTTTTTTAGAATTTCATTAAGTGTCCAAAAGTCTTTTGAAAGATTAGATTTTTTAAGAAATTTCTCCCATTTTGACCATTCAGCTGCTTTTACTGTTATATCGTTAGTTACAGAGGCAGGACGAGCCTCAATCACCATTTGACTTAATTTTTTCATAAACTTTTTTTATTCTATATAACAATAATAATCACTTTTTGTTAAAAAGAATGGAACCTTTCCAACGCTTGAGGGTTTTCTCAGGCTCCTCATAAAAATAATCATTGTCTCCATCTAATATGTAAAGAATTTGTTCGAGACGAAGATTTGGGTTCTCTTTTACAATTTGTTCAAGATATTCAACAATTTTAAGATTGCTTGTTAATCTGTTCATTTTTTATTCTATATAAATTGAATTATCAGGGTTTACTGTTATAAAGCTTCCGTACAATCCGTTTGAATCGCGAACTTCAATTTCGCAATCAGCATCCGAAGCATATTCAGAACAAATATGTGCATCGAGCGTATATTCGTATTTCTTAAGCAGTACATTAAATTCTTTCAAAAATTCTTTATGCTTTGCTTCCGCTATTTCTTGATTATATTTTGTCTGATAATGATTCTCAATTGAATTGAGAAAAAAATCAAAACCAGTAGATTTGCAAATTGTTTTACCTGTTTTACGAGTTATGAACGCCGAAACTAATGATTTGCGGTCTGACCAATATACTTGTTCTTCACCTTTGTATACAACAAACAAATTAGATATTCTGTTATATTTACCATTAATAAATATAAAATATACATAAATTTTTATACGAAAACCAACAAATTCGAAACTGTTGTATTCGTTATTTTCAAGACAATTTTCACGGTTGTTCTTATAATAAGAACGGATTTGAGACAAATTAAAATTTTTGAACGTTCGTTCTGTATTGTTTTTTTTCTATTATAATGTATTCCATAATTTCTTAATTTTTGTTTGTATATCAGTATAAAATTATTCATCAATTAATTTACCGAAAAAATTATTTTTTTGTTGAAAAAAGTCCAAATCATGATTATTAGGTTCTTAATTCATTTTTATAGGTTTATTACATTACGGAGAATGTTAAATACCGCATATAAAACAGATGGCATACCTGATAGCATGTCTAAATTATTAGGAATCAATCTTCATTGTGATATCTTTAACCGTATATATGGAGTTGTTCACCCGATAAGTCAACAAATAACAAATGGACAATCAGCAATTTTTGCTTTAACTCCAAATGGGTCATTTGATGCTGAACCTTCGATTCGTGTTTGGTTATTTGACCGCTTGACGGCAATGTCGAAGTTTTTGTCTGCTCAAAATCTTCTCGACTGTCTCACGCTCGATTTGCGCAAAATTGATGATGACAATTGGTTGCTTGTAATGACTCCAGTATTTTTTGGACAAATGAAAAAATCTGCTATTTTTGCAGGAATTGAACTATTAATTATCGCCGTTTCTTATATAATTTTTTATTTTATTTAATATATAAACGTTTAATATTAAAATCATGAAAGAAAAGAAAAATCAAACGAAGAAAGCAGAAAAATCTGCTGCAGAAGTATTTGACGAAAAGTTAAAAGAATTTAAGGAGCAGCTTGCCAATGTAAATGATATTGAGGAACTCAAGAAAATTGGTAAAGAAACAGAGGCTGAGGCAGATAAATATGACGAAAAACTTAACAAGAAAATGTACGATTTGCCTGAGCAAATTGAATTTGAAGGTAAAACTGTAACACGAGAAACAGTTTGTTCAAATATCTTGTATTTCTTAGGTCATCAAACAGTTAAATATGAATATGTTTTGGGCATGCACCAAACATATCAATTCTGGAAGCAGCAACCTTCTGAAGTGAATTATAAAGTATTCGATTCAATGGTCCGTATTTTGAGCACATTATCATTTACTGGTGACAAGGAATGGAAGGACATTCTTGCAATAAATACATATCTTGGTTCTTGTGTTGAAGAATACCAAAAGGACCTTGCTGAACAGTTGTATTATGCAAATAAGCTAAATGCAATTGTTGAGCGTGGACAATTGCTTCAAAAGGCTCCTGAAGAAAAAAAATAAATTTGTATTACAAACAAAAATGAAGGACGTGAATTTTTCACGTCCTTTTTTTGTTTTATAAACACACTACAAAATAAAAAAGGCGCCACGAAAATTCGTAGCACCTTCTTTGGAATTGATATATGTTATGCAAACTCAAACACTGTTTCGATGTTAACGTTTTTCACGTGTCCATTTTCAACTTCATAAGGAATATTGTGCTTGGTTTGTTCGGTTGCCGAATCATAATATGTTGTGGCATCAACAGATACGAGTTTAACAGCAACGTTTTGTTCTGGGTGATAGCTTGTCAGCAATTTTGCGTCAGTAGGAATAAGTACAGTAATTGAATACTGCGGAATTTCGACAAATACACCTGTTTTCTTTGATGAATTAATTACACCAGTAACAATTCCTTCGAAAGTAGTTTTAAGCAATTGTTTCCATTCCTGATTGTTGTTTACCATTGCATTATACCATGCAACCTTGCTTTGGTCACCCAACGAATTAAGATATTTCTTAACTGAACATATAACTGATATTTCTTGGCGATTTGGTTTTGTACTTACTTTGTCAATAAGAGCAGTAACTGTTTTACCAACCCATTTGTTAAAATCGTGTTCAATATTCAAAACGATTTGTGAACCTGGAATAAAAGCGTCAACATAAACAGGAACACCTGCCAATTCTGAAAGCGGCTCAACATTTATCTTACCGTTATAACCGCCTGAACCATAACGGCCCATCATCAATTCAAGATTAACAACAGGAATTTCTGTTTGATTTAAGATAATTTCGTCTATCCAACGTTCAAAAATAGGAGCGAACATATCAACTTGACATTCAGATTTCTTGCTTGACTTTGCAATAATTTTAACCTGAAATTCATCACCTACACGTTTAATAAGTGACGGATATTTGTTCAATGAAACTTTTGATGTCATTCGCTCTTTGATGTTGACGGCCTCAAATATTGCCTCTTTGTTGTTTATTGCAACAAGACGCGCAGTAACAACATCATTAAGATTAAGTGCAATTGCTGCTGCTTCAACAGTTTCGGTATACGAAACATTCAGACCGTAATAATCGGCGAAAGCGTCAGAAATGGAAAAATCTTTGTACTTTTTGGTGTTTGCTTTAATTCTTTGAGAATCTTCAAGTTCTTCAAAAATGTTATTCATTACTTATTTTATTAAAAAGGTTAAACTATAAATAAAAATATTTTTATCTGATTATTTGTTAACGGAAATTGCACATTTTATTTTGAAAATGATTCCAAACCTGTGATACGCCAGGACGGTCTTGATATTCCCAACCCAAATCGTTGCATATACTTCTCATTATTGTGTTAACAACAAGAGAACCGTCAAGAAATTCGGGCTTTATATAACTTGCGCATTCGTCATATAACTGCATGTATTTATTGGGGTCATTTTCAAGTTCAAGAAGTTTTTCTTTGAAGTCCTTTTCGTCTTTTACATACAGATATTCAGGCAGCCCAAGCAAACGTTTAGGGTCATATTCGGGGTGAATGAACGGAATAAGACCGATGATTATCATTTCCCAAGGCTTTATTGTTACAAAATCTGGAGCCGTTGAAAATACAAACGTATACTTCGCATCAAAAATCTCTTCTTTTAACTCAACGATTGATTTTTGAATAAAAGTATCTGGGTGTTGCTCAACGAGTTCTTTGGACCATTTTCCGTAAATAACCGTATTGTTCAATGAGGTGCCTTTGAAATTATCAAGCACATATTTTTTGAGCTCTGGATAACGTGATGCGTTTGAATCAGGATTATTTAACTTCTCTGTTCTGAATCCGTTAGACAAAACAATTATCTTTGGGTTTTTTGTTTTTTGCAACTTACGTTGAATATCAATACAAGTACGCCATTTTGGAGAAACACCCATAAGAAAAATCTTCTCAACATGAGAATATTTCACTGGTATTTCAGGCAGCTTATATTCCAATTCCTCCAATGGCGCCATTTTTGTTATTCGCGCATACTTTGGAGTCATTGTTTTGTCTGATGTTTGGGTAAACGATATTCGTTCCCAGTTTGAAAGGTCTCGGGTGTTAATTAATATATAACGTCCATCTTCAGCAATCAAATAAAAAGGACAATTTACAGTATTTAACACGAAATGATATACACCTTGATATTTGCCGTATGAATCAAGTGTCTTTGCGTATGTTGTTCTGTCAGCAATTTTACCACAACATTTGAATGATGTTGTTCCATTCATACCGTTGAAAACCAAGGCATAATCAAAATGCAAGTTTTCCTTTTTAATACGGTCTGTGATAGGTGTCCACGACAACCATGTTTCATCTTTTATGGGTTTTTCGTAAATCGAAAACAAATTTTTGTTTGGAAACAAATGACAATATTCTTGTTCTGACAATTTGTTCAAATTGTTAGGCCCGCAAATATAATATTTGTTCTCAGGAAACATTCGTGACATTGCTGAAAACAACATCAATGGCGAATTTGATACATAAGGGTCTCCAGACAAAAAATTTATTGTTCGCCCAATTTTACCTAAAAGTACATTACTCATTTTATAAAATTTTTAATTTCAAAACACATACATTTTGCTTCAGACGCTGCATGTATACCGACTGCCGTATCTTCAAACACAATACAATCTTCAGGCAAAAAATTCAAAGTTTCCATCACAAGCAGAAATCCTTCAGGTGACGGCTTTGGACTGATTACATTTTCGCGTGTAACAATCATATCAAAAAATGAATTGTTCAAACCAAACATTCGTAATACGTCTTGCGTATTTTCTGCTGATGCACATGTCACAAGTGCAAGTTTGTTTCCGCTTTTTTTCAAGCTTTCCAATATCCTGACAAGTCTTGTGTTTAATTCCGCATAATGTAAAAATTCCTTGTAATATTTCTTTTTGTTTTCATGAATTTTTTCAATGTGTTCCTTTGGGATATTCATGTTTTTAAGAAATATTTTGTACGTCAATCCGTCACAATCATTTTTGTATTCTTCGTATGACAGCTGATAATTAAATTCAGATAACGCCTTTTTATAGGCAAAATAATTAACGCGAATTGTGTTAACAAGAGTGCCGTCAAGGTCAACCATTATAAGCATACTTCTTTAATCATTAAAATGTTTTGTTTCAAAAATTGAACTGTATCATTGTCTTTTGCATAAGGCAATATTCGATACAATTTCAAATATAAAAACCAAAAAATAGTATTTACTTCCACAATAGGAATTTTTGAACAAAATGCTTTGTTAAAATTGTTAACATTTTCAATTTCAACATCTGATAATATTTGATTCCTATATGACCAACAACATAGTGAATCTTGAAGAACAGTCGCAGCATCAACAAGATACGAATTTACAAATGAATCAAGAAAATCAATCAAATATAATTCATTATCTTTAGTTACGATGATATTTTCGAGCGTCAGGTCTCCATGACAATATGACAAAGGAATATTGCTGAAAATATTAATATGCTCACGAAGATAATTCAGACCTTCTTGAAGTTCCTTGTCGGAAATATAAGGCTCAATCGAATCAATTTTCTTAAGAACTTTATCTCTTACGTCATAATACGTAGCCGTTTTTGAATTGTGCTCAAATATGAATTTTGCAAGAGTATCAGCAAAACGAATAGCGTTCTTATCGTATTTTATAAGTTCAGCAAGGGTATCACCGTGAATATACGGCATCGAAAATTCATAAGACTTGTCTTTATATTGATTACCAATAATATTAGGTGTGTTTATTTGTACACCGTCAATGATAACAAAAGGAAAACAAAGTTGCTTTGCCGATTGTTGCATCAATCGCTGATAATATTTTTCGCCTGCTTTCTTAGTGACAATGCCGTCTGAAATAGACAATTCACAACCCGAATTTCCTTTTAATCGATTGGGATTCATTTTATTTGAATCAAGCAATTCCTTTAATTCTTCAGGCGTTCCAAATTCATAATGATCTTTTACGTCAATTCGCTTTAATGATGCAACATAATTCAATACGCCCGACATATAAGATTCTTTGTCGGTTGAATTTCTTAAATATTCGTTTGCTGCATGCTCAAATGTTTCTCGATTCTTAAAATAATAGCAGCCGAATATTGCGTGATTTGATTGTGAGGCATCTTTTTCAACTGTACGAACAAATTCGCCGTTGTCCCCATAAATCAAATAGCTATAATTATTTGAATTTGATTCAAACGAAAATACTGCAGCATCAGAATTAATTTCTGAAATTCGTTTTTCAACCGTCATTGCATGGTCACAATCCTGAATAAGAATTGCGTTGTCATCATCAATTCGGATTACTGCGTTCAATGCTGTAACAACAGGACCGCTTGTAATAAAAGGCAAACCTACAATATTTGCATCAGGAAAAAATTCCAATATCTTTTTATCAATGTCGTAACTTATTATATGCTCATTCAATACAACAAATGTCATATCGAATTTTGCGTCATTAAAGCATGACATTGCAGATGTTGCCGCCCAATAAAAGAACGGACGTCCGTATAATTCCTTCAAAGGTTTAGGACAAAAGTCCCCGTTTGTTTGAAAACGAGAACCTTTGCCTGCACAAGGTATTATAAGATGAATTTGTTTAGCCATGAATTGCGTAATTATCGTTAATAAACGACTGAAGCTCGTAATTCTCTGTAATCTTTATCCTCTTATAAAGATTGAGCAATTTGTGCATATTTTTCTTACCCACAATCTTGTAGCCTATTTCAGGGTCAGGCTTATCTTCATTTGAACAAACCGTGCGTGATTCAAATTGACCAGCATATTGATAAAGCGGTGTTGAAATGACAAATTTCATTTTTGCTTTTGTCTCCATCTGTGAATACGCTGTTGGGTAATTCACATATTTCTCGCTTATAATGTGGAACTTAAAAGGCTTGTTGGCCTTTGGGTTGACGTTCAGCATACGTGGCGCAATGTACAAATCAGGAAACTTCTTTGCAATTTTCTCTGTAAGTTCTTCTCCTATCATAATATAAGGTATTAAAAATTATATTTATCAATATAACATTTTTTTGAGGAAATTTACTGATATGTTAATTTCAGCACCAAATTGTACGAATTTGTCTTTCAATTGATTTACTTTCATGTTTTTAATTTTTAATTGTTACAAACAAATATAAAATAAGAACGATTAAAATTTACTATCATTCTTGTAACGTGCACAAAAATTTTACCTTAAATGCTTGTAACGTGATGTAAAGTAAGTACTAAAAACTATCCCTCCAGAGAATTTTAACAATTCATTTTTTATAGTAAAAACTTAAATGTTAAAATTAGCTTGCTAAGCGCGCCAATCAATAATTCTAAAGAAATAAATTTCTAAAAAAATTCTATAATATAAAAATTAGCCGCTTGGGCGACTTTGGAGCTGATTAAAGCTGAACTTACATTACAAGAATGATTCTGACAGTCATTACGTGCTTTTTAAGATTAAAATGCATTACGTGAATACGATTGTTTTTCATTGTATGATTTTGTCATAATTATCAATGATAAATGTTTTTG
>JAEEGH010010212.1_pt1 | contig 21633 bp, 17 predicted proteins | sample 9134181 | NCBI WGS metagenome assembly JAEEGH01 (sample SAMN16246544, study PRJNA631951) | gut metagenome | biome: gut microbiome; feature: rumen; material: DP-attached | host: Bos | place: Iran: Karaj | collected 2018-10
TATTTGTACGCTTAAAAAGCGTACAAATACTGTACATATACTGTACAAATACTGTACATATGCCAGAGAAGGTACCTTGAAAGACTGGCGTTCAATAGGTTATAAAAGTGGTTATTTTCAAGCCATTTTTAGTCAAACAGCTGATTCTATGATAATTCACATTTTTCAGTAAATCCGTAATGACTTCAATTTTGCCATTAGATATTGACCATTGGAAAAGAGACTCAGAAGGAACCCTGGAATTATATTTTAAATCATACACAATTATTTCGTCACAAGTGCGTTAATAAACAATAAGAATTACATAACAATTTATGAAGCAATATCTTGACCTTCTACAATATGTGCTTGACAATGGTGTGCAGAAAGAAGACCGCACAGGGACGGGAACGCGCAGCATCTTTGGCTATCAGATGCGCTTCCATCTTGACGACGGTTTCCCGCTGCTGACTACCAAGAAGTTGCATCTACGATCCATAATATACGAACTACTGTGGTTCCTTCGTGGAGAAACAAACATCGGCTATCTGCACGACCACAAGGTAACAATTTGGGACGAGTGGGCCGACAAGGACGGCGACCTGGGTCCTATCTACGGCCATCAATGGCGTTCGTGGGGATGTGCCGACGGGAGCCATATCGACCAGATTACCAACCTTATCGAGCAAATAAAAACCAATCCCGACTCACGTCGCCTGTTGGTGTCGGCCTGGAATGTCGGTGAGATAGACCGTATGGCTCTGCCGCCGTGCCACATACTTTTCCAGTTCTATGTCGCCAACGGACGCCTGTCGTGTCAACTGTACCAGCGCTCGGCAGACATCTTCCTCGGTGTGCCGTTCAACATAGCCTCCTATGCCCTTTTTACAATGATGATTGCACAGGCAACCGGGCTGAAATGCGGTGACTTTGTGCATACTTTTGGCGACGCACACATCTACAACAACCACACAGAGCAATGCAAACTGCAGCTGACGCGCGACCCACGCCCACTGCCGACAATGCACATAAATCCTGACAAAAAAAACATCTTCAGTTTTGACTATGAGGATTTTACACTCGAAAACTACAATCCTCACCCGCACATAAAAGGCGAAGTGAGTGTGTGATTGAATGAAACCTGAAAAAAAATACATTACTTTGAAAAATCTTAATCCAAACAACTTCTGCATCATTATGGCTGGTGGTTTCGGCAGTCGGTTTTGGCCGTTGTGCTCTGTGACCAAGCCAAAACAATTCATCGATCTGATGGGGTCAGGTGAGTCAATGATACAGAACACTTTCCGACGTTTCGAGACTGTCTGCCCACGAGAGAACATCATCATAGTCACCACAAAGGCCCACGAGGCACAGGTACGCAAACAGATACCAGACCTGCTTGATTACCAAATCCTTTGCGAGCCTTTCCGCCGCAACACAGCACCCTGCATTGCCTATGCGGCATCGATAATCAACGGTATAAACCCCAATGCCAATATCGTTGTTACACCGTCGGACCACGCTGTTTTCGGCAATGAAGAGTTCGAACGCAATATCAACGATGCAATAAGTATGGTAGATTCGCACGACTGGATTGTCACCCTCGGCGCACGTCCTGTAAACCCCAATATCAAATACGGATACATACAGTTCCGCGAAGCCGGCATCCGCGGCACGTCGTCAAAAATACACAAAGTGGTAACCTTTGTCGAAAAGCCGCCATTCGAGATGGCGTGCCAGTTTATTTCGTCAGGCGAATTCCTATGGAATGCAGGTATCTTCATCTGGCGTTTGCCAGTGCTTATAAATGCATACCAACGATATCTGCCACAAATTGCCGAGCGTTTTTTCACTCTAACGACCGATACATCGCCAAAGCAGTTGAAGGATATCTACACACAGGCACAAACGATATCGGTGGACTATGGCATCATAGAGAAAGCCGATAATGTGTATGTGCTTGAGGCTGAATTCGGATGGTCGGATGTCGAGACTTGGGATTCGCTCTATATGGCAAAACCCAAAGACGAGAACGGCAATGCCATTGCTTCGGGCCACGTTATCACCTACGACTCCAAAAAATGCATTGTGCACCTTAACCCCGACAAATATGCTGTCATCCAAGGACTTGACAACTACATTGTTGCCGCCGGCGTCGACACATTGCTCATATGTCGTCGCGACCAGGAAGACCAACTAATGAAGTTCAACTCAGACGTTGAACTGTTGAAAAGCAAGAAGAAAAATTCTACATTAGAATAATTTTATACAATAAAAAAAGAGGATTTCCGTTGTTACGTCACTAAAAGAATATTCACAACTAAAATGGACAAACGTATACCTATAGTTAAACTTTTCAAGGCACCTGTTGATGCCTTGATAGACACAACAATAAACGTCAAAGGATGGGTACGGACCAAGCGCGGCAACAAAAACGTCGCCTTCATTGCACTCAACGACGGTTCGATTATCACCAACCTACAGATAGTTGTCGACCTTGCCAAGGCCGACGAGGACTTGATGCGTCGCATCACCACAGGTGCCTGCATAGGTGTGGACGGCAAACTTGTAAAGAGCCAGGGTGCCGGACAGGCTGTTGAAATTCAAGCCGAAAGAATCACACTCTACGGTGAGGCTGATCCAGAGACCTACCCATTGCAGAAGAAGGGTCACTCGATGGAATTCCTGCGTGAAATAGGGCATCTGCGTCCGCGTACAAACACATTTGGTGCCGTGATGCGTATGCGCCACGAAATGGCCTACGCCATCCATACTTTCTTCCACCAGAAAGGTTTCTTCTACTTCCACACGCCTCTCATCACGGCCAGCGACTGCGAGGGTGCCGGCGAGATGTTCCAGGTTACCACTATGGACCTCAACAATATACCCAAGAAAGAGGACGGCACGGTGGACTATGAGCAGGACTTCTTCGGCAAGCAGACAGCTTTGACTGTCAGCGGCCAGCTGGAAGGCGAACTGGGTGCCACCGCACTGGGTTCAATATACACTTTCGGACCCACATTCCGTGCCGAGAACAGCAACACTCCGCGCCACCTTGCCGAGTTCTGGATGGTGGAGCCTGAGATGGCCTTCTACGACATCGACGACCTTACTGCTTTGGAGGAGGAGTTTATTAAATTCCTCGTCAAGTGGGCTCTTGACAACTGCAAGGAGGATCTTGAGTTTTTGAACAATATGATTGACAAGGGTCTTATTGAGCGCCTGAAGAGTGTAATCGACACCGATTTTGTGCGTCTGCCTTACACCGAGGGTATCAAGATACTTGAAGAGGCTGTGGCCAAGGGTCATAAGTTTGAGTTCCCCGTCAGCTGGGGCGTCGACCTGGCATCGGAACACGAGCGTTTCCTCGTTGAGGAGCACTTCAAGAAACCAGTCATTATGATTGACTACCCGAAGGAGATCAAGGCTTTCTATATGAAGCAGAACGACGATGGCAAGACCGTACAAGGTACCGACGTGCTGTTCCCACAGATTGGCGAGATTATTGGCGGTTCGGTGCGTGAGGAGAACTACGACAAACTGATGACACGCATCACTGAACTCAATATCCCGATGAAGGATATGTGGTGGTACCTCGACACCCGCCGCTATGGCAGCTGCCCGCACGCTGGCTTCGGTTTAGGTTTCGAGCGTCTGATGCTCTTCGTCACCGGTATGGCCAACATCCGCGACGTCATCCCCTTCCCGAGAACACCCAAGACAGCGGAATTCTAAATCAATACATCAATATAAAAGGCCGTCGGGATTGTTCCTACGGCCTTTTTTTTTATCACCGTTACAGTCTATTAGAACAATCCTTCAAGGATATTGTCGTCAACGAGGTTGGGCATCGTAACCTTCAGCTCGGGACAGATGTCCATAGCGCGTTTTATGGCGAACATAGCTCCTTCGTTGCGGGCCCAGCTGCGGCGGCTGATGCCGTTGTTAACGTCCCAATGGAGCATCATACGCAGTCTGCGGTCGCAAGCTTCGCTGCCGTCAAGCACCATACCGAAGCCGCCGTTCATCACTTCGCCCCAGCCTACGCCACCGCCATTGTGGATGCTGACCCAAGTGGCACCACGGAAAGAGTCTCCGATAACATTTTGAATGGCCATGTCGGCGGTGAATGAGGAGCCGTCGTAAATATTGGAGGTTTCTCTAAACGGAGAGTCTGTACCTGAAACATCATGGTGGTCTCTTCCTAATACCACCGGTGCTGACAATCTGCCGTCTTTAATAGCTTGATTGAAGGCAGCGGCTATCTTGGTTCTTCCTTCACAATCGGCATAGAGAATTCTGGCTTGCGAGCCTACTACCAAATGATTTTCTTTGGCACCTTTTATCCATTGTATGTTGTCATGCATTTGTTGTTGTATTTCAGCCGGAGCTGTGCGGGCTATTTCTTCCAATACACTGATGGCTAAATGGTCGGTAACTTCCAAATCTTCCGCTTTGCCGGATGTACAAACCCAACGGAAAGGTCCGAAACCATAGTCGAAACACATAGGTCCCATAATATCTTGTACATAGGAAGGATAGCGGAAACCGGTGCCGTCTGCATTCATAACGTCTGCTCCGGCACGACTGGATTCCAATAGGAAGGCATTGCCATAGTCGAAGAAATACATGCCTTTGGCAGTCAGTTGATTGATAGCGGCTACCTGTCGGCGAAGACTTTCTTGTACTTTGGCTTTGAATTGTGCAGGGTCTTCTGCCATCATCACTTTGGCATTTTCGAAATTAACTCCTACAGGGTAGTAGCCGCCTGCCCATGGATTGTGCAAGGAGGTTTGGTCGGAACCTAAATCTACTTTTATATCGTGTGGTACGCAATATTCCCACAAATCCACCACATTGCCTTGATAAGCAAAAGAATGTGCCTGCTTCTTTTCTCGCATTTCGTTCACTTTGGCGAATAAAGCGTCTAAGTCTTCATATATCTCGTCCACCCAACCTTGTTGGTAACGTTTTTGTGTAGCAGACGGATTGATTTCAGCGGTAATGGATACCACGCCTGCTATGTTGCCGGCTTTTGGTTGTGCACCGCTCATGCCACCCAAGCCTGCCGTGATAAATAATTTTCCTGCTGTACCGCCACCAATCTTGCGAGCGGCATTGAGCACGGTGATAGTAGTGCCGTGTACTATTCCTTGCGGACCGATATACATATACGAACCGGCTGTCATTTGACCGTATTGACTGACACCCAATGCATTGAAACGTTCCCAGTCATCGGGTTTGGAATAGTTGGGTATTACCATTCCGTTGGTAACCACCACTCTTGGTGCATTTTTGTGAGAGGGGAACAAACCGAGCGGGTGTCCGCTATACATGACCAAAGTTTGCTCATCGGTCATTTGTGACAAATATTTCATTACTAAACGATATTGAGCCCAATTTTGAAAAACAGCACCATTGCCGCCGTAGGTAATCAATTCGTGCGGGTGTTGTGCAACGGCAGGGTCCAAATTGTTTTGTATCATCAACATGATGGCAGCCGCCTGACGACATTTTGCGGGATATTCGTCAATAGGACGTGCATACATGGGATATGCAGGACGGAAACGATACATATAAATTCTGCCATATTGATGCAATTCTTCTGCAAATTCCTTGGCTAAAACTGCATGATGCTTTGCAGGAAAATATCTTAATGCATTGCGAATGGCTAACTTCTTTTCCGAAGGAGTAAGTATATCTTTACGTTTCGGAGCATGGTTGATGCTGGTGTCGTATGGTTGTAATGCCGGCAATTCGTCCGGAATACCTATTGTTAATTCTTTTTGAAAATCGTTCATATCAATTTTTTTTATTCTTTTTCGATATGCAAAGATAACATTTTTTTTGTTTCATAATATAAAATCTTTTCTTCGATTTTTATAAATTTATTATAAAATATTGAAAATAAATTATTTATATAAATCTGAAATTTTATGTTAAAATTTTATTTTATTATAATTCAATAAATTACAAAGAATTTAAATTTTTTTTCAAAAAAATGTAAAAAATCAATAAAAAAATTAGTACTTTTGCAAAATTAAATTTTTAGAGTATTCAATTAAAAAAGATAAAAAGAAATGTCATATTTATTTACATCAGAATCAGTATCAAAAGGGCATCCTGACAAGGTGGCAGACCAAATTTCGGATGCATTGTTAGATGAATTTTTAAGAAGAGATCCGGAAGCAAAAGTAGCTTGTGAAACCATGGTAACAACGGGTTTGACATTTTGTGCGGGCGAGGTGAAAACCACTGCCTATGTAGATGTGCAAACCACTGCACGGGAAGCTATCCGCGAAGCCGGCTATACAAAAGGCGAATACATGTTTTCTTATGATTCATGCGGAGTAATTTCCGCCATTCATGAGCAATCACCTGATATTAATAGGGGAGTGGAACGCTCTAAGCCGGAAGAGCAAGGTGCCGGCGACCAAGGCATGATGTTTGGTTATGCTTGCAACGATTCGGATTCATACATGCCGTTCCCTATCGATTTAGCCAATCGCTTTATTGCTGAATTGACGAGAATTCGTGAAGAGGGCAGAAGAATGAAATATCTGCGTCCGGATGCAAAAGTGCAAGTGACGGTAGAGTATAACGATAAAGGAAAAATCCAAAAGGTGCATACATTAGTATTTTCCGTGCAACACGATGAAATGAATGCCAATGCGGAAATTACTCGCAAGATGATAGAAGATGATATTAGAAAAATAATCATACCCAATGTTGTTCGCCGTTTGCCGTCGCACACTAAAAAATATATGAAGAAAAATTACAAATTGTTTGTCAATCCGACGGGACAATTTATTATTGGCGGCCCTCATGGTGACACCGGATTGACAGGAAGAAAAGTTGTTGTTGACACCTACGGTGGCATGTGTCCTCATGGTGGTGGTGCATTCTCGGGCAAAGATCCTTCCAAAGTGGACCGCTCCGGAGCATACGCTGCCCGTCATATTGCTAAAAATATTGTTGCAGCAGGCTTGGCAAAGAAATGTAGTGTACAAATTGCCTATGTCATCGGCGTAGCAAAACCGGTTAGTTTGTGTATCAATACCGAAGGAACTTCTATTCGTCAAGCCAATAATCGCCGTTTGCCGGATACCAAAATCGCTCAAGTGGTGATGAATTTGTTCGATTTAACACCTTATGGCATCATTTCCCGCTTCCAATTGAAGAATCCTATTTATCATGAAACGGCAGAAAGAGGTCATTTCGGCATCAATTCCTACGAAGATGATGTGGAAGTGATATACGATGATGAAACTCTTTACGATAAATATCAACCCTCTTTGAAGAAAATCGGCGACAGTTATTACAAGCGTGTTTGTTTCTATCCTTGGGAGAAATTAGACTATGTAGAGCAACTCCGTCAGGCATTCGGATTGCCGTCAGAACAAGATAAATAAAAAAAAACGGTCGACTGAGGTCGACCGTTTGAATTCATTAACAATTTTATCTTTTTTGACTATGATACTTGCTTTTACGGCAGGTAGAAAAAAAAGTTTCAAAAAATTGAAAAAAAAAGTTAAAAAAGTAATATATTTGCAAAATTAAATTTAATCTATAAATATAAAGAAAATGAGTACTGAATTAGAACCAAAAGTTTTGTGGAATAATTTTAGAAACATTTGTAGTATTCCACACCCGTCAAAACATGAAGCTCAAATTACCGCCTTTTTGATGAAATGGGCAAAAGAGCGTAAAATTGATGTTAAACAAGACAAAATCGGCAACTTGATATTCACCAAGCCTGCTACCAAAGGAATGGAAAATCGTGTAGGCGTTGTTCTTCAAGGACACATTGACATGGTGCCTCAAAAAAATAGCGACAAAAAACATGATTTTACCAAAGATCCCATCGAAATGGTGGTCAGAAAAGATGGTTGGGTGAGTGCCAATGGTACTACCTTGGGTGCCGACAACGGTATAGGCGTTGCCGCCGCATTGAGTGTTTTGGAATCTAATAATATTCAACACGGACCATTAGAAGTGTTGGTAACTATTGATGAAGAAACCGGCATGACAGGTGCATTTGGTTTGAAGCCGAAAATGTTCAAAGGTGATATTTTGATTAATCTAGATTCAGAAACAGAAGGTGAGTTATATATCGGTTGTGCAGGTGGTTTGGATGCAAACTTCAGCCGTAAATATAAAATGGTAAAAACTCCTGCTAATATGGTTGGCTATGAAGTTAAAATCAGCGGTTTGAAAGGCGGACACTCAGGAATGGATATCGCTATGGGTCGTGCCAATGCTAACAAATTGGCTGTTCGTATCATGTATAATGCAGTGAAAAAATATGGTGCCAATATTGCAACAGTTGTCGGCGGAAGTTTGCGTAATGCTATTCCGAGAGAAGCAGTTGTTACCATGGCAGTGCCCGAAGCCAATGCCGCTAAATTCAAAACTTTCATCACTAAAATCACTAAGATTTTGTCAGCAGAGTTTGCCAAAACAGAACCGGATTTCAATTTGAGTATTAAGAAAATTGCTACTCCGGCAAAAGTAATTGAAACCAAAGCCCAAAATCAATTTATCAACATGATTTATGCTATTCCTACAGGCGTTCTTCGCATGAGTGATTCAATGGAAAATTTGGTGGAAACTTCCAACAACTTGGCGAATATGACAGCAGAAAACGGTGTAATGACAGCAAAATGTTTGTTGCGTAGTTCTGTAGATTCCGCAAAAGAAGCACTAGGCGATAGAATGGCAGCCATTGCAGAATTGGCAGATTGCGATATAGAACTTACAGGTGCATATCCGGGATGGAAACCCAATATGGATTCTGCTATATTGAAAACAATGCAAGACATTTACAAAAAATTATTCAAGAAAACAGCTGATATAAAAGCTATTCACGCCGGTTTGGAATGCGGTTTGTTTGGTACTATGTATCCTAATTGGGATATGATTTCTTTCGGACCAACTATTTCTCATCCTCACTCTCCGGACGAAAAAGTAAATATCGAAAGTGTGGCTAAATTTTGGAAATTCTTAGTGGAAACTTTGAAAAATATTCCGGTAAAAAAATAATCAGCTTGTTTGATTCAAAGTACCTTCTGTTTTTATAGAAGGTACTTTTTTATTGTATTTGAATAGAATACAATATGAGAATTAAAGTTTTACTTGAATAGTATTTGAAAATAAATTTTTAAGCATGCAAGATACCATTTGTGCCATATCAACGCCGGTTGCCGTAGGAGGGGTGGCGGTAGTGAGAATATCGGGGGAGCAGTCCTTGTCGATAGTCAATAAAATTTTTTCTTCGAAATTTAAAGTTGACACCATTCAGCCGCGACATGCATATTATGGGGAAATTATTGACGGAGATATTACTTTAGATCAGGTTGTTGTTACATACTATGCCGCTCCGAAATCTTTTACAGGTGAAGATGTGGTGGAAATTTCTTGTCATGGCTCTTTGTATGTTCAAAAACGCCTCCTTGAATTGTTGGTAGAGCAGGGCTGTCGCATGGCGATTGCCGGAGAATTTACGCAAAGAGCGTTTTTGAATGGAAAAATAGACTTGTCGCAGGCGGAGTCGGTGGCAGATTTGATAGCTGCACAGTCTCGCATGTCGCATCAATTGGCCATGCAAGGTCTGAAAGGCGGCGTCTCGGATGTGATTAAATCATTGAGAGAGCGATTGCTATACTTTTCTTCCATGTTGGAATTGGAATTGGATTTCGCAGAAGAAGATGTAGAATTTGCCGACAGACAACAATTTGCTGACTTATTGGAAGAAATAGACCTGAAAATTAACCAACTGCTCAATTCTTTTGCACAAGGCAATGCCATCAAAAATGGTATTCCCGTAGCCATAGTAGGAAAACCTAATGTCGGAAAATCTACTTTGCTCAATGTCTTGCTTCGCTACGATAGAGCCATCATTTCCGATATTCCGGGTACCACGCGAGATACAATAGAAGATACTTTTACTTTGGGTGGCTATACTTTCCGTTTGATAGATACCGCCGGTTTGCGGACTACCAATGACAATGTGGAACAATTGGGTATCAATAGAACTTACCAATCTATCAAAGAAGCCGATATCATTCTCTATGTAATTGATGTTGCATCTATCGACAATTATCAAAAAGATTTGGATGAATGCCTGAAAGATATCGACATGTCGCACAAGCAAATATTGGTGCTTGCCAACAAAACCGACTTGTATCAACAGTCTGTCAACAAGCAGGAAAATGTGTTTTTTATTTCTGCAAAATGTCAGCAAGGTATTGATGCTGTGGAACAAAAATTAGAGCAAATAGCACAATCTTATAGCAAAGATGAAGGTATTTTGCTGTCAAATTTGCGTCATTATCAAGCATTGCAAAATGCCGACCTCGCTCTACAACAAGCCAAAGAAACTTTTTCTGCAGGTCTATCTAACGATTTGATAGCCGTTAATATTCGAGAAGTATTGTATCACTTGGGAACTATAATAGGAGAGGTTTCCAATGAAGAAATATTGGGAAATATCTTTTCCCGTTTTTGTATTGGTAAATAATAATAGTAGGGTTAGTTTCCCTTTGTAAAATCCATCGCTAAATGCAACAGGAGAGGAGTCTATTATTAATATTCATTCTCAAATCGCAAATGCTTAATTTCTAAATGCTTATCTATCAATTTTCGTAAGGCGGCAATGCCGATTTCCAAATGTATGGGGGCGAAATCTTTGGTAACCTGTTGGTCACTTTCTGTAGTTTTGATACCTTCTGCCACCATGGGACGGTCGCTGACCATTAACAGAGCTCCGGTAGAAATATGATTGCTAAAGCCAACCGTAAACAAAGTGGCAGTTTCCATATCTACGCCCAATGCACGAATTTTTGTCAGATATTGTTTAAACGCTGTATCGTATTCCCATACACGACGGTTGGTGGTATAAATTGTACCTGTTCGATAGTTGAAACCGAATTCTCTTATAGCACTTGAAGTAGCCTGTTGCAGACTAAATGACGGCAAAGCCGGAACCTCCGGAGGCATATAATCGTTGGAAGTACCTTCCCCACGAATGGCAGCTATAGGGAGAATAAAATCTCCTAATGTATTGCTGTTTTTCAATCCTCCGCATTTGCCTAAAAACAAGACAGCTTTAGGGTGTATGGCTGTTAGCAGGTCCATAATGGTGGCCGCCATGGGACTGCCCATGGAGAAATTGATAATGGTGATATTGTCGGCAGTGGCATTAATCATCGTATGGTCCTCACCAACAATGGATACTTGAAACTTTTCTGCAAACAATTCCACATATTTTCTAAAATTGGTCAGCAATATGTATTGCCCGAATTTTTCCAATTCCAATCCCGTGTATCTGGTCAACCAGTTATTGACAATTTCTTCTTTTGTTTCCATGTTCGTATCTTGTGAAGATGAATTTTTGCTACAATTTTGAACTAATCTTGCAATTTATACTTATTATTTAAACAATGCTTCAACTTTTTTGATAATTTCTTGTTCCGGATCGTTAGGGTTGAGAACAAGGTCGGGTTTGGCATAGACTACATTGTGGTGTTTTTTGGTGAGATTTTCGCCGCCACCGGTGATATTCAGCATAAGGATATCTTTGCGTTTTACTGTTCCTTCTTCTACAGCATGTGCCAAACTTGCCACTGCCACAGCGGCGGCAGGATTGATATCTATGCCTTCCAAATATTGGAATGCAGCCGACCAATAGTCAATTTCTCTATTGTCAATTTTGTAGATATCGCCCTTGCTGTCTGTCAATGCGTCAAAGAGTCCGCCTGCCAAAGAATATGGTGGCTTACGGTTCGATAAAACTTTTGCTTGTATGATAGCTGCCTGATAACGTGCTTCTTCTGCAGAAAGTGCTACCAAAGTTCTTTGTTGTGCCTTCCATGAATCATACATGATGGTGAAAGGGGCGTTTTGAGAGGGTAGCAATTTCATTTTGTGCTTGCCGAAGCGACCGTCTTCTATCAAACGGAGGTTGTTTTCCCAAGCGGCGATGGTGCCGGTGCCGGAGCCGATAGCTTGGAAGTAGGCGTCAGGAATGCGACCGATAGTTTCTACAGCATTCAACAAGGTGGTGCCCATGCCGTCACGTCTGGCAATATTTTTTGCACCGCCTTCCGCCATAAACATATCCGACTTGCAGGCGATGTCTCCCAATGCGATAGCATCGTAATAGTCGGCACCATGGGGAGCGGCTATTATTTTCACGCAATCTTTGAGGCGTTTGTGAAACCACAAGGCATTCATATTGTCTTCCGGTACCGATAGTAATAAAGGAATGTTGTTGTCGGAGCAGACTTTGGCGAATGCTCTGGCAGTGTTGCCGGCAGATGCCACTACAAGCACTTTTTTGTTGTTTTGCGTCAAGCGGGCACATACAGAATAGGCTTCAGTCTCTTTAAAAGAGCATGTTTCCATGGCTGCTCCTCTTGCCGGAAAAAATCCTGAAAAGGTGATATATAAATTATTTAATTTCAATTGATTCGCCAATCCTTTGCTTTTAAAAGTAATCGGTGTTTGCGAATGTTTTAAAATTCTTTTGATAGGCAGCCAATTGGCATATCTGTAAAAACCGTCAAGGTCTTCTCTGGGTTCAAATTTTTTGTGTTCATAAACTGCTCTAACTAAGGCAGGTTGATTATATTGAGGGTCGGTCAATAGCCAACCTTCGTCTTCAAAAATACGGCCATTGCCGCAATTCATCAATTGATAGGAAGTAGGTTTAAATTCCATGTGACAAAATTTTAATAATAAAATGCAAATATAACATTTTTTTTTCTAATGGCAGTCTGCAAAAACAGAAAGATAAAAAAAGGGGATGTCGTTGCTGACATCCCCATCACTAGTCTGTTTTGCTTTTTTCTATTGGGTTGTTTTCTTAAAAATTGATTCTTTGGTTGTTGATTTCGGTTTCACTATATACGCCTTTGTCTAATTTTTCGCGTACTTCGCTGAAAACTTGGATGGTTCTTTCAACATCTTCCAAAGAGTGTGCAGCCGTAGGTATCAATCTTAACTCAATAGTACCTTTAGGTACAACAGGGTAGAGTACCATAGAACAGAAAATTCCATAGTTTTCACGCATATCTACCACAATTTGAGTTGCTTGAGCAACAGTTCCGCTTAAAAATACAGGAGTTACGTTAGCTTCGGTTTTGCCGATATCAAAACCTTTTTCCCGCAAACCTTTTTGTAAAGCACGGGTAACAGTCCAGAGTTTTTCACGAATTTCCGGACGGGTTTGGATGATTTCCAAACGTTTCAAAGCTCCCATTACCATTGGCATCGGCAATGATTTTGCATAAGTCTGTGAACGCATGTTGAAACGAAGGTGATCGATGATTTCTTTTTCAGAAGCCACAAAAGCACCTATGCCGGCCATACTTTTTGCGAAGGTGGCAAAATGTACATCTATGCCGTCTTCAACGCCGAAATGTTCAGCGGTGCCGGTACCTCTTTTTCCCATGGTGCCGAATCCGTGTGCATCGTCTATCAACAAACGGAAATCGAAATCTTTTTTCATGGCAACTATTTCGTCTAATTTGCCCAATTCACCCGACATGCCGAAAACACCTTCGGTAATTACCAATATGCCGCCACCGGATTCTTCTGCAAATTTGGTAGCTCTTGTCAAAACGCCTCTCAAATCTGCCATATCGTTGTGTTTGAAAGAGAATTTTCGACCAATATGCATACGAACGCCATCGTAGATGCAGGCATGTGATTCTTTATCAACAACTACCACATCACGAGGACTTAACAAACAATCTATGATAGAAATCATGGCTTGATAGCCGAAATTGACTAAGAAACCTTTTGGCTTGCCGACAAATGCTGCCAATTTTTGTTCTAATTCTTGGTGATATACAGTGTCACCGGACATCATACGGGCACCCATCGGAGCTGCCATGCCATATTGTGCAGCAGCATCTGCATCTGCCTTTCTTACTTCCGGATCGTTAGCGAGACCTAAATAGTTGTTTAGACTCCAAACTAACACTTCTTTTCCGTTAAATTTCATGTGAGGACCAATTTCACCTACCAATTTAGGGAACATATAGTAACCGTCAGCAAATTCTTGATATTGACCAAGCGGACCCGGCATCCCTTTGATTCTTGTAAATATATCAACCATTGTAAATGTATTTAGTTATAAAAATCTATTAATTCAATCTGCAAAAGTACAAAAAAAAATCATACCAACATATATTTTTTTGATAATTGACCAACAATGAATTGTTCATTTTTTTCTTGTCAATAGTTCACATAAATATGGTACCTTTGCAAAGTTATTTTAAACGATGGAAGAGCAAAAGTCAATATTAAGTGTAGAGCAGTTAAGCATTTCTTTTGTGGACAAAGAAGGCAAGAATTGTGTTGTCGACAATTTGTCATTTGAACTCCACAAAGGACAAACCATAGGATTGGTAGGAGAATCGGGGTCAGGAAAATCGGTGTCGATGATGAGTGTTATGCGTCTGCTGAATGAAAAAAAAGTGGAATATAGCGGTCGCATTGTTTTTCACAAAGATGGCAAAGATATTGATTTATTATCATTGAAGCCATCGCAAATACGTACTATGCGTGGCAGTCGCATTGCCATGATATTTCAAGAACCGATGACATCGTTGAATCCTTCTATGTTGTGCGGGGAACAAGTGATGGAAAGTCTTCGTCTGCATTTGAAAATGAACCGGCAACAGGCAGAACAAAGAACTTTGGAATTGTTTAAAGAAGTGCTGCTGCCGGATCCGAAAAAAGTCTTTCAATCCTATCCGCACGAAATTTCAGGCGGACAAAAACAAAGGGTAATGATAGCCATGGCGATGGCTTGCAATCCGGATATTTTGATAGCCGATGAGCCGACAACCGCCTTGGATGTTACCGTGCAAAAAACCATCATAGAATTGATGAAGACCTTGCAGAAAAATCACAATATGAGCATTATATTTATCACACACGATTTGGGTGTAGTGGCACAGATTGCAGATGATATATTGGTACTTTATAGAGGCAAAAAAGTGGAAGAAGGACCGGTGAAAATTATTTTCTCCCATCCGCAACATGCCTATACCAAAGGATTGTTGGCCTGCAGAGTGCCATTAGACAAGCGTCCGAAGAAATTGTTGACAGTGTCCGACTTTATGTCTGCCGACAATCAGGCATTGTCCAATCAATTGGCTGTTGAGGAAATAACCTTGCAAGAACGGCAGGCAGAAATAGAGAAAATTATGACTCGTCAACCTGTTTTGCAGGTGAAAAATTTGTGCAAATCGTACGAATTGCCGAAAAAATGGTTTGCAAAACAATTATATTTCGATGCTGTTAGAAATGTAAGTTTTGATGTTTTCGAAGGTGAAACTTTGGGTTTGGTAGGTGAGTCCGGTTGCGGAAAAACAACCTTGGGACGATTGATATTGAGATTGATAGAACCTACATCGGGGCAGGTTTTGTATCAAGGTGAAGATATCTACCAAATGAAAGCGGAACGATTGCGAAAATTGAGAAAAGACATACAAGTGGTCTTTCAAGACCCGTATTCTTCGCTCAATCCACGATATACCATCGGTCATGCTATTACCGAGCCGATGAAATTGCACGGAATTGGCAAAAACGATGCCGAACGCAAAGAAATGGTGATGAATTTGCTGGAAAAAGTCAATTTAGAGCAAAAATATTTCTATTCCTATCCGCATGAATTCTCCGGCGGACAAAGGCAGAGAGTCTGCATTGCCCGTGCATTGGCATTACAACCGAAATTTTTAATTTGCGATGAGTCGGTTTCCGCCTTGGATGTATCCGTACAAGCACAAGTGTTGAATTTGTTGAATCAATTGAAAAAAGAATTTCAGTTGACATATATATTTATTTCTCACGATTTGTCGGTGGTGAAATATATGTCACACAGAATATTGGTCATGCAGAAAGGTGCCATTCAAGAATTGAATGAGGCAGACCAATTGTATGCACATCCTCAAACCCAATATACTCGAACTTTGATAGATGCTATTCCAAAGATAGAATAAAAAAATCCGCTTAATTAGCGGATTTTTTTATGATTTATCATATTGTCATTCAGTAACAAATTCATAGTAGCCGATAATTCTGTCGTAGCCGAGGTTGTCACCTTGGTAATAGACAAAAGTATGGTAGTTGTTTTCTGTTTCCCAATGGTTGCCTTCCACGTATGCCATTGAGCCGGTGTTGCCATAGGTGGGCTTGGTGATATAGGTATAATTGTAATATCCTGATTTCAAATATAATGATGCTTCCCAACAATGCCGGTAATCGTTGTAGGTCATTCTTGCTTCAGGTATCAAATTCCAATTGGTAAGTTCGCCATAGACATAGAAATCCGCATCAGCGGGTTTGTCGGCTTGCAAATAGAAATGTACTTCGGTATAATCGGCACCATACAAACTGTCGCCGTCGTCAGAGGCAATGAAATAGCATCCGTTTATGTCTTTATAATTTTCGTAGGCAAGGTGAGAGCGTTCTTTGTCGGGATACAAAAATGTATAGTTGGCATTGGCAACATAGTCGTGGCGTGCCACTTGTTCCATGGTCGTTTTTAAGGTCCTGATATTAAAAGTTCTAAACTCGTTGCCACCTTCAAACAATACTTCATCTGCTTTGTTGTAGATAATTTTGTCTGCCAATACCAAAGTGGGTTGACTGAGCAAAATAGCATTGTCGCTGCGACCATTCTGCATAAAGAGCACTTTGAGGTATCTACTCGGAGAGAGAATTCTAAAGTGGGGGTTGGAAATGGTGGCGGTTAATTGTTGGTGTGTAAGTTTGCGGCTGACATCGGTGGCGGGCTGTGCGGCAACGGAAATATTTACATTGTTTTCATATACATAAAAACGGTGGGTGAGAATGGGTTCTTCGGTATCTCCATCATAGACATATAAAATATAGTTGCCCGATTTGGTGATGGTAATGTCGTTGTTGGGAATGGTAATTGAGTAGGCTATATAGAATTGAATGGTGTTGATAGAAGTTTGAAAATCTGTCACTTCAGTTTCTTCAAACATGCCTAAAAAATCATTTTTTGACAAATTTTCTGTCATTTGCCAATCGTAGGTACAATGTATGAGTGTATATTTTAAATATTTGGGATTGTCCGATTTGTCATCAAATTTCAAAGTAAGTGTTTCTCCGGAATTTAAGCGAATGGCAGGTATTTTGAACATGGCTTCGTCTTTTTCCATTTTCATGCTAAGAATATCCGAATGATAGATGCGATTTTCCAATTTTATATTGGCCGGCATGGTCTGTTGGGCAAATACTTTCGCCATACAGATTACAAAAAATAACATTGTTGTCAGTTGCTTCATCATATATTTATATTTGATTGGCAAAGATAGAAAAAAAACGCATGCCGAAGCATGCGTTTTTGAGATTTTTTTATTGCAGGCCTTTTCTTTTCAAAAGAGGCGTGATATCAGGTTCTTTTCCGCGGAAGGCGACATAGGCTTCCATGGCGTCCACCGTGTTGCCGCGTTCTAGAATATTGGTGCGGAAAGCATCTGCGGTGGCTTTGTCAAACAAGCCGTTTTCTTTAAAGGCTTCAAAGGCATCGGCATCCAATACCGCCGACCATGTATAACCATAATAGCCGGCTGAATAACCGAATGCGGAAGTGAAAATATGCTTGAAATACGGACTCTTGTAACGAGGGATAATTTCGTCTATCAAACCATATTTTTGCATACAAGCGGCTTCAAATTCCGTCGGATTAATATCTTCTATTTCCTCAATGGAATGATAGTCCATGTCTAACAAAGATGCAGCAATAAGTTCCACATTTTCAAAACCTTGTCCGTAAGTGCCGACTTTTTGCATTTTTTCTATAAATGCTTCCGGAATCACTTCACCGGTGATGTAATGTTTGGCATACAAACGTAATATTTCCGGACTTGTTGACCAATTTTCCATCACTTGTGACGGCAATTCTACAAAATCGCGAGAAACATTGGTGCCTGCCAATGATTTATACTGGCATTGGCTCAACAAACCATGCAATGAGTGTCCGAATTCATGAAACAAAGTCTGTACTTCGTCAATAGTCAGCAAAGAGGGTTTGTCGCCAACCGGATTGGGAAAATTGTAAACTACCGAGATAATAGGTATCTTGTTTTCTCCTTCCAAAGTGCGATATTGTCCTCTAAATTCTGTCATCCAAGCTCCGCTGGCTTTGGAGGAGCGTGTGTAGAAATCCATGTATAATATGCCTATCACTTCGTTGTTGCGTTCCACTTTGTAAACTACAACATCTTTGTCGTAAACGGGCAGTTCTTTGGTTTCTACAAAATTTAAGTCATAGAGACGGTTGGCCACCATAAAAGCTCCTTCCAACACCTTGTTGACAGGAAAGAATGTGGAAAGACTATCTTGGTTGAGGTCAAATTGCTCATGACGGATAAGTTCGGTATAATAACGCCAATCCCATGGTTGTATAGGTTCTTTGCCGGCCTTTTTTTGATACATGGTCAATTCTTGTTTGGCTTTTTCCAAGGCAGGATACCATACTTTTAGCAACAACTCGTAAACGGCTTTGGGTGTTTTTGCCATATTGTCATCCAAAACATAGGCGGCATGAGACGGATAGCCCAACAAATGAGCACGTTCGGTCCTTAGTTTTATAATTTTGGTAATGATGGCATTGTTGTCGTATTTTCCGCCGTTGCAACGTGAGGAATAGGCACGCCAGATTTCTTCACGTTTTGCTCTGTTGTCTGCATATTGCAAAAATGGTATCAAACTTGGATTTTGCAAGGTGAAAACCCATTTTCCTTGGGTGTTTTTGTCTTTGTTGGCTTCCTCGGCGGCAGCTTGGATAATGTTTTCCGGCAATCCGCTTAAATCTTCTTCATTGTCAATCACCAATTTATAGTCGTTGGTGGCGGCTAAAACATTGTTGTTGAAAGTGAGTGTCAATACCGACAATTCTTGGTTGATTTGCTTAAATCTTTCTTGTTGCTCTGCCGGCAAGTTGGCACCGCCACGGACAAAATTTTTGTAAGTCTCTTCCAATAAACGTTTTTGCTCACTGTTGAGTTGTTCTTTGTCTTGATGTTCGTACACGGTTTTTACCCTTTGAAACAGGTCTGCATTGAGATTGATTTCATCGGCATGAGCACTCAACGGAGAAGAAATTTCCTCTGCAATGGCTTGCATAGAATCACTGCTATTGGTTTCTAATACATTGAAAAATACGCTGCTGACTTTTCCCAACAATTCTCCGCTATAGTCCAATGCTTCTATGGTATTGGCAAAGGTCGGTTCTTCTTTGTTGTCGATAATAGCCTGTATTTCTGCTTTTTGTTGACGCATACCTTCCTCAAAGGCAGGAATGTAGTGTTCGGCTTTAATTTGATCGAATGGGGGAACCTCGTAAGGTGTGGTCCATGGAGTGAAAAATGGATTTGTCATGTCTAACTGATTTTTTTTGTTACATGCACCTATAACAAGCGTTGCTACAAGTGATAGGCTGATTATTTTTTTCATATATAATTATATTTAATGTAGTATGTTAATTAAATTGCAAAGATAACATTTTTTTACCAATATTTTTTATGTCAAAAAGGCAGATATTGTCATTGTTTTTTGTCAATTTGTCTTATTTTCCGGTTTGGTATGCAATTTGATTAGATAAAGATAAAAACCGAAAGCCCATGAAGGTTGGAATAGAACTTCAGACTGAGGCTAATGAAAAAAAAACTTTATTACTATGTTACCAATTAACAAAAAAAACGAAACCAGTTGGATGCCAAGTTTGTTTAATGATTTATTCAGTGAAGAATGGCCGATGATGCGTACTGCAGTCATGACTTCTCCCGCCATCAACGTGGTGGAAGACGAAAAACAATATCATGTCGAAATTGCCGCTCCGGGTATGACCAAAGAAGATTTCAAGATTCATGTAAATGATCAAAATGAATTGGTGATAACCATGGAACGCAAAAACGAGACAGAAGATAAAAACAATAAGCATGGTCGTAAATATCTTCGCCATGAATTCAGTTACAATCATTTTGAACAGAATTTGTTGTTGCCGGATAATGTTGACAAAGAGAACATTTCCGCCAAAATGGACAACGGCGTATTGAATGTATTTCTGCCCAAAATGCAGGATACATCTAAAAAACCAATCAAATTGGTTGAAATACAATAACAGGAACTCTTTAAAATATCCTCGGCATTGCCGAGGATATTTTTTTATAGGCTGAAAATAAATGCCAAAAAATATATTCATTTTTTTATTATTTTTGCAAAATAATTTGTGGTAAAATAGGATAAATAAGAAGAAAACATGAATAATAGAAAGGTGAAAACAATAGTCATTTTAATGTCGGGAATATTCCTGTTTTCTTCATGCAGTACTCTTATTGATGGAGTAAGAGAAATTAACTATATGTTAAAATATATGCGACTAGAAAAGAAAACGACAACAACTGGCTGGCGACGACGCCGACATGCCTCCAATGGACGACTTTAATTTTGAAAGCGACGCCCCTGCAGAAACAACAGAAGACATGGATCTGGATGAAGGAATTGTGGACGAGCCTGCCGCAGAAGATGCAACATTTACAGAGGATGCAACTTTTGCTGAAGATGAGCCTGCCGCCGAAGATGCAACTATAGCTGAAGATGCAACCATCACCGACGATGATTTTTCTACAGATGACCTTCCTGATTTTGACAAAGATATGATTTCGGATGAAACTTTTGTTTCGGACGAAGATACAATCACAGACAGTGAACCAGATACCTTTGGCGAAATCCCAGACTTTGATGATGTTTCTTCAGATCCAGAACCGGAAGCAGCTCCAGCCGGTGGTTTGAGCTTTACCGGACTTTATGATAAAGAAACCGCAATGGGAAATGCTTCAGAAAATCAGGATGATGATTTTAAGAAGAAGACCAGAGCACCTGTTATTATCTGTATAATCTGTGCAATTATTTGTCTTGTTGCAACAGCACTTGTACTGCTTGTATTGCCAACAAAGTTTAATCTTCGTCTTAAGCACAAGGCTAAGCAGGAAACTGCTGTAGAAAAGCCTGTAGAAGAAAAGAAGACAGAGCCTGTTAAGGAAGAAAAAGTTCCTGAAGCAAAGGAAGATAAGGTAGTTGTTATCGAAAAAGCAGAAGAAGTAAAACCTGTTCCTCCTCCAGCAGCAGAAACAAAAACTTCTGGTGTTACTTACAAAATTAAATGGGGTGACACTCTCTGGGATATTGCAGATACCTACTACAAGAATCCTTGGCGTTACAAGAAAATAGCAAGCTATAACAATATTAAAAATCCGGATCACATTATTTCGGGAACAATAATTACAATTCCTTCAGAGTAAATTGCTCCTAAAGTGATAAAGTCGTGAATCGGAAAAAGTTAGTTTCTTTTAAGTTTTCTCTTTTAATTCTGACAGCCGTTATGTTTTTAAGCGGCTGTCCAAACAATGAAAAATTTGGTCCCGATGCAGATTATTTTATTGGTCTTCAAAAACTGGAAGAAGGCAATTTTAAAGAAGCCCGGCTCAAGTTCAATAATTGTATTAAAAAAGGAACTTATTATTGTGCTTAAGAAAGTGCAGTTCAGCTTACAAACTTGGGAAATTTACTGGAAAAAACCGAAGCTGCAGAATTTTTATACAAGACATA
>JAEEGH010010213.1_pt1 | contig 21630 bp, 22 predicted proteins | sample 9134181 | NCBI WGS metagenome assembly JAEEGH01 (sample SAMN16246544, study PRJNA631951) | gut metagenome | biome: gut microbiome; feature: rumen; material: DP-attached | host: Bos | place: Iran: Karaj | collected 2018-10
TGGAGAGCGTATACGCACCTCTTCTTAATTCTCAAGATATAACGATAACCGTTAAGGGGAAGCAGCTTCGTCCAAGGAACCACTGCGTATGGTCAGAAGCCCGCTATGTGCGGTATAACGATCAAAATGTTCCGGCAAGGATTACAATAGACCGAAATCTAGGCGATGCTCTTTTCGATTTAAGCAGAAACAGCTATTTGACGCCGGATGAGGCTGAAGAATACTATGTGGCTCAACAAGAGGGCAGAGAGCTTCCCCCGTCTATAATAGAACGCTCTAAACGTTTGACCGGATGGATAGGCATTCAAAGATATGCTGATCCGAACGATTTTGGCATTGATTTTATTAGAAACGGAAGAAAAATCTTAATTTCTGATAAATCTCTTTTCCAATATGAGAATCCCATTACCGGACAAAAAGAGCTTCAGTATCCGCTGGAACTTGGTACATCTATTGGTGGCCGCATAGTAGGCGAGTTGAATGTGGATTATCTTCTGCCCACTTACCAAAAGAATGATTTTGATCGGTCAGATAACTCGTGGTTACAAACGGTAGATGCTCTATGCGGTGCCGGACCTTTCCTTCCAAAATCGAGAAAGGCTATGGGTTTCCAAGATCCTAATACTTCACCCCTCGGTCTCCTTGTAAATGCTTACCGCAGAGTTGATAAGGGAACAAAATGCCTTTTCGCGCCAAACGATCTTGCCAAGCGTTACGCCACAGAGTTCAAAAAAGGCCTCCGTGATTATATGGAAGATACTCTTTGGTGGAAAGCAGCCCAAGAGGAAGATCAGAAGCAAAGTACTGGAGGATCACGTACTACAACAGCCGTAAATACTGGAGAGACACCCTCTGATGACATTGGGAGTTACCTGGGCGGAGGAAGTGCAACCCCGACTGGAGCAGCGTCTATTGCGAGTGATGCGGGAACAGCTTCAGCCGGTTCACCTACAGTATCAAATACAGAACTCGAGACTTCAAAACTAGATGAACTGATTCAACGTGCAACATCTGTAAGTCAGCTTTCCGGACGTAATTATCGTTTTGGTAATACAGGATCTCTTAATGTTCGGGCTTATGAATTGAGTCGCGGAGAAATAAAGTATCATGGCGAACGTAAGCCTTGCTTCTTTAACTCTGACGGTATCGATTGTGATTTTGTATATGACCCGACGCACCCTGTGCTGACTCAATATCCAATCACTCCTAAGATGCTGCTTATGGTTTATCTATCCGAGAAATTAAAAGCTCGAGATAGTTTGCCAGACCTAGTTACTGTATACGCACAGCTTATCGAAACAACCATGCAAGAGGCAAAAATTGATAGGCAAACTCTTCAAGATCGAGCAAGTAGTGCGTTTGAATTACTACGCGACAAGCTCAGATCCGCCTTACAGAATAGAGCCCAAGACGTGGTTAACTGCATTCATGAGTCTACTGGAGAGGTTGAGGATACTGTTGCTAGCATAATTCAGAATAATCCATCGCTCCTCAATCCTTTCCAAAACAATACTGCGGAAGGATTTGACGCTATTGATTATGTTCCTCCCAAAACCCTATATCGCCTTGTTGATCATTTCCCAGAGGAAGTGTTTGACGGAAAAGCATTAGCAACACCATATATGTCGATTACTTTGAGAGATACAAACGCCACTATGCGGGCAAGGGAGGATTCAAAAGAGCGAACCCTAGCCTTCATTAAAGACGCCCTTCATCTTGTGTCTGGCTATAGTCTGAAAATTCAAAAGAACGAGCTTACAAGGGCTTCTCTTAGTGTTGATTTCCTGTTAAAGGAGTTAGATACATGAACTTTTATACCGATGACATCTCAAACGGATACAACTGGAAAGGTTTAGAGCGAGCAATTGCTCGTCTTATGGGCCATCTGGGGTGGAAAGATATTAACGTCATCGGTGGCTCTGGCGACATGGGCGGTGACGTAATCGCCACAAGAAAAGAAGGCAGCGAGATCAAATCGTGGGTAGTGCAATCAAAAGCTGTAACTGGCAATAGATATATCGGTCCTCAAGCTATTAACGAAGCAATAAACGCACTTTCTTTCTATGATGTTAACGTTGCCGCCGTCGCTACGAATGGCGAGTTTACAAAAACTGCTGTCCAACGTCAAGAACATCTTGCCAAGAACGGCTACACAATGAAGCTTTGGAATGGGGCTTTCTTGAAAGCTTTAATTACGCAAATGCCGGATGACCATGCGGGCAAAAGAGAATTACGACCTTATCAGCAGAGTATCGTTGATAAGGTTATAGCTGCCTATGATAGTGGTGAGAAAAGAGCGTTTTACATTGTTGCTACGGGTCTCGGTAAAACGGTTATAGCAGCAACAATTGCACGGCACTTGTGGGATCGTGGATGTCGAAGAATTCTTGTGCTTTGTCACGCGACAGATCTCGCCTTGCAACTTGAGCAAGGGTTTTGGCCACAAATTACCAAAGAAGTCCCGACCTCTGTATTCTTTGATGGATTACCTCCCCGAAACACGGAAGGAATATCCTTTGGATTATATCAAAGCCTTTATGGGTATTTGCCAGGAATTGAACCAGATCAGTTTGATGCCATTATTGTTGATGAGGCACATCATGCTCTTGCTCATGGCTTCCGCACCTGTCTTGAACACCTTCGTCCCCGCTTTCTCATTGGAATGACGGCAACTCCCTGGAGAGGTGATGGGCAAAGCCTTAATCAGTTATTTGGTTCACCCATAGAAAAAGTCTCTTTAGTTGACGGAATGGCATTAGGTTATCTCTCGAAGGTTGATTATCGAATACTGTGTGACAATGTTGACTGGGATAATGTTCAAAACATTAGTCAGAAACAGCTAAGTGTTCGTGATTTGAATAAACGGCTATTTATGCCCCAGCGAGATGAAGCTGTAATTGCAGAGCTTCAAAAGGTGATCAAAGATATACCTAATCCAAGAATAGCTATCTTTTCTCCCTCGATTGAACATAGCAATCGCTTCTCGGACATGCTTTCTGCTGCTGGAATTCCTTGTGCAGCATTATCGAGAGTTGACAAAGCAGAACGAAGACGTAGACTACTAGCGTTTGCTTCTGGAAACTATCAAGCGGTTTGCGCTGTTGATGTCATGAACGAGGGGATAGATGTTCCAGATGTCAATCTGCTTGTATTCTTACGAGCGACGCATTCGAGAAGAATATTTGTACAACAGCTTGGAAGAGGATTACGATTATCCGAAGGAAAAGAAAAGGTTATTGTCCTTGATTTCGTTTCTGACATTCGCAGGATGGCTGAGATGATTGAGATGAATAGAGAAGGCAAGATAAAGGGCGCTGAAAAGGAGGTCCTGTATTTACAGCAAGGATTTGTTTCTTTCTCAGACGCTCGCGTGGAAAGATTTGTAGATGCTTGGCTTGAAGACGTTGCTGATTTAAGCGGCTCTGATGATGAGGTAAAACTTACTTTTCCGGAGGGATTCTAAAATGCCGAAGACATTAACTGACGCCCAACAGAAAAAAATAAAAAAGGCCATCTATAAGAAGGCTGATGAATTTGGGTACATGACATCTGGTCGAATTGAAAGTGGCAGATTCATGGATGAGTTAGTCGATGATCCAGATATTGGCGGGGTTCTTAAAGAATATATGACCAAGGAGAGAATCCGTACATATATCAAAGACGGCGTTCTTAACGCATACACAAAAGCCAAAAACAGGAGTGCCTTATCAACTACCACTCCAGAAGCGACCGTCGAAAACCTTTTTTCACTTTCAGCATCCATTATTCAGCGTTGTAATGGAAAAAATAGCGGTGTATTTGTCCTTCGTGCTGAGAATGGCAGTATTTTCGTGGTCAGCAGCGGTACAACCCTTAAATGGGAAACAGCTCTAAGAAAAGCTTTAGAGTTGATAGCAAGGGAGCCAAGACTTTCCGTTGAAGGGAAAACTCCATTTATTTGCTTACAGCTTTCAGAAGCTAGCCAAGAGTTGACTGAGGCGGATCGTAACCATATAAGAACTGCTCTGAATGCAATTGGAGTTAAAGCAGTCTTCTGCGGTAACAATTAGCTTCTTGCTAGAGGGTGTGATTATGGGGCGCTACACGCCAGAACAATCTCATAGAATTATGTCCGCTGTTAAGCAAAAAGACACGAAACCCGAAATTATTCTTCGAAGGGCTTTGTGGGAAAAAGGATACCGATATCGCAAGAATTACAAGAAGCTCCCAGGGAAACCTGACATTGTATTTGTTGGGAAGAGAGTTGCCGTATTCTGTGACGGAGATTATTGGCACGGTCATAATTGGGTTATACGAGGATATGGTTCATTAGAGGAAGAACTGTCGCGTTATTCTGATTTCTGGAGAAAGAAAATCGAAGGAAATATTGAACGTGATCAAAAAAACAATGCCCTCCTAAAAGAAATGGGATGGACCGTCATACGCTTGTGGGAAAGCGACATAAGAAAGAACTTAGACACATGTATCATAGAAATAGCTGAAGCTCTAGCTTCCAAATAAGCCCAACTATTATGATGGTTTCAATACACTCCCTATACTAGTAGAAAAATGGTAAATGCAAAGACCGCCGTCCCCAAGAAGGGATAGGCGGTCTTTTTGCATCTATTTCAAGAAATCACTACGGTGGTCAATCGGTCTGAGATCGTATCCGTTTCGTGTCAGGTGCGCGATCTTCAAAGCCACAAGGTTTATATCCGTATTCATGGCACGGGCAACCTGTTCTGCTGTGTACTGGTAGGAACGAACATAATCAAGGAGCTCGTCGGTATCGAGCAGGATTTCCGCCGCAACGATGTTGGCTTGGTACTCTTGGATCGTTCTCATATCATACAGGGTAAACTCTTTCAGCCCGTTTGCCTTTGCAAGGTTGCGATGAAGCTTGTCGTGTCCAATTTCGTGTGCGCAGACGATGCGTTGCAGTCTTTCCGGCATATCACGGTTCAGGAAGATAAACCGATTTCGCTTTATAACGCGGTACATCCCCTTCAGGGAGCCAAAGTCATCGCAGAAAAGAAGTTCTATTCCGGTCTCTCTTGCTATTTTGAATGGGTCTCTGGTGTCGCAGCGCTTCACAAGTTTTTCGCCGACTTCCGAGAGCATATCAGCAGTCATAAACCCACCCCCGTTTCTTCGTATATCATTTTCAGCAATAGTTTAACAGGGCAATAGTCCGAAAAAACGGACTCATTCCGCCTTTTGCTCCCGATATTTCTTGGGGGTATATTTTTTGTTCTTATCCTTGGCAAGCCAGTATGCCTCGTTCAACGCTCTCATAGCTCCGTCAAGAGCGTCTTCAGGAAGTTCGCCGCCGGCAAACATGCCGGCAACTTCACTCACCAGTTCGTCGATGTCTTTGGCTGCTTTAGCGCCGCCCTTTTCCTGGGCGTCTATGTAATACATTCCCGCACTTCCAAGGAGTTCGGGAGCGGTAGTCCCAAGCGCCGCAGCCAACTTTTCTACAATGTCCAAACTCTTGGGCTTACGGGTTCCAAGCTCGTAATTCTGGATTGTTCGGTCCGACACTTCTGCTTTCTTTGCGAGTTCGACCTGCGTTAAGCCAGCCTGAACCCGTTTCTCTCTCAACCGATCCTTAAAAGTCATGACGCACCTCTTTCAAAATTTTTTACGCCGAACACGAACACTTATTTCGTGAACCCCATTGACACGCATAATCGTTCGTGCTATACTATGCCCACACACGAAAGCTCCGTTCGTGTTAATAGTACCACACGAACACGCCGGGTGTCAAGACCTGTGGACAACATTTTTAGCTGAAAAGTGAATCTTTTTTGTGAACGGAGGTGATAAGGTGACCGGAACAGTTCTTCACAGCGATATGAACAGCTTCTACGCTTCGGTTGAAATGATGCTTGAGCCGAAGCTCAGAGGAAAGGCTGTCGCCGTGTGCGGCTCAACCGAAGACCGCCACGGTATCGTTCTCGCCAAATCCGAGCTGGCTAAGAAAGCCGGCGTCAAAACCGGAATGGTGAATTGGGAGGCACGGCAGGCTTGCCCCGGCCTGATCGTGGTTCCGCCTCAGTACGACGAGTATCTGAAATACTCCAAGCTGGCGCACGAAATCTACTATCGCTACACCGATCTTGTAGAACCCTTCGGTATGGACGAATGCTGGCTCGGTCTGCCCTGGATGGATCACAGCGAAGGGCTCCGCGTCGCCGAAGAAATACGTGCAGCCACAAAGAGTGAACTTGGCCTGACCGTCAGTATCGGCGTCAGTTTCAACAAGATTTTCGCCAAGCTCGGCAGCGATATGAAAAAGCCCGACGCCATCACGGAGATCACCAGCGACAATTTCAAGGATAAGGTCTGGCCGCTCCCGGCTTCCGATCTGCTCTATGTAGGGAGGGCCACCGAAGCAAAGCTCGCTAAATACGGTGTCCATACCATCGGTCAGCTTGCTGCGATGAACCCGGAATACCTAAAAAGCTGGCTTGGCGTCAACGGTCTGATGCTCTGGCGTTTCGCCAACGGGACCGACAATTCCAAGGTGATGCAGAAGGATTTCGTTTCGCCGATCAAGAGCATCGGTCACGGAATCACATGCAATGCCGACCTTGAAAATGAAGAAGAAGTCTTCAAAGTCATGCTGGAGCTGTCTCAGGACATCGGACACCGCCTGAGAGTACATGAGCTTGCCGCGACGGGTGTTCAGATTTGGATTCGCAGCAATGACCTCTTCGGAGCGCAGTTTCAATGCAAGCTCCCTTTGAAAACACAGCTTCCGAACGAGATTGCCAACGCCGCGTTCAACCTGTTCCATGAACGCTATCAATGGAACAATAAGGTTCGCGCAGTATGCGTGAGAGCAATCAACCTCATCCCAAACAGTAGCAGCGAGCAGCTATCCCTTTTCTACGATTACGAGGCGCGGGAAAAGCGCATCCGTTTGGAAGACGCCGTGGAAGATATTCGGCGACGCTTCGGGAAAAGAGCAATCAGCTACGCGATTCTTATGGGAAATCTCAAAATGCCGACTGACGGACGAGATCTTGTCCGTATGCCAGGTATCATGTATCAGTAACCGGAGGATAAGAACATGGAAAAAGATCAGGAACGAAGAAGAGTGTACGTCAAAGTCAACGCAGACCACAACGTCGATGGATCAATCCATCCCAACTGCATTACGTTTGAAAACGGGAAACGGTATGAGATCGACCGGGTAATACATATCTGCCGCGCGGCAGCTACAAGAGCCGGAGGAACAGGCATCCGCTATACGGTTCGCATATTGGGGACCGAAACTTTCCTGTTCGACGAAGAAAACGGACGCTGGTTCGTCGAAGCAAAGTGCCGTGGATAAGGAGGATCAAAATGCCTTTGGAATTTATTGAAGTATCGCCATTGCCCGAATACTGCATCGGCTGCAAAGAAGAGGACTGTTACAACTGCGATTACGCCGGTTACCGGTGGGTTCTCTCTCCGCTTCAGGAACTGGAATTGAAGAAGAAGCTCAGAGAACAGACCAACCGCCGGCAGCAACGTGATGTTGACGAAATAGACAGGAAAATCAAAGCAACAGGAGGAATCTCAGATGACCAGATATGACATCAAATGCCCGATCTGCGGTTGCTGGAACCGCGCTTTGGATTTAGACGATTCAAATAACAGAATGGAATGTGCGGAATGCCGGCAGGACTTCGAGCTTCTCCGCATCACCAAAACGGTTGCCATTCCTTTGGTAACACAGGAACAGTTGATACTTATCGGAGCTTCTCACGATCCGATTGCCAGAGTTCCGAAAACAGCGTAGATATTCACCGCAAAACTCAGGAAGGAGAACAAAATGGTACTTTCCTACACAGACATCGAAAAGATCGCCGATGCGACGATGGATGACTTCAACAAATTCATGTTTCCCGCAGGGCGTGACTTAGAAGGCATCATGCCTCACGGAACCCCGATTGATCAGCTTGCTTCCGATTACCTGAAGCTGAAAGTGACCTTCGAGCATCTGTCTTCCGACGGGAGCTTTTGCGGTCTGACAGCCTACGAGGATACTTCTTACTCACTCGAAGAGAACGGAGTTGTGCGGGTCATTCCTCTGAAAAGAAACCAGGTGCTTCTGGACAGCAGCTTCATCGAACCCGGCAAGGTGAAGAAGCTCTGCGGGAAGAGAAGATTCACCCTTGCTCACGAATGCGCCCATCAGATTCTGTTCCAGCTTGAAAACGAGGACACCAAAACTTCCTGCCGCAAGAAGTATTCCGAGCGCAAGTGCTATTCCTTGCGTGATCTGAAAAACCGTGAAGACTGGAACGAGTGGCAGGCAAACGCGCTGGGAGCTGCCTTGCTGATGCCGCAGAAAGAGATCGGCCTTGCGGTCTGGCGGTTTTCATCAGGGAAAAACCTCGTCAGCTACAACGGCTATTTCAATTACATGGATCACCAGGCTGTGAAGATGATGTGCGATGCGTTTCGCGTGTCCAGATCAGCTCTGATTATCCGCCTTGCCCAGCTTGGCTATTTAGATAAGCGTCCCTATTCCGAATACTATGATCCATTGGAGATACTGGCATGAGTAAAACACCGATTCGTATCCAGGAGCCCTCTGACGAGCTCCGCCGAAAAATAAGCTTGGCGCGGGAACACATTGCAACTCAGACGCAAAGAGTTATCCGCTGCCCATACTGCCGCCACAAGCTGTGTGAAGCCTGCGCTGATGCGGCAGGACACATCGAGTTGAAATGCAGCAAATGCGGACGGACTGCCCCGATAGATTTTCTGAGCATGAGAAGAGTGCGTCTGCGTGCTTATACCAACAGCTAATCTTCCCATCAAAACTGAATAACTCATAGCTGAGCTCTGGAGCCGCCTGACAAGGTGTAGTCATCCTAAATGCCGCATGAGATGGAAATACGCTTGTATTTCTGTTTTATCGGCACGGATTTGATTCCACCCGTCATGCGGCTATTTTTATGACCTTTCTGTCGGTTCCGACCAGCGGAAAGGTCTTTTTTTCATGTTAGAACACTGGCTCTGTTTCATCGCTGAGTATCCGTAATCTCCATTTTTGATTTTCACCCAAATTCAAAAATTCAAAGGAGATTACGACATGCACACGCATAAAGATTTTGATTATGACCTCTGGAAAACCAAAGAAAACAATACCGTTCATTACTGGGCTCGTGTGAAACGCACCGGTGAGGTAACGGAGGTGAACAAGGAAGTTTATGACTTCCTCAGCAGCGAGAACAACAAGATCGGCTACGAGCAAAGGGTCGCTGAGCATCCGCTTTCGCTTTCCGAATGTACCGACGAGGGCAACAACCTGTGTTGGCTCGCAGATCCATACAGAATGGAAGAAGCCCTTGAGGTCAAAGAACTGGTAAGGGATTTCTTGAAGACGCTCACCGACAAACAGCGTGATCTCTTCACCGAGTGCGTAATCAACGGGAAAAGTCAGGCTGAATACGCAAATGAGCATCATCTGTTTTTCACAACCGTCAACCAGCGCCTTATGGCTATCAGAAAAAAATTTGAAATTTTCTACGGAGATACCCGTAGAAACACCTGAAAAATTCACATTGGTATGTGAGAGGACAAAATCTCACTCCGATGGGAACCTGGGATTTCGGTTTTCTCCAGCTCGCAAGAGCTGCTGATCTTTGAAAACTGAATAACCAGTCACCAGGCACATTCTCAAAATCAATAGCCACCTTCGCAGGCGCGCCAAGACCCCGAAAGGGCGAGCGATAAAGCCCATGCGATAAAAACCGGATTGTTACCGGCGGAGGCGATGACAGGTTTTGAGGACAATGATACTTCCGTAACTCGCGGCCCGGCCACAAAGAAGGCGGGGAGGTTAGATGCCTATGGAGCGGTGCAGCACACCGCCGCCTGGTGATTCCCATCGGACTTGTAAGAGTTCGTCTTCCGGGGTGTCGAGGACAAATAGGGAGAGACAAACACGCTTTATGGGAAGCCGGTCTACCCGGTAAAGGTTCGCCGGCTTCCATCTTACATATTCGGAAAAGGAGACGAGCATGGAATATCAAGACAGATTTAACGGTGAGCGGTATCTCGATATGACCGCCTACCTCGCCATGAAACATATCGAAGAGACCGAAAGGAGGCAGCGCAAATTGAGAGAGGATTGGGATTTTCACCGCGGAGACATTTACATGGCCGACCTCGGCAGCGGGAGCGAAGGCATCAACGGTTCCCACGTTCAGGGTGGAATCAGACCGGTGGTTCTGCTCCAAAACAACGTCGGCAACTATTTTTCGCCGACTCTGATTATTGTGCCGCTGACATCCCGGCTGTGGAAGAAACCTTCTCAGCCGACGCATTACCTGGTTCGCCAGACGGGGCGGCTGACTTCTGACAGCATCGCACTCGGCGAACAGATCACCACCATCGACAAGCGGCAGTGCATCAAATACCTCGGCAGGCTCAGCCGTCAGGAAACCGACGCTATCAAAGATGTTGCTATCTGTGCTATCGGCGGAGATGTCGATATTCCCGAATGTCAGGAGGCACCGTAGGAAAAATGAATGCAGAATTAAAAATAGACTCTGAATTTGAAAAAATCATTCCTCCGCTGTCGGAGGATGAGTTCAGACAGCTTGAAGCCAATATCCTTGAAGAAGGTGAGATTTACACTCCTATCTTCACATGGAATGGCTTAATCGTAGACGGTCACCACCGGTACAAAATCTTAAAAGAGCATCCGGATATCAAGTTCCGGGTTTCCGAACGCCACTTTGACAATCGTTATGCTGCCATCTCCTGGATCTGCAACAATCAGCTTGGCAGGCGGAATTTGAATGATATACAACGAACAGTTCTCATAGGCAGAAAATACGAGGCTGAAAAGCTCGCTTATGGAGATCGAAGAAGCGAATCTTTTTCAAAAGGGCAAAATGTCCTTCTGAAAAATACGACAAACATCACCGCTCAAAGAATCGGAAAAGAAATGGGCGTCAACGAAAGAACCGTGCGCAGAGCGGGAGAAGTGGTTATCGGTATAGATGCTGCCGAAGCTGTATTGCCGGGTATTGAAAAAGAAATCATGTCCGGCAGCATAAAGCCGTCAAAGAGCTCGGTCATCGCTGTTGGCAAAGCTCCGGCCGAGGAACGAAAGCAACTGGCGGAGGCTCTACGTAAGCCACAGGAGAAACTACCCGTCCCGAAAGATGTGGCCGAATCTCGGAAACGCAACCAGAGTATTGAGGCAATTTCAGCCGCCCTCGCCGAGCACAAGGAAGTCAATGACATAGAAAATGTTCTTGGGATCATACACGGCGCTGCGGATGACTTTCAAGGGACGTGCAGCTTTTACCTTGATGAGTTTCCCGGGCTGTTGAAAGAAGACAAGCCGAAACTGATCAAGGCAGTTAAAAACCTTAAATCCTACATTCTCAGTATCACAGGAGGAAACTGATATGAAGAAAGCACAGAAAAAAGCCGAGCCCGTGTATCGCATGGAGATGATCGACAGCGCGAAGCTGGAGGTGCTCCGCGACGATTACCAGAAGCAGTTGAACAAGAAACGTGTCGCGCAGATCGTTACAGACTTTGACGAGCGGATCGCCAATGAACCGAAGGTCAGCTACCGTGACGGTCACTACTACGTATTTGACGGTCAGCACAGCGTAAGCTCCCGGATTCTGCTTAACGGAGGACATCTCCCGATTCTCTGCAAGGTATACCGCGGTCTTACCGAAGAAGATGAAGCTCTCCTGTTTGCAGAGCAGACCGGTCACGCTTCTATGCCTACGCCTGCGGACAAGCTCCGCGCACGCCTCTTCGCCAATGAGAAAGAAGCAGTAGCCTTTAAGCAGGCAACGGAAAGCGCCGGCTTCATTCTCGATCTCGACGGTTCCAACAGCGACTACCACATTCGCTGTATCAATACCGCGCTGAGAATGTACAGGCGTGTACAGCCTGAATGCTATAAGGAAGCTCTCGGGATCATTGCGCTGTCATGGAACGGCGCACGCGATTCTCTTCTGAATGAGGTGATTATCGCAGTCAGTGAGTTTGCCTATAAGTATCGCGGCAGGTACAACTCCCGTATTCTGATCGACCTGCTGAGCAAGACCAATCCACGTGAAATCAGCCAGCGGATTCAGGCAGATTTCAAGCACCCCGGCTATAAAAAGTACCTCTATCCGATCTATCAGCTCTATAACGACAACTGCGGCGGAGCCAAGCTGCCTTTAGAGTTCTGATAGTTCCGTAAAGAAGCGTCGGGAGCTGGCCTCGCTGATTTCGCCGGCTCCCGACAATAATATGCTGCCAAAGGGAATGGAGGGAAATACCTATGACGACTGAGCAAATGAAAAATACCGACATTCGCAGTGTTGATCCTTCGGCGCTGGTCAACAGGCAGAATGTTCACATTGACAAGCAGTTACCCCGCGACGAACGGCTGAAGCAGTATATCAGCCAAATCAAAAACCCGTATTGCTATCTTGACGGCGACGTGGTGGTAAAGGTCTCCTTCAAAAAATGCGACGAGACCATCGAAGACAGGCTGCGCGCTTATATCCGGAGTTTTTGAGGAATCAACATCCTCGACTGAAGACAGAAGAATCAGTATCATATTTGCTGGAGGTGATCTGAAATGGCAGAAAAAATCTGGAATGTCGCTGCTTACACTCGTCTTTCAAGAGAAGACGGCGACAAAGTGGAAAGCAACTCCATCACAAGCCAGAAGGAAATGATCCGGGATTTTCTTCTGAGCAAATCTGACATGGTAATGGTTCAGGAATATGTGGATGACGGATACTCCGGAGTCAATTTTGAGCGACCCGGTTTCAAAAAGATGATGGACGATATTCGCGCCAAGAAAATTGATTGTATCGTCTGCAAGGATCTTTCCAGATTCGCAAGAAACTACATCGACTCCGGCCGCTACTTGGAGAAGATATTCCCGTTCATGGGCGTTCGCTTTATTGCGATCAATGACAACTACGATTCGGCGGGAGAAAAAGCGCAATCCGATTCGCTGATCGTTCCGTTTAAGAACTTGATCAATGACGCATACTGCCGGGATATTTCCATGAAAATCAGAAGCCAGCTCGACATAAAGCGTAAGATGGGAGACTATATCGGAGCTTTCACAACTTACGGATACACGAAAGACCCGGCAAATAAAAACAAGCTGGTGGTAGATGAAAACGCCGCGAGGGTTGTGGAACTGATCTTTCGTCTGCGGCTTCAGGGGATGAGTAATGGCAGGGTCGCGCAACAGCTAAACACTATGGGCATCCTTTGCCCGATGGAGTATAAACGCTCAAACGGGCAGAACTTCAATTCTGGTTTTCGCCTCAACGATAAAGCAACCTGGAACGCCATGTCCGTAGCTCGAATCCTTACCAATGAAGTCTATATCGGTACGCTTTGTCAGCACAGGCGCGGAACTCCTAACTACAAGGTCAAGAAAGAACTGTACTATCCGCGAGAAGAGTGGATCGTAATTGAAAATAATCACGAACCGATAATTGACCGCGTGGATTTCGATACGGTTCAGTCCCTTCTTCAACGCGATGTTCGGACAGCTCCGAACGAAAGCAACGTACCGCTGTTTTCTGGATTCGCATACTGTGGAGACTGCGGGCATTGTATGGTTAGAAAAACCGTAAACTCGGGAGGACGGACGTATACATACCTGACTTGCTCGACCCACAAAGCAGGACAGGGGTGTTCATCACATTCTTTCAGCGAAAAGAAGCTGGAGAAAATCGTCCTTCGTTTAGTAACCGACCACATTCGCCAGATCTGTGACGTTGACCGCGTGCTGGACTACATCTCGTTACTACCGGAACAGCAAAGGGCTATTTTCAATTATGATGCCCAGGTCGCAAAGCTCAATGAAGAGATTGAAAGATTTCAAGAGCTCAAGCTCAACCTTTACAGCGATATGTCAGACGGAATTATAAGCCGAGAAGAGTATCTGGAGTTTCGTACTGGTTATGACAGGAAGATAGCTGACCGCCAGCGTTCCATAGCAAACATTCGTGACGAACGGGAACATGCAGTAGAAAGCAATGACCGAAAGATCAAATGGATCGAACTTTTCAAGCAGTACAGGAATATCACCGAACTTCAGCGGAATGTGATTGTCAATTTGATCGAGCGAATCATTATCTACGATGCCAAGCATATTGAAATAGTCTTCCGGTATCAAGACAAACTGGATTCAGCCATTCAGTATATCGAGCGTTTCTCAGAAGCGTTGCCGGAACAAATTGTCGAAGGAGTGAGTTGATATGCCAGGAAGAAAAAGAAGAACGTATGAAGAGATGATCGCCACCCCGGAGGAAGTCGTTATTAAACCGACTTCGGTTTGGGAAACGGCAATCTACGCCCGTCTTTCGGTTGAAAACAGCAAGAAGAACGATGACGGAGAATCTATTGAAGGACAGATTGAAATTTGCCGTGAATACATAGAAGATCATCCGTATCTTCACTATGTCGGCACATTCTCTGATAACGGATGGACAGGCGTTAATACCGATCGTCCGGAGTTTCAGCGTATGCTTGCCGGTATCCAGAACGGAAAAATCAAAGCAGTTGTAATCAAGGATTTCTCTCGCTTTTCTCGTGATTATATTGAAGCCGGGAATCTTCTTGAAAATATCTTTCCTGCTTTGGGCGTGAGGTTTATATCCGTAGCTGACCGCTATGACAGCTTTGAAACGGACGGGTCTGCTGCAAGTCTTATGATTCCTTTGAAGAATCTGATCAACAGTTTCTATTCCAAAGATATGTCGAAGAAGGTTTCTACTGCCGTACACACAAAGCAGCTTGCAGGAGAACACATACCCAGCATGATTCCTTATGGATATAAAAAATCCGAAACGAGAGCGTACCGCTTTGAACCTGATCCTGAAACTGCCCCTATTGTCAAACGGATTTTCAGCATGTGCTATGCCGGGACTGGTTATAGGGTTATTGCAAGGACATTAGAAAGCGAAGGCATTCCATCCCCTGGCAGGCTCCGTTTTATTCGTGGGCAGACAAAACGTATCTGCTATGCAGATTGTTTGTGGTCAGCACAAGCCGTAAAACAGATTCTCACAAATCCGACCTACCTCGGTGATCTCGTTTTTGGGCGTATGCCAACCGCACTGTATCTTGGTCAGCCCGATTACCATTATGAGCCGGATGAAACTAAATGGAGAAGGCTGCCGGATATGCATGAGCCGCTTGTCACAAAGGAAGTGTTCGATACAATTCATGACCGCATGGCGGAATCAAGAGAAAAATACAGTGCCAAGTATGCCGCTTCTGAAGAAGAACGAAGGAACAACCCACCGCTATTCCATAAAATGATCTTCTGCGGAGATTGTGGGGCGTCTCTTACGTTTCATCGCCAAGGTCCTTCTTACTACTGCCGGAACCCTCAGTATGGCAGGTGCTCTTTTTCACACAACATTCGTGAAGATAGGGTCAAGGAGGTTGTTTGGCACATTCTCCAGGATCAGCTTTCTTTGTTCTACGATTTGCAGAAGTTTTCAGAAGACATTACACGCAGAGGTTGTTTGACCCGTCAGCAGACCGATATGAAAAACGAGATGTTGGCCTTATCTAAAAAGATTTCATCCGTTCAGCAGAAGCGCTCACATCTATATGAAGACTACAACGACCAACTCATATCTGCGGAAGATTATCAGTTCCTGAAGCAGAGATATGACGAGGAACAAAGTATGTTGTCTTTGCGGGTTAAAGAGATTCAGCGCCAGTCTGTACGGCTTGGCAAGAATCTTTCTCCAGAAAACAGATGGCTTTCTGTTATGAAATCCCTGGAAGGCAAGATGGATCTTGATAATGAACTGCTTCGAGCCTTGGTAGCCAAGGTGCTGATTTACCAGTCATCAGAAACAGACAAACGAATAGAAGTCGTTCTGAAATATCGGGAAGAATTTGAAACTCTAATCTCCGCGCGAATTGAGATTGAAGGAGGTGATGCGCAATGAAACTGTATATGTATATCCGGCTGTCGCAGGCAGATAAGGATTTGAAATTCAAAACAGAAAGCGAGAGCATTGCGAATCAGCGTGAACTTCTTCATCAGTTCGTCAAAAGCCGCCCGGAGTTTGGGCTCTATGAAATTGTCGAGTTCGTTGATGATGGATATTCCGGGACAAATGATGCTCGTCCGTCTTTTGAACGCATGATCGACAGCTTGAAAAACGGCGATGCTCATCTTGTCATCTGCAAGGATTTCAGCCGGTTCTTCCGTGATTATGTGGAGATCGGTGATTATCTTGAACGGATTTTTCCGTTTCTCGGTGTCCGTTTTATTTCTGTCAACGATGGTTATGACAGCGATGAATACAAAGGGACAACGGGCGGCATGGATGTCGTCATGAAGTACATCGTGTATTCCTTTTACAGCCGAGACCTTTCTCAGAAGATCAAAACAGTTTATAACTCCAGGGTGAGGCACGGTCAGTATCTTGGGTCATATCCACCTTATGGGTATATCAAAGATCCGAAGGACAAGCACCATCTTATTCCCGACCCGGATACTGCACCAGTAGTGAAAGAGATTTTCAGTATGGCGGTATCAGGCAAATCCTCCGGCGAAATAATGCGGAAGTTAAACGACCAGGAAATACCAACACCATCTGCTCATTTTGCAAAACTGTATCCCAACTCAGGCCGCTTCAGGAACAAATCTAACGAGAGCTGCTGGACATATTCCAATGTGATTCAAATCCTCAAACGCAGGGAATATACCGGCGCTCTTATATCTCAAAAGAAGAACTGGAAAGGGATTGATAATCCACATACAACCCAAAAGGCCGAATCAGAATGGATCGTCGTGCCTGGATGCCACAGCCCTATTGTTTCCGAAGAAGATTTTGAGAAAGCTCAACACATCTTCAAAGTGACCAGAGAGTATACAAGAGCACCGCTGGATTACCCGCTAAGGAGCCTCATCCGATGCGGAGTATGCGGTCGAGCCATGAGTAGAAACAATAGGGTCAAGAACGGATATTACCAATGCGATAAATCTGCTGGCAAAGCAGATACGAAATGTCCTGTTGGAGAGCGTTTCTACGAAAAAGAATTGGAACGCATTGTTATTTCCGATCTCAGAAGTAAGCTCCAAATATATGTTGACAGCAACCGACTTCTAAAAGAAGCTGCCGGAAAAGTGAGCGGTTCTCAGGAACATATTGCTTTCAGCATCGAAAAAGCAGTCCGATCTTTGAAGCAGAACTCACTTGCCAAATTATCAGCTTACGAGAGCTACTCTGACGGAAAAACCACGCGCGAAGAGTTTCTTGTCATAAGGGATAGGCTTGCAGAAGAAGCTGCTGCCCTTACCGCCGAAAAAGACAGACTTGAAGCTGATCTTGAAGCGATCCGAATGACAACGAACAACGAAACGACCCCGTATCTCGAAACGGCGGAGCAGTGTCTCGGAGCAGAAAGCTTTGACAATAGGATGCTCTTGTTCTTCATCGACAGGGTTGATGTTTACTCTGGAATGCGAGTAGAAATTAAGTACAGGTTCAACGATAACTGAAGACCGAACGACGACAGTCCAGAGATGGATTGCCGTCGTTTCATATATGGATCACCGGGCAGGTGATAAGTCCCTGCCGGTGGTCCTTATTTTTTGGTCTTAGTGTAACACGAGGAAATCCCCCATATCAGATATCCAAAAGCCTCTTTCCCCATGGCTGCCGCATTGGATAAAGCCGATATATACTCTCCGATTTCATCTGGCTTGAATATGCTGTCTTTAAAATCGAACCACTCGACTTCATCACCGTATGAAAGGCATCTGTTCACAATCTCTATAACACTGCTCATACTGTTCCCTCCGTTCTCAGCGTTTTATACGCCGGCATGTATATGTCCAGGTATTCCCTGAACTTGGCTCCGGCTCCTTTTCTGTTAGCGTATCGAACCATGGTGTTCACATCCAGCAAATAGCGCCTGTTGGCTTCGGAGAAAATTGTTCCGTACTCTGATTGAGATACCATCTGGGACAAAAGCTTATCTACTGTAATATCAACCAGGATTTTTTCAAGGCGGCTTTGCCAGGGTTCGTCCAGGCCTTTTGGGGATTCGGACGGCAACTTTGTGATTACAACCTGATCATCGACCAGATACCGGTAATACATACCGACACTTGGCTTTAATAAAACCTGGCCAGGATAGTTCTTATGAAGCGTATCAAACAAATAATCGACAACATCCTTCTCTACCGAGATGAAAATCGTGTTATGGGCAATCTGATGATTAACAAAAGAATTCAGTTGCGTCAGCTCAAAAATCTGAAAGTCAACACCTGGGTACTCTTTTTGGATTTCACGAGCAATTCGGCTTGCTTTAGGTGAATATGAATGTCTGTAAAGCCGTTTCTCCGTTCTGAACGCATACTTGTTTCTTCCTATGTGGACAACTGATCCATCTGCGATAGCTTTCCTGAGTGCATAATCCAGGGCATCGGAGGATCTCTCGCCGTTCTTCTCACAATAAGCTTCGTAGTATTCCGGACGAGTAAACGACTCCATCACAGCAAGCTGTTTAAAATTCATGGGTGTACACCCCTTTCTCACAGCAGAGGCATAAATTTTTATTTTCTGCCGTTCTCGTAGTAATTATACGCTTCTGTTCGCCTTTTGTCAACTCTTTCACGGCAGAAATTCTGATTCATTGCCAGTCTCGTGAATCCGTGCAAACTATCCACTCTATTTTTAAACTAAACCTCATTTGGAGCAGTTTTTTACAGTACTCTAACTAACAAAGTGCCATATTGGCACCAAAAAACCAAACACAAGGTGCCAAAATGGCACCATAGCCTAATCAAACGAAAAGAGCAGGTCGCATGATCTGCTCTTTCTGTTGCTTCGGCTCCCTTATGAGCTGTTCTATTCTTCCGCGAACCTCATAACCACGCTTGTCTGGGCTCCGATCGTAAGGACCGTTCCCTCCAGCGACGCTTCGCCCAGTCCGATGACGTTCTTGATATACAGTCCGGGATCCATGATCGCGCTGCCAAGATCGTAGGTCACGTCCGAACCGGATGTGTTGTGGATCACGACGGCTTTCTTTCCCTCATATTCCGAGACGAAGCCTCCCAGCTTGATGCCTTCGAAGTACAGAGCGGTATACTCGCCTCTCGCGATCTCGGGGTTTGCCTTTCTTATCTGTATCAGTTTCTTATAGTAATTGTACAGGCTGTCCGGGTTCGTGATCTGGCTGGCCACCGTCCCGTTGGTCTGTTTTTCCTTCTCATACGTGGTTCCCACCGGGTCGTCCACGGTGTCACCGTCTCCCCACAGCATAGCGAGCCTGCGGTTGGCGTCGGTGTTGGCGCTGCCCCTGGAGCCCTTCATTCCGATCTCCTCGCCATAATAGATGAACGGGGACCCGGGGCCCAGGATGTATATGTTCGCGGCCACCTGGGCGTAGCCGCTTACCAGCGTGTTGTAGCCGGCGCATCTGTCGGTATCGTGGTTGGCCACGAACGGCACGAACACGGTGCTTTCGCTCTTGGCTGCCAGGGAGTCGAGATATTTGTCCACATAGGCAGTGTAGGTATTGACATTGCCTTTTTTTGCCGTCGAGGAGATCAGACCCTCAGCCTGGGAGATCGTGAAGTCGAAGCATGATGTAGCTCCCGCGTACTGCAGGGTTATGGGGTCGCTTGCCCACACCTCTGCCACGGTGTACATGTCCGGATGCTCCTTCCTGAGCTCCCCGAGATACCAGTCCCAGAACTCCACGTTCTTAGGCTCGTCCCCGAGGTATATGTATTTCGCGGCATCGAACCTGAAGCCGTCGATGCCCATGTCGAGATAGTAGTCTGCGATCCTCAGCATCTCCTCCCGGACCGCCTCGTTGTCATAGTTGAGCTCCGGCATGTCTGAACTGAAGTTGCACTCGTACCTGTCCGACGTGCCCGTGATGCTCCCGAAGGTCCTGCCTCCCGGGTTCTCTCCTGCGGTGCTGTAGAAATCGTAGTACGGGTCGCTCGTGTTCCCGTCCCTTCTGGCGTTGCAGAACTTCGTGAACCAGAGATTGTCCCGGCTCGTGTGGTTTATGACAAGGTCGAGTATGAGCTTTATCCCCCTGTCGTGGCAGGCTCCGATGAGCTCCTGCAGATCCTCCATGCTCCCGAATTTCGGGTCGATGGTCTCGTAGTTAATGACGTCGTACTTGTGATAGGAGGGAGACTTGAAAATCGGCGAGAGCCATATCCCCTCGACCCCGAGGCTCTTTCCGGAATCGGGATCACCGTCGTTCAGGTAGTCGATGCGGTTGATGATGCCCCTGAGGTCCCCGGTGCCGTCCCCGTCGGAGTCGGAGAACGACCCGACGAATATCTCGTAGAAGACCCGGTCCGCGTCGTCTACCGCGGTCAGGTTCTTCAGGGAGTCGTCCAGGAACAGGATCTCCCCTGTCTTCTTGTCTATGAGATTCCCGTTCTCGTCACGGGCCGTAGTCTCGGTCTTGCACGCTATTGCGGAAAAGCACAAGACCAGCATGAGTAAAACTGCAACTATTCTTTTCATATATTATCCTGCCTTCCTCATATGTCCTGGAAATATCTTACCATACCGGGAAAACAGTGTCAACGGCGCAGACGGCGCCGTAAATGAAAAATGAGATGCACAAGCACCTCATTTCCAAATATCGTCATGCGATGGTCGCCGCCATCACGGCCTTGATCGTGTGCATCCGGTTCTCCGCCTCGTCGAACACGATGGAGCGGTCGCTTTCGAACACCTCGTCGGTGACCTCCATGCATTCTAAGCCGTACCGCACCCTGATGTCGTTGCCTATCTCCGTCTCGGTATTGTGGAACGAGGGAAGGCAGTGCATGAACCTGCACTGCTCCCCGGCAATCTCCATCAGTTCCCGCGTGACCCTGTAGGGCTCGAGGTCCGATATCCGCTCCGACCAGACGCTCTCGGGCTCGCCCATGGATACCCACACGTCGGTATATATGATGTCCGCTCCCTTCACGGCCTCCTTCGGGTCCGTGGAGAAGAGGATCTCCCCGCCCGTGGACTCCGCGATCTCACCCGCGGTCTGGGCAAGGGGTTTGAACGGGAAATACTTCTTCGGCGCGCAGGCGGTGAATCTCATCCCAGCCTTGGCGCAGCCGATCATGAGGGAATTGCCCATGTTGTACCGGGCGTCTCCCATGTAGACTAGCTTTCTTCCCGCGAGCTTTCCGAAATGCTCCCGCACCGTCATGAAGTCCGCCAGCACCTGGGTGGGGTGGAACTCGTTGGTCAGTCCGTTCCATACCGGGACGCCTGAATACTTCGCCAGGTCTTCCACTATCTCCTGGCCGAAGCCCCGGTACTCTATGCCGTCGAACATCCTTCCGAGGACCCTCGCGGTGTCCTTTATGCTCTCCTTCTTTCCGATTTGGGAGCTCTTCGGGTCCAGATACACGGAATGCATTCCGAGATCGGCCGCCGCCACCTCGAAGGAGCACCTGGTCCTGGTGCTGGTCTTCTCAAATATGAGCGCGACGTTCTTACCCTCGCAGTCCCTGTGGAGGATGCCCGCATTTTTCTTTTTCTTGTATCCGTCAGCCAGATCTATGAGATACATGATCTCGTCCGGCGTGTAATCGAGAAGCTTCAGAAAGCTCCTTCCCCTGAGGTCCATGTCCGAATC
>JAEEGH010010217.1_pt1 | contig 21624 bp, 21 predicted proteins | sample 9134181 | NCBI WGS metagenome assembly JAEEGH01 (sample SAMN16246544, study PRJNA631951) | gut metagenome | biome: gut microbiome; feature: rumen; material: DP-attached | host: Bos | place: Iran: Karaj | collected 2018-10
CAACGTGCGCGGCTATGTGGTCGTTCGCCGCTCGGCCGAGGAGATGCTCTCCATCCGTCGGCTGATGGCTCATGGAGCTGATACAGATACAGACGATACAGGTGTTTTCTAAGGAGTCCTCGCGTACTGCGCACACACGGTACGCGTGAGAAATCTATAAAAACAAGTGTATACATCTGTATCTGTATTGATTCCGAAAAGCGGCGCCAAACGCCCCGAATAGCGGCGCTATTCACCCCGTTTGGAGGCTCCAAACCACCCGAATAGCGGCGCCAAACGTGTCACACAGATTTCACAGACCCCACAGATTTTTAAATATAAACAGAGAATATGAAAGCAATGTCAAAATCAGAGCTGGCCATGAAGGCCGGCGTCAGCGTACAGACGCTGATGAACTGGCTGCGGCCGTTCCGGCAGGAGCTGGAGGCGATGGGTCTGCAGCCCAACGTGAAGGTGCTGCCGCCGAAGATTGTCGGCTTCATCTGCGAAAAGCTTGCCATCGATGTTTAAACGACGGAATCTTCCGGAACCTTGCGTAACCGTGAAACGGCCCCGCCGGATGTAGTACCTTTGCAGTATCAGAGAAACACTCTGACGAGCAACGGCCAGCGCGCAGCCCAATTACTCATTTCTCATTACTCATTACTCATTAAAAACAATGCCAGTACTTTACAAGACTTACAAGAACATGAACACGGCGTCGAAGACCTACGGTCAGTACTACGGACGCCTGGTACCCACCAAGACGATGAGCTACGACGAGCTCTGCAAGCACGTGTCGGAACACAACTCGGTGTTCGGCGAGGACGTCTGCAAGGGCGTGGCCCTGAAGCTGGCCTCGTGTATGCTGGAGCAGCTGCTCGAGGGCAAGAAGGTGCAGTTCAGCGACCTCGGCACGTTCTACCTGTCGGTCAAGTCGAGCCCTGCGGCTACGGAGGAGGACTACAACGTCGGCCAGAACGTCAAGGGCCTGTACCTGCGCTTCGCCCCGAGCCGCCAGGATGCCAACGACCTGTCGGCGAAGAGCCTGAAGAAGCTCGCCACGTTCCTCAACGCCAAGGATCTGATCGAGCCGAAGAAGAAGGCGTCGGACGATGGCGAGACGCCGGAGCCGTAGAAAAGCCCCCTTCTAACTCCCCCAACTGGGGGGAGAACTTCTTACCTCTCTCACCACTCTCACTCATCACTCATCACTAAACACTAAACACTCATCACTAACCCATGAAATCACTCAAGACCTGGAAGACCATTATTCAGTTCATCATCACCGTGCTCACGGCCACCGTCAGCTCGTTCCTCACGCAGAGCTGCATGAAAGGCTAACCTCTCTTATGGTCACACAGATCCCGCAGATCTCGCAGATTTATTTTCTCTTCATGCTGTTTCCGGGGCTTCTGGATTATCTGTGGGATCAGTGAGATCTGTGTGACTCAAAAAAAAACTTATGAAAGAATCTGTGTGATTAATTATGCGAAAGATTAATTTGATTGTTGTTCACTGTACGGCCACGCGCTGCGACCGTCGGTTCTCGGTCGAGGACCTGATAGCCTGGCACGACGCCCGCTTCGGGTTCACCGGCTACCACTACTACATCACCCGCGACGGACAGATGTACCAGACGCGGCACGAGAACCTGGTGGGTGCCCACGCCGTAGGCTACAACCAGCACTCGATTGGCGTTTGCTACGAAGGCGGACTGATGCCCGAGGGAACACCTGCAGATACCCGCACGCAGGAACAGAAAGCCGCCTTGCACGCCCTTCTGAAGTCGCTGAAGGTGGACTATCCTGATGCCGTCATCTTAGGCCATCGCGACCTGCCGAACGTCCACAAGGACTGTCCTTGCTTCGATGCAGCCAAGGAGTATAAAAATCTAATAAAAAAAACCGTTGGATGTTAGTCCAACGGTTCACTCTTTTTTGATTCGCTTGTAATCTGTGATTACTGGGCAGTTGCAGCTGAATCAACAACGGCGGCAGCAGCGCTGTCAACGGCAACAGCAGTGGAATCAATAACGCTGTCAACAATCTCCTCGATAGAATCGGTGTCAACAGGAGCAGCCTGCTCAGTCTTGTTACCACATGCAGCAAACGAAACAGCTACAACAGCTGCGAATGCAAATACTAATTTCTTCATTTTTTCTAAGCTTTTAAATCTGTAAAACAATCATTTGTTCATTAAAACGGTGCAAAGTTAGGCATTTTTTTTGATATGGCCTATCATTTTTTTTGTTTTTTTTGTGTCGTTATTGTAACTTTTTTGCAAGAGGCTGTAAATCAGCGATTTGCGAAATGTTAAATAATGCAATCAAAGTTGCCTGTGTATTAATTCTGAAAAAAAAGGCTAATTTTCGAGGAAAAAGCAGTACCTTTGTAGGCGTAAAACGAGACACCTTATTATATATGATAGATACTTCGGCCTTTCAAGGGAAAAAAGCGGCTTTTTACACACTTGGTTGTAAGCTGAACTTTTCTGAGACGTCTTCTTTTGCCAAGATGCTTCAGCAGATGGGCGTCTGTGAGATTCAGAAAGGCGAGAAGGCTGACTTGTGCCTGATCAATACCTGTTCTGTGACGGACGTTGCCGACCATAAGTGTCGCCAGGCCATTCACAAGCTGGTGAGACAGCATCCCGATGCTTTTGTGGTGGTTACCGGCTGCTATGCCCAGCTGCGACCGGAGGCGGTGAGCCGCTTAGAAGGTGTCGACCTGGTGTTGGGCTCGAACGAGAAGGCGAACCTTGTGCAGTTTCTGTCAGAGAAATGGATGCTGAGGGATTCGAATTTGACAGATAAGGAAGGGGCCATCTATGTGCAGAAGACCAAGGACATCAAGTCGTTTGCGCCGTCTTGCTCCCGTGGTAACCGCACGCGCTTCTTCCTGAAAGTGCAGGACGGATGTGACTATTTCTGCACTTATTGCACCATTCCCTACGCACGTGGTTTCAGTCGTAATCCGACTATCGCCTCATTGGTTGAACAGGCCCGTGAGGCTGTAGCCGAAGGTGGTAGGGAGATTGTGCTGACGGGTGTGAACATCGGGGACTTTGGAAAGACCACCGGCGAGCGTTTCATCGATCTGGTGAAAGCACTTGATGGTGTCGATGGTATCAGCCGCTATAGAATCAGTTCCTTGGAGCCCGACTTGCTCTCGGATGAGTTGATTGACTTCTGCGCGGCAAGCCGTTGCTTCATGCCACACTTCCACATCCCATTGCAAAGCGGCAGTGACGCTGTGCTCCGGCTGATGCACCGTCACTACGACCGTCAGCTGTTCGCCGATAAGATTCACCGCATCAAGCAGGTCATGCCCGATGCCTTCATCGGTGTTGATGTAATGGTAGGTTGTCGTGGTGAGAAGCCCGAATACTTTGAAGAGACCTACCAGTTCCTGCATGACCTTGATGTCACACAGCTTCACGTGTTTCCCTATTCCGAACGGCCTGGCACGTCGGCACTCAGCATACCCTACGTGGTCAGCGATGCCGACAAGCGTGAGCGCAGCCGCCGGCTGCTGGAACTCTCCGATCAGAAGACGCAGGCCTTCTACAGCCGACACATTGGGACAGAGGCGGAGGTTCTGTTTGAAAAAGCGCCTGCAGGTCGTTCCATCCATGGCTTCACCAGGAATTATATTCGTGCAGAACTGCCTGCCCGTGAAAGCAACGACGCTTTTGACAACCAGATTGTCCGTGTCAGCCTGGGAGACTTCAATCATAATAAAACAGCATTAAAAGCAACGCCTGTCAATGGATAAACTTGCTATCGTCATATTAAACTGGAACGGCGCAGCCATGCTTCATCAGTATCTGCCATCTGTCTTGAACCATTCGACGGATGAGGCTGTGGTCTATGTGGCTGACAATGCTTCGACCGACGGCTCGATAGAACTGCTCCGTCAGGAGTTTCCGCAGTGCCGGCTTATCGTGCTTGAGAAGAATTGGGGCTTTGCTGAAGGCTACAACAAGGCGCTCAGGCAGGTAGAGGCCGAGTACTACCTCCTGCTTAACAGCGATATTGAGGTGACACCCCATTGGCTGACGCCGATGCTCTCATTCATGGACAGTCGTCCTGATGTGGCAGCCTGCCAGCCCAAGCTGCTGTCGGTTGCCGACCATAACCGCTTTGAGTATGCGGGAGCCTGTGGCGGATTCCTCGACCGTTACGGTTATCCTTTCTGCCGAGGGCGTGTCTTTGAAACCGTTGAACTCGACAAAGGACAATACGACCAGCCTGCTGAAGTGATGTGGGCTACGGGGGCAGCCCTGATGATACGTGCGACCGACTATTGGGCTGTCGGCGGACTTGACGGCCGGTTCTTTGCCCATTGTGAGGAGATTGACCTCTGCTGGCGACTCCGCATTCATGGTCGCAAGGTGTGTTGCCTGCCTGCCAGTCAGGTCTACCATGTCGGGGGCGGAACCCTGCCAAAGGCCAATCCCATGAAAACCTTCCTGAACTTCCGGAACAACCTGACGATGCTCTACAAATGTCTGCCCGACAGCGAGTTGCGCCACGTCATGCATTGGCGCTGGTTCCTCGATTACCTGGCAGCATGGGAGATGCTGCTGCTGAAGCGCAACCTCGGCGACTTCAAAGCCATCTATAAGGCCCGTCGTGCTTTCCACCGCTGGCGCCATGACTTTGACGCCGACCGTCGGGCTATACAAGAAGGTCGCGTCGTGGAGGAGATACCAGAACAGCGCAGGTTCTCCCTCCTTTGGCAATATTACGCCAAGGGCCGAAAGTTCTTTAGTACTTTACCTGAATAGGTTGCTCCACCTCGCGCTTCCAGGCTTTCAGGTAGTCGAACCACTCGCGGGCGGTATGGTAGCCGAACTCCTCGTTGGCCGAGGTGTAGTTAATCTTATAGCTTAGGCGGCTGCCGTCGGTCTTGACGACAAAGGCGTAATTGTCCTTGTTGGCTGCCTCTTCGCTGGCAATGTGCTTGTTGGGGATGCAGATGGCGAGGCCGACAGTCTCGCGGTTCCACTTGACGGTGTCGGTCGAGGGGTAATCGGTGCCCCAGCAGGCGCGTAGTCCTTTGTGGTCGCTGAACTCCTCGGAGCCTTTCACGTTGATGATGCCCGTCGAGAAGCGGTAGCCGCTGACATCCTTGTTGAACAGCACGTCGACATCAGTGTCGCGGTGGCCGGCGTACTGGGTGTAGCGGAGAGTCATGTTAATGGGAGATTTAGCTGCATCGGCTTTCCATCCGCGGTCGATGACCTCGACGATGGTACGGAGCGGACCGTAGCTGATGATGCGCTGTGTGCGCGAGCGGACGGGCTCGATCATGGTGGGTTCCTTGCCGTCCCAGCCGCGGAATGCGCCAAGGCCGAAGGTGTTGCCTACCCAAAGCACGTCGTCGCCGTAGCCCTGCGTCTTCTGCTCGTCGGATGTGTAGAACTGAGTCTCTTTCAGCTCCAGCCGCTTCTTGAACTTCCCATAGAGGTCGAGCGTCTGCCGCTTGTCAAAGTATATGCGGATGCCGTTGAGCTCGCTTTCGAAGTCGACGCCGTGGTGGTGCTGCAGGTTATAGGAGTTGGCGCAGTCGCCCCGTGCCGTGATGCTCTCGATGTAGTTGTCGTGGCGGTTCTTTTCCTTCACCTTGTCGTTGCGCATCAGCATCTCGGCATAGACGCGGGCGGGGTAGGGGCGTGGCTCGCCCTGCTGATAGAGCGTGACGGTGTACTGCTTCTTTTCCTTACCCGCGAGGTCAGCCAGGAAGCAGAGCTCGTCGAACTTTTCGTCCTGATCGAGGTCGTCCAGCTGGCAGGCAATCTCCTTGCCGTCGGAGGTGACCAGAGCCGAACGGATGTCGCCGTATTTAGCTAAGGGAATGACCACCGGCTGGTCCGTGCGGTTGGTATTCACAGGATTGCTCACGCTTACGGTGATTGTCTGTTGCGCCATCGTTGTGGTGCTGACGGCCAAAAGGGCCCAGAATAAGCTTCGTTTCATGTCTTTTGATTGTTTAGTAGAGCGCAAAAGTAATTATTTTCAAACTATTTTTTATCTTTTTTAGGTTAAAATTTGGATTTTACAATATTATTTAGTAATTTTGCAGTCGAATTTAAACAAAATTCACTCTATAACGACGAAAATGCGAAGGATATACATACTGCTCTTGGCCGTGATGCTTGTCTGTATAGGCTGCGAATGGCGCCTCACTTCTTCTGACGACAAGCAGGAAGTGCGGGTTGCCGTCGAGCGGTATGACCGTATCCAGAGCCTGTATCTGACGACGGGCGACTTCTCGGCCCTGCAGCAGATGAATACCGTCTACCCCCAGCAGACGCGAACGCTGATAGAGGACGTCTTGAAGATTGGTCATGTGAACGACTCGGAGATCAACCTGAAGTTCCTGGCTTTTTATCAGGACTCCACCCTTCAGACCCTGCTTGCCGAAGCTGAGCAGCAATATGCCAACATGGACGACATCAACCAGGGGCTCACCGACGCCTTTGCACGTCTGCAGGAGATGATTCCCGATATTGAGGTTCCGCTGATATATGCCCAGATAGGTTCGCTCGACCAGAGCGTCATCGTCGGCAATGGCCTGTTGGGCATTTCGCTCGACAAGTATCTGGGCAAGGACTATCCGCTCTATCTGCGCGAGGACTATGGCTATACTGCTGAACAGCGCCAGGTGATGACCCGTCAGAACATCGTGCCCGACTGCATTGGCTTCTATCTTCTGAGTCTCTTCCCGATGCCTTCAGAGTATGCGCAGAGCCAGCTTGGGCGCGACATGCACATCGGAAAAGTGCAGTGGGTCGTCAACCAGGCTATGAACGAGACAGTGTTCAATACGCTCTACACCCGTAATGTGGGCCATTACATGAAGAGCCATCCTGATGTGACGACCACTGAGTTGCTTCAGAAGAACTATTTCATCAATTCAGCTGAGATTTCAACAGGCCTTACAGACTCAGACTGAGCCGTTGCCGCCTACTTACCTTGTAGGGCGGCAATCGACTCCTTCAGTGAGGCAATCTTCTCCTCGGCATCACTCTGCTTCTTGCGCTCCATAGCCACGACGGCTTCAGGGGCATTCTGCACAAAGCGTTCGTTGGAGAGCTTCTTCAGCACGCCGGCAAGGAATCCTTCCAGGTGCTGCAGTTGGGTTTCCATCTTCTGAATCTCGGCTTCCACGTCAATGAGGTTGCCTAAGGGCACGGCAAACTCGTCGGTGCCTACCATGAAGGTCGAGGCGGTGGCGTCCTTCTCGCTGACAATGCTAACAGCCGTTGTGCCCGACATCTTCATAATTGCGGCATTGTACTGCTCGTAGTCATTTTTGCCTACCACCTGTAGTTCCAGCGGCTCCTTCTGTGCGATGTTCTTCGACGAGCGTACGGTGCGCACACCCGAGACAATCTGCTTCACCTGCTCAATGGCGCTGGTCAGCAGCTCGTCTTCGGCAGTGGGAGCCGGCAGCTCCAGCTTGTCGCGCATGATGCTCTCACCGGGCTTGCGGTCGTACAGGTGCTGCCACAGTTCCTCGGTGATGAAGGGCATGAAGGGGTGGAGCATCTTCAGTAGTGTCTCAAAGAATTTGAGCGTCTTGTCGTAGGTCTGTCGGTCGATGGGCTGAGCCTCGCCGTTGATGTAGGCAGGCTTCACCATCTCCAGGTACCAGCTCGAGAACTCGTCCCAGAACAGCTTGTAGACGGCCATCAGGGCCTCCGAGATGCGGTATTTTTTGAACAGGTCGTCGACCTCGGCATTCGTCTGGCGCAGCTTAGCCTCAAACCACTTCGTGGCAATCTTGCCAGCCTCCGACTGCTCGATGTCGGCCACCTTCCAGCCCTTGACCAGACGGAAGGCATTCCATATCTTATTGTTGAAGTTGCGTCCCTGCTCGCACAGAGCCTCGTCGAAGAGGATGTCGTTGCCTGCGGGGGCAGAGAGCATCATGCCCATGCGCACGCCGTCGGCACCGAACTTCTCAATGAGCTCGATGGGGTCGGGGCTGTTGCCTAATGACTTCGACATCTTGCGGCCCAGCTTGTCGCGGACGATACCGGTGAAGTAGACATTCTTGAAGGGGAACGTGCCCATATACTCCTCGCCGGCCATGATCATGCGTGCCACCCAGAAGAAGATGATGTCGGGGGCGGTCACCAGGTCTGAGGTGGGGTAGTAGTAGCTGATTTCCTCGTTGCCGGGATTGCGGATGCCGTCGAACAGCGAGACGGGCCACAGCCAGCTTGAGAACCAGGTGTCGAGGGCATCCTCGTCCTGGCGCAGGTCAGCGTCCGTCATGGCGGGATTCTTCTGCTGGGCCAGTTTCAGGGCTTCCTCGCGCGTCTCGGCGACGACAAAGTCGTTGTCGCCCTCACCGTAGTAGTAGGCGGGTATGCGGTGGCCCCACCACAGCTGGCGGCTGATGCACCAGTCTTGAATGTTCTCGAGCCAGTTCTTATAGGTGTTGACGTACTTCTGCGGATAGAAGTGCATCTCGCCGTTGAGCACGGGCGGCAGGGCGATGTCGGCAAAGTGCTTCATCGACAGGAACCACTGCATCGACAGGCGCGGCTCGATGGCCGTGTCGGGGTTGCGCTCCGAGTAGCCCACCTTATTAGTATAGTCCTCGATTTTCTCCATCAGTCCGGCCTCCTTCAAGTCTTTGGCAATCTGCTTGCGGCAGTCCATGCGGTCCATGCCGACGTAGATGGGCGACTGCTCCGAGATGGTGCCGTCGGGGTTGAAGATGTCGATGGTCTCGAGGTTATGGGTCTTGCCCAGCATGTAGTCGTTGGTGTCGTGGGCGGGCGTCACCTTCAGACAGCCCGTACCGAACTCGATATCCACGTAGCGGTCCTCGATGACGGGGATGACGCGGCCCACCAGAGGCACGATGACCTTGCGGCCCTTCAGCCACTGGTTCTTCGGGTCTTTCGGGTTGATACACATGGCGGTATCGCCCATGATGGTTTCGGGGCGGGTGGTGGCGACGACGGCGTAGTAGCCGCGCTCATCCTTGTGGATGACGTTACCCGATTCCGGATCTTTCGGGATATCCAGATTTTCCGGATCAGCCACATAGTATTTCAGGTGGAAGAGGTGGCTCTGCTCCTCCTTGTAGATGACTTCCTCGGTCGAGAGGGCGGTGAGGGCCTTGGGGTCCCAGTTCACCATGCGCAGGCCGCGGTAGATGAGGCCCTTGTTGTAGAGGTCGACGAAGACCTTGATGACGCTCTCCGAGCGCGTCTCGTCCATCGTGAATGCCGTGCGGTCCCAGTCGCAGGAGGCACCGAGCCGGCGTAGTTGCTTCAGGATGATGCCGCCGTGCTCGTGGGTCCAGTCCCAGGCGTGCTCCAGGAACTGGTCGCGCGTCAGGTCGTGCTTCTTGATGCCCTGCTCGGCCAGCTTCTTCACCACCTTGGCCTCGGTAGCAATCGAGGCGTGGTCGGTGCCCGGCACCCAGCAGGCGTTCTTGCCCTCCATGCGTGCGCGGCGCACCAGGATGTCCTGGATGGTGTTGTTCAGCATGTGTCCCATGTGGAGCACGCCAGTCACGTTGGGCGGCGGTATGACGATGGTGTAAGGCTCACGGCCGTCGGGTTTGCTACTGAAGAGTTTGTTGTCCAGCCAGTACTGGTACCATTTCGATTCGACCTCTTTCGGGTCGTATTTGCTTGCTATTTCCATATACCTATTTATAAATTGGGTGCAAAGGTACAACTTTTCTGCCAAAACTCAACAAGATTTTGCCAAAAAGTTGGCCGTTTGGAAAATAATGCTTACCTTTGCGGTTGAAAAACAGAATAACGACGCAAGAAAAATGCATACACGAGAAGAACAGATGAAGGCTTTCGGGCGCCTGCTCGACGTGCTCGACCAGTTGCGCGAGAAGTGTCCGTGGGACAAGAAGCAGACCAACGAAAGCCTGCGGCCCAACACGATTGAGGAGGTGTACGAACTGTGCGATGCCCTGATGCGCAACGACCGCAAGAACATCTGCAAGGAGCTGGGCGACGTGCTGATGCATGTGATGTTCTATGCCAAGATAGGCTCCGAGACCGGCGACTTCGACATGGCCGACGTGTGCCAGATGCAAGCCGACAAGCTGATATTCCGCCATCCTCACATCTACCATCCCTCGCAGGTGGGCGCCGAGGAGCCCAAGCCGCTGCCCTACGTCCCCGAGGAGGCCGCTGCCGACGAGTCGCGTCGCGAGTTCTCGGATGCCAAGACCTCGGAGCAGGTGCTGCAGAACTGGGAGCAGATCAAGCTGAAGGAGAAGGACGGCAACAAGACCGTGCTCTCGGGCGTTCCCGCCTCGCTGCCCTCGCTTATCAAGGCCTACCGCATACAGGACAAGGCCCGTAACGTAGGCTTTGACTGGCAGAAGAAGGAAGATGTCTGGCAGAAAGTCCATGAAGAGCTGGCCGAGCTGGAGGCTGAGCTTGCCCGCGATGACAAGGAGCGCTCTACCAATGAGCTTGGCGACTTCCTCTTCTCAGTCATCAATGCTGCCCGGCTCTACAAGCTGAATCCCGAGAATGCGCTGGAGCGTACCAACCAGAAGTTTATTTCGCGCTTCGGCTACATCGAGCAGCACAGTATCCGCGCTGGTAAACCTTTGACGGAGATGACGTTAGAGGAAATGGATGAACTTTGGAATGAAGCAAAGCGCAAGGAGCAGGAAGACTAAAAAATGACAACACTATGAGCAAGAACTATTTCGTTTGGCTGATGATTGCCGTTGCCGCGATGGCGGCCAGTTGTGACAACAAGAGCTCCCGTCAGACGACGGAAGTAGTCCCCGACTCAACGGCTGCCGACGTGGTGGACCGCGACTTTACGCTCTATGGCGTCTGTGGTGACGGTTCGGCCATGAACACGCTGCAGCTGATAACCGACGAGGGCGATACGGTGGACTTGAGCATCGGCGACGCTAACGACAGAGGCCTGTGCTTCGGCGGCTTCCAGAGTGGCGACCGCATGGCAGTCATCCTGGAAGAGGACGAGACAACCGCCAGCCAGGTCATCAACCTGACGGCCTTGACGGGCGACTGGGTGACCTCTGACCCCGCCAACTCGCAATCGGGCATCCGCCTGAAGGAGGATGGCGTGGCCGAGAACATCGGTGACGGGACGGTGGAGTACCGGTCGTGGCGTCTCTTCAACGGCCGGCTCTTGATAGAGTGCGTGCGCGACGGGGCAACGGAGACAGGCTCCTACGAAATCGTGTCGATAGGTCCCGACTCGCTCGTGTTCAAGGACAATGCCAGGAGATTTGAATTTAGCCGTAAGTAGCGCTGTGGAGCCGTTCAGAGTCCATATCTTAGGCTGCGGCAGCGCGCTGCCCACGCTGCGTCATTATCCCTCGGCCCAGATAGTCGAGGTGCGCGAGAAGCTGTTCATGGTCGACTGTGGCGAGGGCGTGCAGATGCAGCTGCGCCGCTGTCATGTACGCTTCACGAAGGTGAGCCACGTGTTCATCTCACACCTGCACGGCGACCACTGCTTCGGACTGATAGGCATGATTTCAACCTTCGGGCTGGTGGGGCGCACGGCCACGCTGCATATCCATGCCAACGAACTGCTGAACGACATGCTGCAGCGGCAGATGGCCCTCTTCTGCCACGACCTGGGCTACGAGGTGGTGTTTCATCCGCTCGACGCCACGCGCCGTGACATCATCTACGAGGACCGCTCGCTGACTGTGGAGACCATACCCCTGACCCACCGGCTGCCCACCTGCGGATTCCTGTTCCGCGAGAAGCCTCTGCTGCCTCACATTCGCCGCGACATGATTGACTTCTACCAGATTCCAACCTCGCAGATACAGAACATCAAGAACGGCGCCGACTGGACGCTCAGCGATGGCACCGTCGTGCCCAATGCCAGGCTGGTGACACCCGCCGACGCTCCCCGCAGCTATGCCTACTGCAGCGACACCCGCTACATGCCTGAACTGCACAAGCAGCTCAAGGGCGTCAGCACGCTCTACCACGAGAGCACCTACGGCGAGGACAACCTCCAGATGGCTCAGAAGTACAACCACTCGACGGCCCGTCAGGCGGCAATGGTGGCCCGCGATGCCGGCGTCGGCCAGCTCGTGCTGGGTCACTATAGCTCGCGTTACGAGGACGAGACTGTGCTGCTCAATGAGGCCCGCGAAGTGTTCGAAAATGTGCGTCTGAGCAACGAAATGGACGTCATAAACGTCTAAAAAGCGCAAATATTGCATTTTTTCGTGAAAAAATTTGGTAGTTAATCAGAAAAACCGTATATTTGCACAGGAAAAAATATATGCATATATGACGAAAAGACTACTCATAATTTCATTAGCAGGGCTTTTGACGGCCTTTGCGCCTCAGGAAGTGCTGGCCTCCGAGATAGAATCTGTCGCCGTTGAGCAGACGGAGGATCAGGTTGAAGTCAGCGTTGAGGGGCAGACGGCATACGTTACCGGAGCCCAGGGAAAGGAGTTGATTGTGGTTTCGCTTACGGGCCGTCAGTTGCTGAAAGTGAAGATTGACAGTGCCTCGCAGCGTATAGAATTAAACATTCCAAAAGGTTGCTACATTTTGAAAGTTGGCAAGGTGGTAAGAAAGATTCAGGTTCACTGATTTCTGCGCTGCTCCTTCTGGCCGTTCTGTTCGTGCTGGCAGCCTGTGAGGACACTGCAACCCCTGCGAAGCGACAATTGTCATTAGAATCCTTCGACGACATGAAGGAAGACGGATATGCTCTAAACTCTCAACTGATAAGAGAGTATTTAGAGCATATTTCGCGTGCAGACAAGGACAGCAACCTCTCGGCTAGCCGCGTCAGGAAGTACTACCGCGAAAAGGGAGGCTTCGTCTGGATCGACACCAAGGGCGTCGACGGGCGTCCAGGCACGGTTGTCAGCACTCTGCAGGCCCGACTGCCAGAGATGGGCTTCAATACCAACGTCTTCAACGTGAAGCAGATTAGCGACGACTTTGAGCGCATGCAGACGCTTAACTTCGACCAGAAGAACGACATTAACCATGTAGCAGCCCGGCTGGAGTACAACCTCACCAAGGCCTACCTGCGCTACGTCACCGGCCAGCACTTCGGTTTCATCAATCCCGACTACGTGCTGAACCACTTCGAGGCCCAGGAACGCGACACCGCTGGCAATGTGCGCTCCTACCGCCACCTGTTCGACGTCGACATGGAACACCCCGACGATGCCTACACAAGGGCAGCCCTGCAGCGGGCAACCCCCGACAGCCTCGACGACTACATGACCCGCGTGGCCAGTCACGGCGAATTCTACAACCGGCTGATGGAGAAGCTGGCCGCAGCCAACGACTCACAGAAGCGCCGCATACTCATCAACATGGAGCGCTGCCGCTGGAAGAACAAGATACAGCCCAAGGCCGACGAGAAGTACGTCGTGGTCAACGTGCCCGCCTACCACCTCTGGGCCGTCAGCCCCGACACCGTCATCGACATGCGCGTGGCCTGCGGAGCCCTGAAGACCAAGACGCCGCTGCTCTCGAGCCGCATTACCCGCATGGAGGTCAACCCCGAGTGGTCGATACCCATGAGCATCATCCGCGCCGACGTGGCTCGGCATGGCGGCGACGAGGGCTACTTTGCGCGCCGGCGCTACTACATCGTCAACCGTAAGACGGGCAAGCGCGTACCGGCAAGTCAGGTGTCGGCAGGCTCGCTCTACAGCGGCAACTACCGCGTCATTCAGCAGGGTGGGGCGGGCAACTCGCTCGGGCGCATCGTGTTCCGCTTTGCCAACAACTTCTCGGTGTTCCTCCACGACACGTCGAGTCCGGGAGCCTTCGGGCGCGATAATCGCGGCGTCTCCCACGGCTGCGTCCGCGTGCAGCGCCCCTTCGACCTGGCTCGCTTCATGATGGAGAAGGACGCCGACGAATGGCTCGTCGACAAGCTGCGACTCTCAATGGGCCTCGAGCCCGAGACTGACCAGGGCCGCGCCTACCGCGACTCGCTGCCGCCCGGCTCGAAGTCGCCAAGCCTCGTCCACCGACTGGACGTCACTCCGCGCGTACCTATTATTATAACATATTATACAATGTTCCAGACTCCCGACGGACTGATCCAGTCGTATCCCGACGTCTACGGCTACGACAAGCCCATCGGCGAAGCCCTAAGACCCTACATACAATGACAGACGACAGACTCCTCATCGAACAGCTGTCAAACCCCAAGACACAGCGCAGGGCATTCGAGACAGTGGTACGCCAGTACAGCGAGCAGCTCTACTGGCAGATACGCCGTTTCGTGCTGTCACACGACGATGCCAACGACGTGCTCCAGAATGTCTTCATTAAGGCATGGCAGGGCATCGGCTCTTTCCACGGCGACTCCAAACTGCTCACCTGGCTGTCGCGCATAGCCATCAACGAGAGTCTCGACTTCCTGCGACATCAGAAGAACATCGTCACGCTGAGCACCGACGACGAAGAACTCACGGTAGCCAACACACTCATGGCCGACGAGTACTTCGACGGCGACGAGACCGAGGCACAACTGCAGGAAGCCATCGCCCGGCTGCCCGAAGTGCAGCGCACCGTCTTCCTGCTGCGCTACTACGACGACATGAAGTACAGCGACATCAGCCGCCAGCTCGGAACCAGCGAGGGAGCCCTCAAAGCCTCCTACCACATAGCCGTCAAGAAAATATCCGAATTTTTTAAGTCACGCGATTAAACCTTTCAACATAAATAGCGTCAATAGAGTATGATGAACGAAGAAATGTATATCAAGAGCCGTATGGGCCAGGAAAATCCCTTCCGAGTGCCCGATGGGTATTTCGACAGCTTTGCTGCTGAAATGATGAAGAAACTGCCCGAACAGTCCGAACAGCCGAAGACAGGCCTGCTCGTCAGGCTAAGGCCGTGGATGTATGCAGCTGCTTGCATGGTGGTCGCCATCTTCACAGCCACTCTCTATTTCGTCAACGATACACCGAGCCAGGAAGTGCCGGCAGCAGTCGCAGCAACCAGCGATACATACGTTGAAGACGTTGCCGACTACATGATGGCCGATAATCTTGACATCTACGCATGTCTGGCAAGTGAGTACTAACTGATTCGATGCAATGAAACGACTAACTACTATCCTGTTCACACTCCTGATAGCCACCGCCGGAATGGCGCAGGGGTTCGGCCAGCGCCCGCAAGGCTTTGGTCAGCACTCACAGGGCTTTGGCCAGCGTCCTCAGGGCTTCGGTCAGCAGCCGCAGAAATTCTCGCCTGAGAAGTTCCAGGCCGACCTCGAGCAATTCATCACCAAGGAAGCCTGCCTCACACCGCAGGAGGCAGCCAAGTTCTTCCCCATCTACAAGGAGATGCAGGCCAAGCAGCGCACCGTCTACGAGCGCCAGCGCCAGCTGGGCTTCGGCAAGCCCGCCGACGAGAAAGGCTGCGAGAAGAACATCCGCCAGCGCGACGAGTACGACCTCGAGCTCAAGCGCATCCAGCAGACCTACCACAACAAGTTCCTCAGCGTCATCTCAGCCTCCAAGCTCTATGACGTTCTGAATGCTGAGGACCGCTTCCACCGCCAGATGCTACGTGGCTGGAACCAGGGTGGCGGGCAGATGATGCGCGGCTGGAACCAGGGTGGTAATAGGCGTAACAACAACGGCAACAACAGGTAATCGCTGCCCACAGCAAGAAAAAACAGAACGGGGAACTCCACACGCATCGAGTTCCCCGTTCTCTTTTTTATGCATAACAAAGATTTCTTACTTTCTTACTTTCCTACTATCGCCCCGACTCGCTCGGCATCCGGCAGGGTGAGGCTTGTGTTTGGTCGTAAGAAACGCCCGCTTTATTCCGAGCCGACAGTCCGTTTACTCCGAGCAAACACAAAAAGAACCTTTTGCGCACGGAGGGGGCTGGGGCGAAAAAATGTGGGAAATGTTTTGTTATCCCGCCAAAATGCAGTACCTTTGCACCCAAATTTGAAAAGTTTATGGCAAAGAAGAGAAGGTGGCACTGCCTGTCGGGCCAGGAACCGACTGAGCTCGACAAGCAGGTGATGTACTGGGAAGCGAAAGGAAAGCTGGTGCCTACGCGCGAACTGATTAAGACGCCCGAACAGATTGAGGGCATCAGGCGCGCAGGAGTGGTGAACACTGGTGTGCTCGACGAGGTGGCCAAGCATATATGTGCCGGCATGTCGACACTGGAGATTGACCAGATTTGCCGGCGCTACTGCGACGAGCACAACGCCGAGCCAGCCTGTCTGAACTACGGTGGCGACGAGGAGACCATGCCATTCCCGATGTCCGTCTGCACGAGCATCAACGAGGTGGTGTGCCACGGTGTGCCCAAGGCCGAGGATGTGCTTGAGGAGGGCGACATCATCAATGTTGACTTTACGACGATTGTCGACGGCTACTATGCCGACGCCTCGCGTATGTTTATAATCGGTAAGACGACGCCCGAGAAGGAGCAACTGGTACGTGTGGCCAAGGAGTGTCTGGAGATAGGCATGGAGGCTGCCAAACCCTTCGGCTTTGTGGGCGACATCGGTCATGCCATCGAGAAGCACTGCAAGAAGTATGGCTACGGCATTGTGCGCGACCTGGCCGGTCACGGCGTGGGAAATGCCTTCCACGAGGAACCCGACGTCGACCACTATGGCCACCGAGGTACGGGCATGCTGCTGGTGCCTGGCATGGTGTTCACGATCGAGCCGATGGTGAACATGGGCACGTGGAAGGTGTTTATCGACGAGGACGACCCCTATGGCTGGGAAGTCATTACTGAGGACGAGAAGCCCAGCGCGCAGTGGGAGCACACGCTGCTGATGACAGATCACGGGGTTGAAATACTGAGCTATTGATATGGACGATATATATATATTAGGTATAGAGTCGAGCTGTGACGACACGTCGGCTGCTGTGCTCAAGAACGGGGTGCTGCTGTCGAATGTAACGGCATCGCAGGCCGTGCACGAAGCCTACGGCGGCGTGGTGCCCGAGCTGGCATCGCGTGCCCACCAGCAGAATGTGGTGCCGGTGGTCGACCAGGCCTTGAAGCAGGCTGGGGTGGAGAAGGAGCAACTGTCGGCTGTGGCCTTCACGCGAGGTCCCGGACTGATGGGCTCGCTGCTTGTTGGCGTGAACTTTGCCAAGGGCTTTGCCCGTGCACTGGGCATCCCGATGATCGACGTGAACCACCTGCAGGGGCATGTAATGGCACACTTTATCAAGGAACCTTCCATAGAGGGCACAATCCCTCCTTTGCCTTTCCTCTGCCTTCTGGTCTCGGGCGGTAACTCTCAGATTGTCAAGGTGAATGCCTACAACAACATGGAGGTGCTGGGACAGACCATTGACGACGCTGCCGGTGAGGCCATCGACAAGTGCTCGAAGGTGATGGGCCTGGGCTATCCCGGTGGCCCAATCATCGACCGTCTGGCACGTCAGGGCAACCCGAAGGCTTTCCACTTTGCCGAGCCCAACATTCCCGGACTTGACTACAGCTTCTCGGGACTGAAGACGTCGTTCCTCTACTCGCTGCAGAAGTGGGTGCAGGACGACCCCGACTTTGTTGAGAAGCACAAGGAGGACATTGCCGCATCGCTGGAGTGGACCATCGTCGACGTGCTGATGAAGAAGCTGAAGAAGGCCGTCAAGGAGACGGGCATCCGACATGTGGCAGTGGCTGGCGGCGTGAGTGCCAACAACGGGCTGCGCAATGCCTTCCACGATGCTGCTAAGCGCTATGGCTGGACTATCTACATACCGAAGTTCTCTTACACCACCGACAATGCTGCCATGATAGGCATCGTGGGCTACTACAAGTACCTGGACAAGGACTTCTGTCCGATTGATGCCCCGGCATTCTCGAAGGTGACATTCAAATAGTAAATCGAAAATCTGTAAATCGTAAATTTATTAAAGGTGGATTTTGAAGCAAAAGTAACGAGCAGGGAAATCAGCGAACTGCTCTGGGAAATGGAGAAGACAGTCGGAACGGCTGAGAGTTGTACTGGCGGGCGCATTGCCGAAGCCATTATGGCCGTGCCCGGTGCCTCGAAGTACTTCAAGGGAGGCATCATATCGTATGTTAACGAGATCAAGGAGTCGCTGCTGGGCGTCGATCCGCAGGTGCTGGAGGAGAAGACCGCCGTCTGCGAGGAGGTGGCCATGGCTATGGTGAAGGGAGCCTGCAAGGCCCTGAACACCGACTATGCCATCTCGGCCACAGGCATTGCTGGCCCCTCGGGTGGCACCAAGGACATACCCGTCGGCACCATCTGGCTGGCCTGCGGAAATGCAGAGCGCGTCGTCACTCTGCTGGTGCAGGAAGACCACGGCCGCGACATCAATCTGGCCATAGCCACCAACAAGGCCATGCAGCTCTTCCTGAGCTATTTAAGAGAGGAAACAGTACCTGGGGCCGAGTAACACTCAGCCCCCCCTGTCTTAACCTGTTCTACGCATTACTGACTACAGATGAATGCCTTTTTGCTTAAAAAAGGTTAATATTCGTCCCTTTGTGTGCAAAATATAGCAACACTTTTGGAAAATAGGATTCTTTTTTCTATTTTTGCATTTCAAAAGGTTTATTTGCTATTATTTGTTTGACACTTTATAATTTCGTTATGATTCGCAAAAGGGGTTTAAAGACATACGCATTATTATTCCTCATGACCTTTGTACTTGTCGGAGGATTGAAGGCACAAACACATGCGGAGGCTACCAGCCAGAAATGGAAAGGTATAGATGTGAGTACGGTTATCGGAAACAGCGCATACAATGATGATAACACTTTGGAAAGTGGCTATCCTTTCCTTTTATATAATGTTGGAACCGGCCGCTTTATAATCCAAGGTGGTGACTGGGCCATGGAAGGCCGTCTGTTCTTCTCGGACTTTGGTCGGCAAATGTATCTGTATTCCAACGGTCGCATCAATGCTGCCATCACCGAGAGTGCTAACGTAAATAAGAACAGTTTCTGCGCCCGTCCTCCTGAACCATTTGGAAAAACCTGGAAAGATGGAGATTATACAACCATCAATCTTACTACCCTGATGGATGGAAGCAATCAGGGGAATTATAAAATGACTTGGACCTTTGAACGGGTTGTAGATCCAGATAATCCCGAGGCTTTCACCTATTACATGTATCAAACTACTACCAGTAATAACCCATATACTATAAATGCTCCTGGTTCAAGCTATCATGGTCAAAGATATGCTGGCAAGAATTTTTATCTCGGAGCTGCATGGGGAGAGTGCCATAACACCTCAAAAGGTAAGGGCGACGGGCAGTTCGTCTATTATGATGACGACCGCTCCTGTTGGACTACGGCTGAAGTGCGGGGAAACACTAATAAACTACAATTGGAAAATGGCGACGAGGTGGAAATACAGAAACTCTATCAGTGGCGCTTGATATCGCTCGAAGAGTTTATAGCGGTGCTGAACGATAACGGGATAGGGCTTAACCCCAGCATTTCGTCTCTGATTAAAGACCGCGACTTCACCCGTAACGCCAACGACTTTTTCGGAGCTTATGATTGGACTGTCTCCACGCTGAATGGCCATACTTATGAAAGTGGCACAAAACGATACACTTACACCTGGGGGGATTACAGGAAGGATCAATCGCCCTTGAGTAAGAACAACCAACAGTCAATTGGCAACCGTATTGTAAATGAAAAATGGGACTCGCCCGTTAGATTGAAAGAAGTATTTGACAAGTGGACTTCTACAAGCGGGGATGACCTGGCATCAGGAAAGAAGAATGCCAAGTATGGTTTTATGACGTTCGAAGGCGTGGGCACCGTTACGACCAACTTCGTAGCCCCCAAGCCAGGATGGTATGAGATAGAGTGTGCTGGCTTCAGCATGAGCGAACAAGACAACGATGCCTACCTGTTTGCCCGTGTGATTCCCGACAACCAGGTAAATGCTCCGGAAAGCTCGTTTGCGATTCCAACTGAGGACGAACCTACCTATGGCGTAGTAACGTTAGGGAAACTGCCTTACGGAACTTATACAAAAGAAAGCTACGAGAGTTGTCTGGAAGCAGGCAAGGAACTGCTTTTCAACAGAGATGATCACAGACAGAAGGTGTGGGTGCTGATTTCGGAGGAAGACTTCGCTGATAACAAAAAGACCATCCGCTTGGGATTCAGAAAAAACGAGGCAACAAAGGGCGGGCCTGTAGGCAATGGAAACAACATTGGTTACTACGACACCGACTGGGTGTGCGTGGATGATATCCGTGCTTCCTATATGGGATTGTCTCCGGTTTTCTTCTATGAAGATGAAGAGGATTTGAGATACTTGAGTCATGAAGATGCCGACATAGAGCGTTTTTCGAAAAACGAATATGCGCCGGCAGTCAAGAGCGGCAGGTATGGTGGTTCTGCCAACCTGCTACGCAAGTTCACGAAGGGCGAATGGAACACCTTCTCGTTCCCCCTGCCCCTTACAGGTGAGCAAGTGCGCAACGCTTTCGGAGACGATTGTGAACTGCTCATATTGCACAGTATCGGCAATCTGTCGAGCAATGACTGCATCATCGATTTTCAGACAGTTAACCTGCTAACACTCGACAACGTCGTCACTGCTGGCAACCTATACATGTTGAAACCTACAAAGGAGCCTATCTTTGGTGAAACCCCACGTGGCACTATGGCTTACTATTACGACCTCGGCAGGATGTTCTTCTCCACCAATGGAGAAAATGAAGAATCTGATTATACGTTTCCTGTCATGGACCTGAGTGTATGGAACGGAGAGTCGCATGTCGATTCTTATAATAACACGAACAACGGAACGGGGTATGTCACATATATTCAGACGCCTAGCTTCGGTTCATTCCGTGTTGACCGTAATGGTGATAAACTCTCAGCGGTACCTTCCCCCGACAACAGCTATGCTCCAATGGGTTCGTATGCCATGAGTGGCGGCAAAATGTATGAACTGAGCCGCGACACACGTATCAAGGGTTTCCGTGGATGGATAACGCTCACTCACAGCATCTTCGCTGATTCAGAAAGCTCAGCTTCTGGAGCAAGAATTGCCATTGACGGTGTCATTGACGGTGACACAACAACTGCCATCGACCGGCAGTCCATCATCCCAGTGAATCCCAATGCCATCACTGCTGTCTATGATCTGTCTGGGCGCAAGGTTGGCTCATCTGTTGACTGCCTGCCTAAGGGCATGTATATCGTAAATGGTAAGAAACTGTTGGTGAAGTGAAAAAAATGAGGATATGAAAAAGAAACAATATTTGCAACCGGCTGCAAAAGATGTTGGTATCCTGCCGCCTTGGGTGATGGCTGTCAGCCGAGGATGGGCGCGTGACGGAAATCCTCCTATTGCTGTTGAACAGGAAGACGATGTCGATGCAGAGGACTTGGATGGTGACGGCTATGGCGGTTTCCTCGACCTGGATTAACTCCATTTTGACAGAACAAAGTGGCCTAAGTTGATTCGCAAACTATAGATATGGTTAAAAAACATTAATTAGGGATGATTTCTCAATTCCCATGCCTCTTTTCTCATGAAAAATGCGTACCTTTGCACCCTGTTTGGAATAAGTTACTAAAAAGTACACAAAAAAGGAGTAGATAGAAATGTCTAAGATTTGTCAAATTACAGGAAAGAAGGCACAGATA
>JAEEGH010010219.1_pt1 | contig 21623 bp, 14 predicted proteins | sample 9134181 | NCBI WGS metagenome assembly JAEEGH01 (sample SAMN16246544, study PRJNA631951) | gut metagenome | biome: gut microbiome; feature: rumen; material: DP-attached | host: Bos | place: Iran: Karaj | collected 2018-10
GCCGATGAAGTGCCACTCGATGTCCTTGGGAAGGAGGGCCGCCTTGTCGCGCAATTCGGTGGCGTAGTTCTCACCGAAAGCGCGCTGCCCGGCAGCGTAAGCCTCAAGGATGTCCTCGACGGGTTTGAGCTTGCTGACGGCCACCAAGCGCACCCCATCGGGCAACGAGGACTTGATTTTTGCTATATTAGTTGCAATCATATTTAAATTTAACGAGATTTAACGTCCTTTATTATATTGCGCGTCACTTTTTTAGTCGTAGGACATGCGGCGGGTGCCGTCGGCGATGACCTGCTGAACCAGTTGGACGGTTTGTTGCTTGAGTTCGTCGATGAACTGGGATGCGTTGTAGCGGTGGGCCTCTATGTCGCGCAGTTTCTTCTCCCACTGGCCCGTGAGTTCCACACTCTTGAGCAGTTCTTCCTGGATGACGCCGATGAGGGCGATGCCTGTGGGAGTGGGTTCGAGGCTTTTGCGCACCTTGCTGATGTACTGGCGCTTGTAGAGCGTCTCGATGATGGCGGCGCGGGTCGAAGGGCGCCCGATGCCGTTGGCCTTGAGGGCGTCGCGCAGCTCTTCGTTGTCGACCGTCTTGCCGGCGGTCTCCATGGCGCGCAGGAGGGTAGCTTCGGTGTAAGGCTTGGGCGGGGTGGTCTGCTTCTCGGCCAGCGTGGGTTCGTGGGGGCCGTGCTCCCCTTTGTCGAATTTGGGGAGGGTCTGCTCCTTCTCATCAGAGGGGTCTGACTTGTCGGATTCTTCGGTTTTGTCGGAGCTGCCGCCGAAGACGACCCGCCAGCCTTCGTCGAGGATTTGCTTGCCGGTAGCCTTGAATTCCACTTCCTCCACCTCGCCGAGGACAGTGGTGGTGGAGAACTTACAGTCGGGGTAGAAGACGGCGATGAAACGGCGCGTCACCATGTCGTAGACGCGTTTCTCGTCGAGCGAGAGGCTGACGTTCTGTGGGTTGATGCCTGTGGGGATGATGGCGTGGTGGTCGGTAACCTTGCTGCTGTCGAAGACCTTCTTGCTCTTTTTGAGTTTCTTGCCCATGAGGGGCTGCACGAGTGGTGCATAGGGGATGATGCCTTGCAGGATGGAGGGACATTTAGCATAGACATCGTCGGAGAGGTAGGTGGTGTCGACGCGTGGGTAGGTGGTGAGTTTCTTTTCGTAGAGGCTCTGGATGTGGCGCAGTGTGTCGTCGGCTGAGAATGAGTATTTCTTGTTGCACTCCACCTGCAGGGAGGTGAGGTCGAACAACCGCGGAGGGGCCTCGGTGCCGGCCTTCTGCTGTATGTCTGTGACGGTGAATTCTTTCCCTTTGATGGCATCCATAGCCGCCTGACCTTCTTCGGGTTTGGCGATCTTGCCTTTGGTGGAGTTGAAGACCACGTTGCGGTAGACGGTGGAGAGTATCCAGTATTTCTCTGGCTTGAAGTTCTTTATCTCGAAGTGGCGTTTGACAATCATGGCCAGCGTGGGCGTCTGCACACGGCCGATAGAGAGCACCTGGCCTTTGGCTGTGGCGAAGCGGAGGGTGTAGAGGCGGGTAGCGTTCATGCCGAGGAGCCAGTCACCTATGGCGCGACAGAGGCCGGCTTCGTAGAGGCTCTGGTAGTCGTCTTGTGGTTTAAGGTTGGCGAAGGCCTCGCGAATTGCCTCTTCGGTGAGGCTGCTGACCCAAAGGCGTTGGACGGGGCAGGTGGCTTTGGCTTTCTGCATCACCCAGCGCTGGATGAGTTCACCTTCCTGACCGGCATCGCCGCAGTTGATGATGCCGTCAGCAGCCTGCATCAGACGCTCGATGACGGCAAACTGTTTCTTGTAGCCGTCGTTCTCGATGAGCTTGATGCCGAAACGCGGGGGAAGCATTGGAAGAGCCGAGAGACTCCAGCGGCGCCATTGGTCGGTGTAGTCCTGCGGCTCCTTGAGGGTGCAGAGGTGGCCGAAGGTCCAGGTGACCTGATAGCCGTTACCTTCCAAGTAGCCCTCATGCTGACTGTTGGCACCCAGCACCTTGGCGATTTCGCGCGCCACACTCGGCTTTTCTGCAATACAGACAATCATCAGCTGTAAGTTTTAAGCTGTGAGCAGTAAGTGAAGGGAGCTCCAGCCGTCGCGGTTTTTCTTGTCTTTAAAGATAAGGCCCAGGTCGTTGGCCTTTGCTATAAGCGCCCCCTCGTCGGCCTCGTAGAAACCGCTGAGGAGCAGTGTACCGCCAGGGTTGAGCACGGCGGCATAGCGTTCCATATCGGCAAGGAGGATATTGCGGTTGATGTTGGCGATGACGATGTCGAAGTTGCCCTGAAGCGATGTGGCGTCGCCGAGCTTCAAGGTTATCTCAACGCCGTTGGAGGCGGCATTTTCACGGGCGTTGTTGAAAGCCCATTCGTCGATATCCACTCCTTCGGCATAGCTGGCGCCGCGCATCTTGGCCAGGATGGCCAGCACTGCGGTTCCACAGCCCATGTCGAGCACGCGTTTACCCAGCATGTCGAGTTCTGCGACATAGCTTAGCATCATGTAGGTGGTGGGGTGGTGGGCGGTGCCGAAACTCATCTTGGGCTCGATGATCAGTTCATAGCTTACATCGTCACGGTGCGGATGGAACGGTGCGCGAACCCAGACACTTCCGCCGTTATATTCCACCAGCACCGCCTGATGACCTTTCTCCCATTCCGAATTCCAATCTTTATCCTCCATCTCCTCGGCCTTGTACTTCAGCGGCACGGGGAAAGCCTGCACGGTGGCAGCGAGCCATTGAGGGTCATATTGCGAAGCCTGCACATAGGCCTGCAGGCCGTCGGGGGTCTCCACAAAACTCTCGTATGGGCCTTCGTTGCCCAGCGTATCTATCAGCAAGTCTCGGAACAACTCCGTCGACTCCATCGTAAAATTCACTTCAATATACTTCATAGATAAGGATATTCTACTTTGGTCAGGAACAATCCGCAAGCCGGCATGCTCACACCTGCTGCGCAGCGGTCTTTCTTCTCCACAATCTCGCGCAATCCGTCGAGGCTCAACTTGCCACGTCCCACATCGAGCAATGTACCCGTGACACTCCGCACCATGTTGCGCAGAAAGCGGTTGCTCCTTATGGTGAAGACCCACTCCTCCCCCACTGCGTCCCAGTGCGCCTCGGTCAGGTGACAAATGTTGGTCTTCACCTGCGTGTGCAACTTGGCGAAACTGGTAAAGTCGTCGTACTCCATCAACACCTGTGCGGCTTTATTCATCTTGTCAATGTCGGGGCGGAAATAGATACGGCAATACTGTCCCTGGCGGAACGGAAGTCGGCGGTCACTGACATGATACTGATAAGTGCGTGCCGTTGCGTCGAAGCGCGCATGGGCGTTGTCGGCCACTGGGAAAATATCGAATATTGCTATATCTTGTGGCAGGAAGGAATTGAGTTTGAACACCAATTCATCACATCCTCCCATTAAATTACCATCTGCATTAAAGTGCGCATAGAAGTCGCTGGCATGCACACCCGTGTCCGTCCTTCCGCAGCCCACAACAGCGATAGGCTGACGCAGCAACATGGAAAGGGCATCCTCCAGTGTCTGCTGCACCGTCGGCAACCCCGGCTGCGTTTGCCACCCATTGTAACATGCACCGTTATAGGCCAAATGTATGAAATAGCGTGCCATAAATCAGAATGCAAAGATACGCCTTTTTGGCGACATGGCAAAATAAAAAAAGCCTCTCCGATTGGAGAGGCTTTGTACCGCATATCAGAGTCGAACTGATGATCTTCTGCGTGAGAGGCAGATGTCCTGGACCACTAGACGAATGCGGCTCGTTGAAAACGGGTGCAAAAGTACTAACAAATTCCGACATGGCAAAATATTTTTTGCAAATATCTTGCAGTATAGTGATTATCAGCGCAATATTTTTGGCACAAAGTCACCGTTACGGCTCCACAACAAGGGTCTGTCCGGGTGCGACCGCACGGAATTCGGGGGCATACATGCACTGCATAGCGACCGGACCTGCCATAAAGTGACCAGGATTAGTGACATAGACCTCATACTCGAAGTAATACTTGCCTTTGTCGATATGCTCAATATAGCAGCGGGTGTCAGTATTGTTAACTGTGATATAGTAGCTTAACCCATCCGTCCAGCGCCATCCGGCACGGGTGCTGAGGGGCTCAACACACGACGGACGGCCGTCGATAAGTTCAAGATACTCCATAGCTCGGTCGCACTGGATATCAATGCGCACCTTTATTTTGTCGCCGACATGCAATTCCTTGGGCGCAATATAGCTACGCTTCAGCTTGATGCCCATCTCGCTGGCAGGTATCTTGTCCATGTCGTCGGCAAACTGGTAGTAGACGGCACCCCAGGCGATTCCATCGTCCTGCTTGCGCAGAGTGATGAGTGATGAATGACGAGTGATGAGTGTATCTAATTCATCGCCCGTCCAGCGCTGGGAGCGGTATCCTTCCTTGCCCTGTGCGTCGGCAGTCATCTCCACACCGAAGACATTCATCTCCACGGCATTGCCTTCCGCCTTCACCTTTTCGCCACCTCCCACCATGAGCGCACTGATGGCGTCGGTAGTGGAGGATTCGTTGTCCCAGCGAGTGGTCTGCTTCTGCTTGAGGAGCCACTGCTGCATAAGGCCTATGGTCTGGCGGTCGTCGGGCGTTATCTCTGCAAAGGCCTGAATGAGGAGCGCCTGTGTGGAGATGGGTCGCTGATACCAGAACCAGCCGCTGGTATTGTCGCGCCAGTACATTCCCATCTCATCGTTGATGAGCGCTTTCTCCTTGATGCGTCGCAACAGGTCGAGGGCCTGTTTCTTGTCGCCGTGGCGGTAGAAAATGAGTGCCAGCTGCGCCTGTGTGTAGAGGGTCTCATACTGCTTGTAGCCCTTCAGGGCATTGGCATAGTAGAACTTGTAGGCCTCGGTCTCTTTAAAGCCGTTCGCTCCCTTGCGATCGCGTTCGTCTTTAACGTAGAAGGAGCGTGTGTAGAGATAATCGATGTCCGTGGGCTGCCACTTATACCCTTTCTTCAGGTAGGGCTTGATATACTTATCGTAGTAGTGCTGCTGCTCATGGTCGACATACTCCAGCGCTTTTTTACTGACTGCTGACAGCTGGCTGCCGGCAGCTATTTTCTTCAGCACTTGCTGGGTCACCCAAAGTGAGCTCTTTCCGTCGGGCATCCAGCTCCACCCGCCGTCAGGGTTCTGTCGGGAAGTAAGGTCGGAGGTCAGACCTTGGAATTCGGCGTTAAGCTTCGTCTTGTCGAAGTAGTTGGCCACGGCGGCCATCTGCTCCTCCTCGCTCTCGGCATCCTGCACCCACGGCATAGCCTTCAGCAGAGTCTGCTTCACATCCTCATTCATCTTCAGGCGGCTTCCCCCTAATTTGTCTAGATTATCCAGATTTACTAACTCAACCAGCTCCCGACCTTTGCTGTTGACGTAAAGCTGGTTGGCGAGGTAGAGCGTCGAGGGGTTCTCTTGAACCTTGAGGTAGGGCATGCACTTGATGGCCAGCCACACGGGCTTGCTGGTCACCTCGGCGGCCACCAGGCGCGGCTCGCGGTTATCGCTGCGCACAAGCCACTCGGGCATCGTGTAGCGCTTCTCCCCCGCCCCATTGATATACATAGCCTGACTGACGGTGACAGCCTGTCGGTTGGTGACCACCGGCACCTGCCCCTGCTCGCCGTCGCTCATCCCTTCAGCATGGGCCACAATCCTGTATGTCACCACATAGACGTTCTGCGGCACCTCGACGTTGAACTTAACCTGCGCGGCATCCTTGACCCTGACATGCTCTATATCGTGGCACAGGATATCGCCCGTGGCGGCATCAAGCAAACGGAAGTCCACCTCGATCTCTCTCTCTTCTTCACATTCCCCGCTACACACTATCTTCGCCATCAGCGAGAGGCTGTCGCCGCAGCGCAGGAAGCGCGGCATATTGGGCTGCACCATCAAAGGCTTCTGTGTGACAAGGGTGCGGTCGAGGGTGCCGGTCTTGATATCTTTGGTAATAGCAAGTCCGCGCACATTCCAGCGCGTAAGCAGTTCGGGCACCGTGAAGCGGTAGGTCACCGTGCCGTCCTTGTCGGTACGCAATGCTGGCGCAAAGAAGGCCAGTGTGTTGAGGTTGGTGCGCACTTGAGATTTCTCCTTCTGCTCACCATTCTCTCCACCTGCCGCCACTGCCTTGGAGGATGCTGTCTCCGCCACAGCAATGTCCTCGACAACAGAAAGCACCACTTCTTCCTCTTCCTGCACGTTGTTGCTGAAGGCACGGGCACTCTTGTACATGCGGCGACCGCCCCAGCGGTTATAGCTTGGTAGCCCTTCTTTAAGCGTCCACACCGCCGGCGTGCCACCCTGATAGTACAAGTATTTCCGGTCCTTCATCCAGTGTTCCACACCACCCGAGACATGCAGCGGCGGAATGACCGACGAGCCGTTGGTGCGCCACGGTGCTACTTCCCACGATTGCTTGCCGTAATAGCTGTTCAATGCATCGTCATACATCGCCAGCACCATCGCGCTCCTCTCTCTCGGCTCTCCACTCTTCACCCGTATCGTCCACTCCTCCTGCTCTCCGGGAAGCAGTTTGTCCCTGAAAGTGGCAATGTCGACCTTCAACCGCTTGTGGCTGAAGGGCACCTCGACACTCTGATTCCACAGCGACTCCACGCCTTCGCGCACGCTGACGAGGTCCACCTGGAAGCCGCCAAGCATCGAGCTGTCGACCGCTATATCGATGCTCTTTATCTCGTCCGAGAGTTTGATGCGCCGGAAAGCGCGCTCGTCGTTGCCTACACGCAACAGGTAATAGACCTCCACGTCCTTGAAGCGCGAGCCAAAGCGCAGACGCACCGTCTCACCCACCTCGGCCTTACTCTTGTCCATCTCGGCCCACAGCAGCTGCTGCGACGGCACCTTCTTGGCGTCGGGCGCCACATAGGTGATATAGTCCGTCACCGTGTCAGCATCGTCGGCACTGATGGTAACCCTATACACGCCGCTCTCAACCGACCACTGGCCGCTGACCGCTGACCACTGACTGGGGTCGTTATACTCTATCCCGTAGGCCAGCAGCGGGAATGCCTTGTTCCACTCAGCTTCAGTCATCGTGTGATGAACCCCTTTCTCGAGCAGCGGGCTGTCGAGGCGCGGCGTAGCCGGCTGTCGCAGTAGCTCCACTTTGGTCTTCACCGCGCCCGCAAGCGGGTTGCCGTTGAGGTCGGTATGCTTCACCTTGAGGTCGCCGGGCGTGCTGCCCGCCTCAAGGTAGACGATGGCATTGCGGAAGCCCACACGCAGGCTGCTGACGGCATAGTGGCTCTCGCCGTTGATGTCGGTGACATCCGCCCTCACCTCGTATTCGAAGCTTGGCTTGCCCGAGAGTTCGACACTGCTGTCGGGCTCGGGGGTGAAGCTCACGCTGAAGCTGCCGTCAGCGGCCGTGGTCGTCTCACCCTGTGCCACCTCGGCCTCGCTATCGTAGGTCAACCAGCGCCACCACCGCGACGAAAGCTGACGCCGCACGACGCTGTACTTCACCTTGGCGCCACTGACAGGCACCGCGCTATAACTGGCCGCCAACCCCTGCACCGTACACGGCGTACCAAACTGCGGCGCCACGCCGCCACCGGTGCCCAGGGTCACCATGAACTTAGGCTGCTTGTACTCCTCCACGCGCACACTCTCCCATATACGTACTTTGCCTTCACCGACATTCCTCACATGCCAAACGCCGGCAATGCGGTCGGTGGAAATGACCATCGAGGCACTGGTCATGCCGAAATCGTCGGTCTTCAGGGCCACGGTGTCCACCGCTTGGTCGTTGGGGTCGCACAGGGCCACCATCACCCGCTCGCCGGCAGCGGCGGCAGCCTCAAGCCCATTACTGCGGAAGACCACAAGGGCCATGTGCACCGTGTCGCCCGGCTTGTAGATGGGTCGGTCGAAACGCAGCTGAGCCTGTAGCCGCATCGTGCTGTCGGGCCGCGCGGCGCTATAGTTGTAGCGCGTCTCGAGGCGGTAGCCGTCGCGCTCTATGACCACCTTGTCGCTCCATGTCGCCTCCTTCAGGTCAAATCGGTAACGTCCGTCGCGGTCGGTCTCGGTGGTGGCCAGCACTTTGACTTTCTCGTTGTATCGATGGCGTTCCACCCTCATCTTCTGCCCCGCTATCGGACAGCCTGTGCGGCGGTCGAGCAGCAGGCCGTGATGGTGGTTGTGCAGCAGCAACATGTCGCTGCAGTTTATCTCATAGGCCATAAAGCCGTCGGTCTTGAAGTCCTCGCTCGGCGACACCAGCAGCAACCAGCGACCCGTCTTCAGCGCCGGCAGCGACACATAGCTCTCGGCATACTTGTACTCCTTCCCGCTCTCCACCTTCCACTCTCCACTCTCCACTTTCTTCGCTGCCAGCAGCTTGGCCTTGGTCTTGTCGCCCCAGCGGTAGTCGTCGAAATAATTAACAATGCGGTAATACAACCTTTCCACATTGCGGTAGCGCACCCGCTGCAGGCTCGGCTGGCCGGGGATGACCCACAGTCCCTGCCCTTCCATGCTCATGCGTTTCTGCAGTATCTCGTTCTTCAGGTTGGCACACTCGATCCCCCCCTCGCTCTTGGGCGCCAGCTGGATAGCCGTGTCGCAGTAGCGCAGCGCCGCCACATAGTCGCCCTTGCCGTTGCACCAACGTGCGGCCCGCTCATATAATAATGTATAATAGACACTCTTCGTGCCGCGGAATTTCGCTATCGACTCCCCGATGCGCTCAAGCGTCATGGGGCGGTTGGGCACATAAGTGAGACGGTCGAGCAGGCGATTCTCGTTCCAGATGCGTATGTCGTCGCCGTCTCCGGCATGGAACTCCACCAGCATGCGCTGCAGCTCGACACGCCGCTGAACGGTGGTCTTGTCATAGTCGCCCAATATACGCAACACCACCACGTCGTAGGCCGTGGGAGTCATTCCCACGCCCTTCTCGGCATTGCAGTACATCTTTATCTTCTCCACCGGCGTCCGCTTCAGCACCTCGCTGTACACCAACGCCGAGTCGTATTCGCCAAGGAAAGTGAGGCAAAGGGCTTTCTCCAGAGGCTCCAGGGAGGGCAACAGCTGCCTATAGCGCGCCTCTGCGCTGTCGCGGACATCCTCCTGATAGTTGGCTGCCGCCTGCGTCATGTGGTAGGCCGCCGCCAGCCGCTCGGCGCCGGTGGCACTCTTCTTGTATACCCCTGCAGCCAACTCGTAAGCACTCTTGTACGAGCCCTCCTGCATCAGCTTGTCAAAACCGGCCCATCCGGTCTGTCCTTGTGCGAAAAACGCTGCCGACAGCACTGCCAGCAGCGTGATAATCTTATTTCTCATTGTGTTTTTACTTGTCCGTAGTCTTACCCGTGATAATCAACTCGGCCTTGATGCCGCTGAATCCGCCTCCCTTGTCGAGGGCCGCAGCAGCAGCGCGCTTGATTTCGTTCTTGGTCATACCCGCCGTGGTCATGCGGTCAGCAGCGATGCCGTGCTTCACGAAGTACTCCTTCACCGCCTTGGCACGCTCAAGCGACAGCAGCATGTCGGCCTCCACATTGACGCCGTAGCTCTGCACATAGCCCTTCACCAGGAAGGTGATGTCGGGATGGTTGCGGAACATGGCCACATAGTCCATCAGCACCGAGTCGTAGTTGCCTATCAGCGTCGCCTCGTCGGCCTCATAGTAGAGGTCCTTGATGATGAACGACGAGCCGCGCTCCGTGCGCTCCATTTGGTAGAGCATCACCGTGTCGTGCAGCATCAGGTCGCGCGAGTTGAACTCGCGGTAGACCGAGAAATAACCGTCCTTCTTGGCATAGAGCGTGTAGCTGAAGCCAGGGATGAACTTCACCTTGCCGCCACGAAAATCAGCCTGTTGCACCAACGGACGCTCGCCATCGCTGCCGCGCTCCAGTATCATCAGGTTCACGTCAACATACTTGCGGGCCTTCTTGTCGTAGAACAGCACCAGTGGCTCGTAGGCGTCGGCCTGCACGCTCACCGTGATGGTATGCCCCTGCGGGTTGTTGCCCGCGCAGTCGAGCACAATGTAGTATTCCTCGCCCATGCGCACCGGCATCGACTTGATAAAGCCGCCCATCTGCTTCTTGGTCAGCATGCGGGCGGTGGCATCGGCACTCATACCGATGGTCGGACGCTCGCCCTGCGGCACATCGTAGGCCGGCAGCGCTTCGTCGTCCTGTGCGGCGGCCTTCTTGCCCTTCGGCTGGCCCTGCGGAGCGGCAGCCTTCGGTTTGGCCTTGCCGCTGTTCTGCTGCAAGGCTGCGGCCGCAAGACCCACGCTGTCAACGGCGCCGAGGTTCACAGCCACAGGCATCACCTTATTCTGTATCAACTGGTTGGAGAAGTAGATACCCGTATTCTTGTACACCAGGAAGTCGTAGTCGTCCCACTGGTTGCGCTGCACGATGCTGATTTCGAGGTTGCCGTTGTAGGGCACCTTGATTTTGTACCACACCGAGTTGTGCTCGCGCTCGAACAGGTTGGGGTGCGCCTTGTCGGCCACCACCTCCTGCATGCGGCCGCCACCGTCGGGGGCATTGGTGGGCCCGTAGGGCTTGTCAAGCTCCAGCGGGATGGCAAAGAGACAGTCGTTCGAGTTGTAGGGAAGCTCCACATCGGTCTTCACCGGCGCCGGCGCAGCTTTCTTCTTCGAAGTCTTCTTGGTAGTCTGCGTCGTCTTGGCCTTCTTCGACGACTTCTTGTTCTGTGCCTGCACGTCATAGCCCACTCCCAGCAGGAGCGTCAGCGACAGCAGCACGGCAAATACACGTTTCATTTTGCTATACATTTCAGCCTATTTTGGACATGCAAACTTACGAAAAAAAAACAGTACCGCCAAAACTTTTTTATTATACGCACGCAATCCCCTAGGTCTCAACGCTCTATTCTTCCGCAATCCGCCTTCCAACCTCCAACCTCCGCCCTCCAGTCACCCCCTCCGCCCCCAAAATCTTGCCCCGTTCTCCACCCCGCTCTCCGACGCCAATTCCTCCCCTCCCCCTCCGGTTCCCCTCCGCCCGTCGAAATACCCTATAGGATGCTGTGGGAGTGGCCATTGCAATGGTAGCAAAACGGGAGGGGGTCTTGAAGGCGTACTTTTTTTTGTACAGGTGGAAAAGTTTTTGTACTTTTGCAGCACTAAATTAGTGAAGAACCCAAAAACAGATGCCTTATGAAACGCATTGCAATCACAGTAGTTACGGTCATGATGAGCCTGGCGGCATTAGCCTCGCCCGTCCACTACTTCACCCGCAGCCAGGCCAACCGAGCAGTTGATTACCTGAACCGGCAGAACGAGGTGATGATCTACTGCGGTTATGATTACGAAATCGAGACCTATGTGCTCGTCAACGAGATATGGGCAGAGCGCATCAACTCGGCCTACTACGAGCTGTGGATATACGGCTACGATGCCTACACAGGCGAAGAGGTCTACATGCCGCTCGAGCTGCAATGTGTATGGCTGTACAGCGCCGGCCGCATGTACAACGCAGCCCAATACCTGCGCTTCCGCACGTCGGGTCTGCACACGCCGCAAATTGTGTGGTATGTGCCTGAATACAGGCCCTTCACACGCGTGGTTCACCACCACGGCTATGTGCGCACCTACCACTACGATGTGCACCGCCACGGCTGGCGTCCGCCAATGCCGCCGCCGCATGTAGGCCCCGGCGTACCTCCGCCGCCCCCCATACACCCCTACTACATGCGCGCCCCGCACACCCCCGCCCCGCGTCCCGCAGCAGTATGGACACCAGGCGCTGAACGCCCGAGGGTGATCACCGACGCCGCCGGCCGCACCGACGCACCGCGCACGGGTGCGACGACGGTGACCACACGACCCGCCGAGACCCCCAACAGCGGCACCAGCCGCACGGGTGCCACCACTACCAGCACCACTGGCAACAACAGCCGCAACGCGACGGGCAACACGAACAACTCGCGAAACAGTACCGGCACACAGACGGTGAGCGGCCGCACAGGGGCCACCACCACCACGACCACCACCCACGGCAACAGCAGCAACAACCGTGCGGGTTCCACCACCAACACCACTACCAACAACGGCCGCAGCGGCGCCACTACCACGACAACCACTTCTTCCTCGAACAGCGCTCCCGCCCGCGCCGCGAACAGCACCACGCCGTCACGCTCCACCACCCGCAGCAGCAGTAGCAGCAGCACCTCCACCGCTACGCCCGCCACTCCCTCAAACAGCAGCAACAGCCGTGCCGCCAGCTCCAATACGCGTACCAAAACAACCACCTCTTCCTCCTCTTCCAACACACGCAACAGCAGCAGCTCCACCACCTCCAACACGCGCACCGGCACCAGCAGCAATAACAACACACGCAACAGCGGCAGCAACACCGGCAGCCGCAATGCAGGAAGGAGATAGATGAAAGCCAGCGAACTGGTACTTGCCCCCGACGGCAAACTCTACCACATACACCTCGACAGCAGCACCTTGGCCGACAAGGTGCTGCTTGTCGGTGACCCCGGACGGGTGGAGATGTTCAAGGGCATTTTCGACAGCATCGAATACGAGTCGTACAACCGCGAGATGCACGCCCTCACCGGCACCTATCACGGCACCCGCATGACGGCCCTCTCGACCGGCATGGGATGCGACAATATCGACATTGTGATGACCGAACTCGACGCGGCGTTGAGGGTGAAAGACGGAGAGTGGCGAGCAGAGAGCGACCGGCACCTGCAACTGGTGCGCATCGGCACCAGCGGCTCGCTGCAGGCCGACATCGACTGCGGCTGTGCTGTGGCTTCGGAATATGCCATCGGCCTCGACGGGCTGATGAACTACTATAAGGAATGGGGCCAGCAGTCGGCGGCGAGCGAGATGGAGCAGGCATTTTTGCAACACATGGGGCTCGACAGCCGTTTGGCCCGCCCCTACTGCGTCGAAGGCAGCAAACTGCTGCTGAACAAGATAGCCGGCGACATGCTCCACGGCATCACCGCCACCGCGCCCGGCTTCTACGGCCCCCAAGGGCGCACCATCCGCCTGCACCCCTCGATAGAGGACCTCAACGAGAAGCTGGCAAGCTTCCGACCGCCGACCTCCGACCTCCGCATCACCAACCTGGAAATGGAGACTTCGGCCATCTACGGTTTCAGCCATCTGCTGGGCCACGAGGCCCTGACGGTCTGCCTCATCATCGCCAACCGGCCACGGGGCACATTCCTCAACGACTACCACGACCCCATGCGCCAACTGGTCGGCACCGTCGTGGAGCGGCTGGCATAAGACAAATAAAAAACGGATGTTCCAAATGGGACATCCGTTTTTTATTTACTTCATGTTGGGCCGTCGCTGCTTGATGACATCGTAGGCTTCATTGATTTCCTTCATCTGCTCGGCGGCGTTGCGTTGCATCTCCTCGCCCATGCCAGCCACACGGTCGGGGTGGTACTTCATGGCCATGCGGCGGTAAGCACGCTTCACCTCGTCGTCGGTGGCGGTGCTGTCAATGCCAAGCACACGGTAGGGGTCTTTGCCGTAGCTGGAGGTCCTAGAGGAGCCTGAATTTCTAGAAGAGCTTGAAGAGCCAGTATTACTGTAGCCCACATGGCGCTCGTAGATGGAGGTGAGGTCGGACTGCGAGATGCCGAGATAGCGCCCGATGAGGTGCAGCATGGTGAGCTCGGACTGTTGGTATTCGCCGTCGGCACCACCAAGGCCGAAGAGGAAATCGACCATGTGGTAGCGCGTGTTGTAGTCGGTGTTGACCTTAATCTGCTGGCACACTTGGTCGACGGGGATGTTCTGCTCCACCAGCCGCTGCAACACCTTGAGCATCTCCTTGCCGCGTTCCTCGCCATAGTTGGCAAGGAGGAAGCGCTTGACATAGTCGAGTTCGCTGCGTTTCACGTTGCCGTCGACCTTCATGACGGCGGCGATGAGCACCATGAGGGCGACATTGACGTCGGCCTGGGTGCCGGTGTTGGAGTAGCGGCCACGGTGAGGGGAGTATGTGTTACTCCATGGGGAATCGCCGTCACCGAGCTGCGATTGTTCTTTATCAGGCGATATGGCACGGCCCAGATAGTAGCCTAGGATGCCGCCGATGGGGCCGCCGATGGCCCAGCCGAGGCCGGCGAATAGCCATTTGAGGAATGCCATAGAGGTGCTATTTTCTGATGTCGTTGTACAAAAGTGACTGTATCTGCGTGCGTGTGTTCATCTGCGCCAGCCGGTTGGGGGTGGCGGAGGGGTGGACACGGTTGGAGAGGAAGACGTAGACCAGACTGTAGTCCGGGTCGACCCAGAGCATGGTGCCGGTGAAACCTGTGTGACCATAGGAGGCCTGCGAGGCTTCGGGACAGGTCTGCGCCGAGGCCGAAGGAGTGAAGAGCTGCTTGTCAAAGCCCAGGGCGCGGCGGTTATTCTGCTTGGCGAAATGGCGAGAGGTGAAGGTGGCGACAGTCTTCTCCTTGAGGTAACGATGGCCGTTGAGTTCGCCGCCGTTGAGTAGCATCTGCATGAGGAGAGCCACCTCGCGGGCGTTGGAGAAGAGGCCTGCATGGCCGCTCACGCCACCCAGGGCGTTGGCGTTGGGGTCGTGGACCTGGCCACAGATGAGGCCGCGGAGACTGTCCTGTTCGGTGGGAGCAATGAGCGTCGGGGAGACTCCGGCAGTAAGGGGATTGAACACCATAGCGGTGAGCCCCATGGGGTCATAGAAATGCCGTTTTACGTACACATCGAGGGGCTGACCGGAGAGACGCTCCACCATGTCGGCAATGAGGATGAAACCGAAGTCGCTATAGCAATAGTCGTTGGTGGGGTTGAGGGGGCTGGCGGCGATGAGTGCGAGGATGCTGTCTCGGTTGTCGCTTTTCTGCCAAAGGGCGTCGTAGGCTTTGAGACGGGCGCAGTGGCTGAGTGCCTGCTTAAGAGTGATAGCCTCCTTATCGGTGCCTTTCAGGTAGGGCAGGTAGTGGCTCAATTTGTCGTTGAGACCCACCTTGCCATCTTCATAGAGCTTCATGACAGCCAATGTGGTGGCACATACCTTGGTGAGGGAGGCGATGTCGTAGAGGGTGTTCGGGGTAACTGCCACAGCACTGCTGTCGTAGGAGGTGTTCCCGTAGCACCGGTTGACTACCAGCCGCCCGTTGTGCATGACTGCTATCTGGCAGCCGGGGAAAGCAGCGGAGTCGAGGGCGACATTGACGATGGAGTCAATACGGCGGTCGATGTTGAGATTGAGGTCGGAGACTATGTCATTGCACACCGCCAGACGGTCGTCGCCCGGGACCTCGATTTCGTCGCGCAGATGAGGAATGACATATTGGAATTTAGCGGCCAGGACACGGCGGCAATGGTAGTCGATCATGGAGCGGACGCTGTCGTCGGTGACGGCGGCAGTCTTGATAGCTTCGATGGCCTGCGACACGTCGGGCGGAAGCAGAATGATGTCCGCACCGGCAAGCAGGGCCATCAACTCGGCCTCACCGCCGCGGTAGGTATTGGTGATGCCTTTCATGTCAATGCCGTCGGTAATGACAAGTCCATTGAAGCCCAGCTGGTGCTTAAGGAGGTCAGTGACAAGGATGGGGCTGAGGGACGAGGGGCGCAGGCTATCATAGGCATTGACCTGCAAGTGGGCCACCATGACACCACCCACGCCGACATTAATCAGGCGGCGGAAGGGGTACAGGTCGACGGTATCCATATAGGCTCGAGTGTGGTTGATGACGGGCAACTCGAGGTGGCTGTCCTTGTCAGTGTCGCCATGACCGGGGAAATGCTTGGCTACGGCCATAACACCCTGGCTCTGCTGGCCGAGGGCATACAGGCTACCCAACTGGGCCACACGCTCAGCGTCGGTGCCAAAGGAGCGGGTACCGATGACGGGGTTCTTGGGGTTGGAGTTGATGTCCACCACAGGGGCGAAATTGATGTGGATGCCCATGGTGCGGCATTGGCGGCCTATCTCAGCACCAAGGCGATAGACGACGCTGTCGGCATCAGGGGTGAGCTGGCCGAAGCGGGCGGCACGGGGGAAGCTGTACATGTCCTTGAGCCGCATGCCAAGTCCCCATTCGCCGTCGATGCTGACCAGCAAGGGCACCTTCGCGTCTTTCTGGAAGCGGCGCGTCATGTACACCTGCCTGTCGGCTGTGCCGGCAAAGAAGCATACCCCACCGATACCATAACCGTTCATCACCTCGGAAAAAGCCTGCACCTGCTTGTCATTCATATCAAGCGGCACACGCACCACCATGAGTTGCGCAATGCGCTGCTCAAGGGAGAGGGTCTGTATGACAGAATCGACCCAATTGGTCTCGGGATCGCGGAAAATGAGTCCTCGCGAGCTAAAGCGCTGGGCAGATGCCTCGGTAGAAAAGAGCAGCAGCAGGGCTGCCGATATAATTCGGATTGTTCGTTTCATTGGCGCAAAAGATTATCGATATAGGCCACCTGACGGCGACGGGGATTGCCCTCATAGTTGAGGATGACATAGTCGGCACGGAGCATGGTCTCCTCGGCCGGAAGCTGGTTGGCGATGCGAGCCACGATGCATGATTCATCGGCATGGTCACGCTCACGCAGACGCCTGATTCGCTCGGCAAGATCAAGATAGACGCAGACCACACAGTCCATGAGTCGGTCAAAGCCGTAGTCGTAGAGAATGGCACTTTCAAATAGCACATAGGGGGCCTCCGCATGTGCGTCACAGAAGGCCTGGAAATCGTCCATGACTTGTGGGTGGATTAGAGCGTTGAGGCGCTGTAAGGCCTCAGGGTCAGAGAAAACCCGTGCCGCAATGCGTTGTTTGTCGGCACTTCCGTCTGGACTGAAGACACTGTCGCCAAAGAGGGCACGCAAGCGGTTTAGGAAGTCGGGTTGGCGATAATAGCCAGCCGCTACGGCATCAGCCACGAAACAAGGCACACCCAGCCGTTCGAATTCGGCCACGACGGTGGTCTTGCCACACCCGATGCCTCCCGTGATTCCAACCTTCTTCATTTGATAATGACGCTCTGCACTTCGGCAGGTTCAATGCTGCGTGGACGGATATAGTTGGGGAATTCCGTCAATCGTGGTACCAAGTGCTGCCCGTCGGAAAGGATGTCTTGATAGTCGACAGAGACAGTGATACGGGGTTCCCTGTTGAGATCGCGCCGTGCCACCCACGCATGGAGTTCTACCCGTTCTGGATAGAGGTGTAGCTGTACCGTGGTGTCGGCATTCAGCACGGTGATGGGCACCGTATAGCAATGGTCGACATAGTTCTCCACGGGGAGGTATACGTTGACCTCAGTGCAAGAGGGATGTACGTCGGCAAATTGTTCCCAGACGGGTTCCAACGCCAATGTGTAACGTCCCGATGACTTGATCCCAGTGATGCTGGCCTGTGCCACACACAACTCGTCTATGCGGTCAAGGGCTTCCTGCGGACCATAGAGGTCCACGGTCGACGGAGTAAGCACCGGTTGACCGTAAAGGCCATACTGCTCGGCAAAGGCAAACGAGACCTTGTCCAGCACGGGCCGATAGGTGCGGTGTTCCCGAGGAGCCAGCGTCACCCTGACAGAGTCCGTGCCGGCATCAATCAGACGGATGCCCGGGAACTGTTCTCGCAATGCATCCTGCAGACGGTCCACGTCGGCAGTACGCCGCAAACTGTCGCCCTCTACTTGAAGCTTGACGACGGGCTCGCGCTCAAGGAGATTGTAGATGAGCGCCGTGTAGCCGTTGGCACGCACGCGCAACGTGAGCGCCGTATCGGCACTCACCACAGCATAGCGCACCGTGTCATACCCCTGTATCTCAACCTTGACATGCAGCGGATAATCCGTCGGCTCGGCCATAGAGACACCGAGCCAGACGATAGCCGTCATCCCAAGTATAATCAGAAACTGCTTCACTTCTTCTCTTCAGCCTTGGCTTCGGGGGCCGGCTGTATCATGCTTTTCTCAACGGTGAGCACGGTGCCGTTCGAGACTTCCACCTCGACGGTATGCTCACTCACTTCATGGACTTTTCCATAGATGCCACCCGAGAAGATGACACGGTCGCCTTTCTTGAGGCTGGAGCGGAATTTCTGCTCTTCTTTCTCTTTCTTGCGCTGCGGACGGAGCATCAGAATCCACATCACTACAAGGATGACAATCATCCAAATCCACATCGAGCCGCCACCCGGGGTGCCCTGCGTTTGTAACAAAACCATATTAGTCATACTTTGTTTATTTGCTTTTTATTGTTTCTAATTTTATCTTCCCACCTGCGCGGTGATCTTCAGCCTGTAGGTCGCCGGCTGCGCATTGGTGACAACCGTGACCTCCTGATACTGCTGACCCGACTTGCCCGCCGACTTGAACGTGACCGTGACATAGCCTTCTCCTCCCGGGGCAATACGCCCATGCGGGTAGTCGGCCACCGTGCAGCCGCATGTCGCCGAGGTCGAACTGATGACAAGGTCGGCATTGCCTGTGTTGCGGAAGTGGAAGCTGTAGCTGATGCTCTCCCCTGCCGACAGGCGGCCGAAGTCATGCAGGTCGCTGTCGAAGGTCATCACAGGCATCTGCTGACTCTCGTCATAGCCCTGCGCACTGAGCGGATTGCGGATGAGGTCCACGTCGGCCTCCTGCCCCGCTTTGCCCTTGCAGCCCGTCAGCGTCAGCGCCACCGCCATTATGATCAATAACTTTTTCACCTTTCAGTCTTTTTGTTTTTACTCTTCTTCGTTGCCTGTCTGCAATCCGCGGCCCGACTTCTTGATGCGGCCCTGCGAGCGCAACTCCAGCATCAGCTTCTCCAGTATACCGTTGATGAACAGCTTGCTGCGCTCCGAACTGAACTCCTTGGAGAGCTCTATGTATTCGTCTATCGTCACCCGCTCCGGAATGGTGGGACAACTCTCGAACTCGGCGATGGCCATATTGATGAGCAGTATGTCCATCAACGCCACGCGTTCAAACTCCCACCCCTGCAGGCGAGCCTTGATGAGCGCATCGCCCTCGGCTCTGTTCGCCAAGGTGGTGCGCAGCAGCTGACGGGCGAATTCCATGTCGGCTTCGTCCTTCTCTTCCCGCTTGTCGTACATCAGCGGCCACTGCATCGCTTCCGTAAAGTGCTCCTCGTCGAGGGTCTTGAGCATCATGAAGTTGTACTGCGCAATCTGGTCGAAGTCATCCTCCCACAGCAGGCTGCGCTCCCCCATGACCGCCACAAGCGACTCTTTGTTCATCAGGAAGCGGAACAGCATGATGGCCAATTCCTTGTCTTGTTCAAAGTCGGTGTCGGGATGCGACAAGTACTGGCAATAGGGGTCTGTCTTGCGGAATTCCACAAAGGCTTCGCGCACCAGCTCCTCGTTGGTTTGCCAGCAACCCGCCCAGCGCTCCGAAAGCTGCCGCAACTCATAGTTGTCGGCCATGCGGCGCAAAAACGCGTTGCCCAGAAACTTGAGGTTAGGCGTCTTCTCCGCGTCGGTGGGACGGAATTTCCGGCGTCCTTCCTCTATCACCTTTTCCCCCACTTCGAGCATAAGCGGCAGCAGCGACACCTGCAGCACGCCCAGCTCGTTCAGACGTCCCACATGATACTCAAACTCCTTCCCCGCAACGGCACGGTCCTTCTCCTCTATCTGGCAGGCATAGAGCTCCTGCAACACTTTGCTTCTCAAAAAATGTCTGCTTAGCATCAAATTACAATATTGATGATTTTCTTTGGTACAAATATCACTTTCTTCGGCTCGTTGCCACCCATCCACTTCTGTCCTTCCGCCGATGCCTTGACAGCGGCCACAGCCTCTTCCTGCGTACAGGCGGCCGGCAGGTCGATGGTGAATCGCATCTTGCCGTTGAACTGCACGGGATACTTCACCGTGTCTTCCACCAGCATCTTCGGGTCGTACTCCGGCCACTGGGCATCGCACACACTGCCTTCGTGTCCCAGTTGGTGCCACAGCTCTTCGGCGATATGCGGCGCAAAGGGCGCTATCAGCACCGTCAGCGGCTCCAGCACCTCACGGCTGCCACATTTAAGGTCGCCCAGCGTATTGGCACATATCATGAATGTAGACACACAGGTGTTGAACGAGAAGCGCTCGATGTCGTCGGTAATCTTCTTGATGGTCTGGTGGAGGACTTTCAATTCAGCCTGACCAGCAGATCCTGCCTGGCTGGAAAGGGCTGCATCATACAGTTTCCAGAGCTTCTTGAGGAAGCGGTGCACGCCCTCGATGCCGTTGGTGTCCCACGGTTTAGCTTGCTCCACAGGACCCAGGAACATCTCATACAGCCTCAGCGTGTCGGCACCATACCGCGCCACCAGGTCGTCGGGGTTCTGCACGTTGTACATGCTCTTCGACATCTTCTCCACTTCCCATCCGCAGACATACTTGTCGTCTTCCAACTCGAAGCGGGCTTCGGCAAATTCGGGCCTCCACTGGCGGAATTTCTCGATGTCCAGCACGTCGTTGCTCACGATGTTGATGTCTACATGTATCGGCGTCACTTCGTTCATGTCCTTTATCAAGCCCTTCGAGATGAAGAGATTGTTGTCTTTCTTGCTACGGTACACGAAGTTGCTACGCCCCTGTATCATGCCCTGGTTGATGAGTTTCTGGAACGGCTCTTCTTTCTTGGCCATACCCAGGTCGAAGAGGAACTTGTTCCAGAAGCGGGCATAGATGAGGTGACCCGTGCCGTGCTCGGCGCCGCCCACATAGAAGTCGACATTCTGCCAATAGCCGACGGCCTGCTCCGAGAAGTAGCGCTCGTCGTTCGTCGGGTCCATATAGCGCAGATAGTATCCGCTGCTGCCCGCAAAGCCAGGCATGGTGCTCAACTCCAGCGGGAATACCGTCTTGTTGTCTATCTTGCTCTTCTCCACCACACAGCGGTTCGCTTCGTCCCAGGCCCACTTCTCGGCGTGACCCAGCGGCGGCTCGCCCGTGGCGGTGGGTTTGAATTCGCTCACCTCCGGCAACTCCAGCGGCAAGCACTCCTCGGGAACGCTGACCGCTATCTGCTGACCGCCAACCGTCTTATAGTATATCGGGAACGGCTCGCCCCAGTAGCGCTGGCGGCTGAAGATGGCGTCCCTCAGGCGGTAGTTCACCGTCCGGTGGCCGATACCCATCTCCTCTATCTTATCGATGACGGCGGCCATAGCCTCTTTCACCTTCATGCCGGTGACGAAGCCGCTGTTGACCGAGTAACCCGTCTTGGCATCCATGCTCTCCTCCCAGGTCGCGGGGTCACTGACCACGTCTTTCTCCAGCGACACCACCTGCCTGATGGGCAGACCGAAATGACGCGCAAAGGCGAAGTCGCGGCTGTCGTGGGCCGGCACCGCCATGATGGCACCCGTACCGTAGCCCGCCAGCACATAGTCGCTCACCCAGATGGGTATCTTCTCCTCGGTCAAGGGGTTGACGGCATAGGCGCCCGTGAAGACGCCGCTCACCTTCTTCACCTCGGCCTGACGCTCGCGCTCCGAGCGGTTCTTGGCCCAGGTCACATAATCCTGCACCTGCTGACGCTGCTCCGGGGTGGTGATCTGGTCGATCAACTCATGCTCC
>JAEEGH010010220.1_pt1 | contig 21622 bp, 16 predicted proteins | sample 9134181 | NCBI WGS metagenome assembly JAEEGH01 (sample SAMN16246544, study PRJNA631951) | gut metagenome | biome: gut microbiome; feature: rumen; material: DP-attached | host: Bos | place: Iran: Karaj | collected 2018-10
TGGTGACCAAGAAATTGGTGGTGAGATAAACCTTGTAGGGACACGATTAATCGCGTCTTATTGAAAAACCAAAGAATCCCTGAATCCGTTTCGGGGATTCTTATTATTTTTGCAGGGACGAGACAATAGACCGGGAAAGACAATCCTAAAGCCTTTACCGTCATGGCGGAGAAGCATCCGCCATCTCCCAAGCGCGAAGATGACACCTTACCGCTCGGGAGATTGCGGGTCTAGCGCCCGTAATGACGGCTTTGATTGAGAGTCATCCTCTGTGGTCTCATGTCGAATAATACGATAACCAACACTTCAAAATAATGAAAAGAATCATTCCTATACTTTTCTGCGCCCTTATGGCCTTGGTTTCGTGCCAAAAGAAAAACGCCCCACTGTTTCGTGGCGATTATTCGTTCAAGACCTCGGGCAGCGTCACTTTGGAAGAGATAAATCCCGAAGACGAACCTGCCTCCTTTACCGTCAGCCTGCCTAACGAAATCGGACAGCTGGAAATCAGTGCCTTGGACAACGGCAAGGACAGCGTGCTCGTGGTGATGAACACCATGGGCGGCGAGGTTGTGGTCACCCATGCCTTCTGCAAGGACAACGAAATCTTCCTTCGCGACTTCAAGAAAAACACATTGCTCTTCACAGGCGACTCGCTTACCTTGAAGAACGACCTGCGTGTGCATTCCTCAGGGCAGATGTATGAAGACAACACGCTTATCCTCAACATGACCTACGAGGGTGAAGCCGAGACTAACGAGCGCAGTTTCAAGATTTATGGCGATGATATCCGCATGGCGGCCACAAGAAACAATTAGTGTATGAATAAACTAAGGGACGATGGCTTCTGACTATGACTATGACCACTTCACCCAAGGCACGAGATGGTCATAGTCATGGTCATTGGTCATAGTCGGAAAAAGAACAACAAATCGAAAAATGAAGATTAATCGCATATTATGGCTCCTTCCCCTCTTGCTGGTGGGCTGCGGCGAAACTGACCCACAGCAACTCAAGGAGAAGCTCATCGGTGGTCCTGCCGAGGAGCGCGTCATCACCGTGGGTGTGCAGCGTATCGACACGGTGGGCGGCTTGGTGCGCAACAGCTATCCTGGCTACCTTGAAGAAGGCAACACGGTCGACATCAGTTTCAAATATGGCGGCACTTTGCAGTCGCTTAATGTAAAAGAGGGAAGCACGGTGCGCAAAGGACAAGTGCTGGCTCGCGTGTCCTCACCACAGATGGAGAGCACGCAACGCTCTGCACAAGCCACCCTTGAGCAGGCCCAAGATGCCTACGACCGTCTGAAAAAGGTGCACGACAACGGTAGCCTCCCCGAAATCAAATGGCGCGAGATGGTGGTCAACCTTGAGAAAGCCCAAGCGGCCCTTGACTTGGCTAACGCCATGCTGGCCGACAACACTGTCACTGCCCCCTTCGACGGCACTGTCACCAACCTGAGCGCTGTGAAGGGCGAGAGCATCACCCCGCTGAAACCCATCATGCGTATCATCAGCACCGAGGGCTTGGTGGTGAAAATCAGCGTACCGGAGAACGAAATCTCCAAGGTGCAAATCGGCGATGAGGCTCAAATCCTCATCCCCGCCCTCGACAACCGCCGCTGCAAAGGCCATATCCTCGAAAAGAACATGACATCATCGTTGCTTACGCATAGCTACCCCGTCAAAGTGCTCATCGATGAAAGAGACGAGGCTTTCACCCCTGGCATGATTGCCAAAGTGGTGTTGAGTGCGGATGTCGATAATGGCATTGTTGTCCCAGCCAATGCGGTCTTGATCAATAACGACGGCAAGTTCGTGTGGGTAGCGAAAGACGGTCGCGCAACAAGACAAAACATCACCATCTCGGGCTATTCGGGCACGGGTGTGGTGGTGAGCGAAGGCTTACATAGTGGTGACATCGTCATCGTGGAAGGGTATCAGAAGGTTAGTGAAGGAATGAAAGTGGAGTATTGAAGCAAGACGGCCCTTCGACAAGCTCAGGGACCTGCAAAAGTTAAGGTCGTTGAGCCTGTCGAAACGCCGACACAAATAGTTGATACAATGGCTAAGTTAAAGGATAAAGGTATCATCAGCGGCAGCATACTGCGCCAGAAGATTGTCTGGGCGGTCGTGGCGGTCATAGTGGCCTTTGGTATCTATGCCCTCGTCGACATGAAGAAGGACGAGTTTCCGGCCTATACCATCCGCTTGGGCATCGTGGCGGGCGTGTATCCTGGCGCCAACTCTGAGGAGGTGGAAGCCCAGCTTACCAAGCCTTTGGAACAGCTGCTGTTTGAAATGCCCGAGGTGGACCGCAAGAACACCTATTCTGTTACCAAAGAGGGGATGTGCTACATCTACACCAGCCTCGACGAGTCGGTAAAAGACAAGGACATCGCATGGTCGAAGATTCGACATAAGATCAACGAGTCCAAGGCTTTAAAATTTCCTGCGGGCGTGTTGGCCATTGCCGTCATCGACGACTTTGGCAACACCTCTTCGCTGCTCATCGCCATGGAGTCAGCCGACAAGACCTACCGCGAGATGCACGACTACACCGACGACCTCACTCATCGCCTGCGTGCCATCCCCGAGATGGGCAATGTGCGCGTGATGGGCGAGCAAAACGAGGAGATCGCCGTCATCATCGATAAGGAAAAGCTTTCGTTCTATGGCATCAGCCCCAACGCGCTGATGCTGCAATACGCCTCGCAAGGCCTGCTGACCACCACGGGCACCATGCAAGGCGATGATTTCGACCAGCCGTTGCACATCGAGAATCCCATGGTCAGCGAGCAGGAACTCGAAGAGCAGATCATCTATTCTGACGCGGCAGGCAACACCATCCGACTACGTGATGTGGCCACCGTTGAACGCCGTATGGCCGAGTCATCCAAAGTGGTCAACTTCAATGGCAACGATGCTTTGATTATCAGCGTGGAGATGCGCAAGGGTTACAACATCGTGGCCTTTGGACGAGAAGTGGAGAAGGTGCTTTCCGAGTTTAAGGCAACCCTGCCCGATAGTGTGAAGCTCTACCGCATCACCGACCAACCCAAAGTGGTGCAAAAATCTGTCAGCTCGTTCCTCCGCGACCTGCTCATCTCCATGATTGTCGTCATCGTGGTCATGCTGTTGCTGTTCCCCTTCCGCACAGCCCTCATCGCTAGTTCGGGGCTGCCCATCTGTACGGCATTCAGCATCGGGATGATGTATCTCTTTGGCATCGAATTGAATACCGTTACCTTGGCGGCACTCATTGTCGTGCTCGGTATGATTGTGGACGACTCCATCATCAACATCGATGGCTATATCGACAAGTTGAGCCAAGGCTACAAGCCCTTCGATGCAGCCGTGAGTAGCGCCCGTGAGCTCTTCATGCCCATGTTCATCGCCACCGCCGCCATCGCCTGCATGTTCTTCCCGATGACTCGCATCATCACGGGGCCTCTGGGCGAGTTTGTGCAGCTCTTCCCTTGGACCGTGGCCTTTTCGCTGATGGCATCTTTGGCCTACGCCATGCTCGTCATCCCTGGATTGGAGATCATGTTCATCAAGCCGGAAGACAAGCCGCGGCACAATGGCTTCGTGAGGGCGCAGATGCGGTTTTTCGGTTTCTTGCAACGCATCTACGACAAGATGCAGAGCCATTGCTTCAAGCATCCGTTGTTTACCATCGGTATGGGTATCGGCTCTATCGTCCTGGGCGTGCTGATGTTTTTGGCCTTACATGTGCAGATGATGCCTATGGCTGAGCGTGACTGCTTTGCCGTTGAGATCCGTCTGCCCGAAGGTAGCAGCCTCGAAGCCACAACGAAGGTCAGCGACTCGTTACAACACTTGATGCTGGCCGACAAGCGCGTCACCTCCGTGACGGCCTTCATCGGTGAGAGTGCACCGCGTTTCCATGTGACCTACTCACCCAGCATACCCGCATCCAACCTCTCGCAGCTGGTCGTCAACACCACCTCGAAGAAGACCACAGAAGCCTTGCTGAAAGAATGGGACGACAAGTATTCCTATTACTTCCCAGAGGCATACGTGCGTTTCCGTCAACTTGACTATCAAGCTGTTTCAACGCCTGTCGAGGTTTATGTCTATGGCGATGACTACGGCAAGACCGCGCCTGTGGCGCAGCAAATCAAGGACTATATGCTCATCCTTGACAAGGAATTGCGCTGGGTGCACACCGATTACGACGAGCAATTGTCATCAGTGAAAGTGACCATGAAACCCGAGGAATGTGCTCGGTTGGGACTCACTAAAGGTTTCCTCTCCTTGGATTTGGCCAGCAGCCTCAACGGCCAGCCCTTGACCACCGTTTGGGAAGGTAGTCGAGGCATTCCCGTGCGGTTGTATTCCCAGCAAAACTATGACCCCAACAACTACGAATCCGTGCAAAACCAGCTGATACCGACCATGGTACCTGGCACCAATGTGCCGCTCCGTCAGGTGGCTGACATCAGTCCCGAGTGGCATCCAGCGCAGTTGGTGCACCGCAACGGCAAGAACGCCATCACCGTAGCCGCCGACATGAAATTCTGGAGGCCGCAGACGGTGAGCATGAAGAAGATACAGCAGTACATCAATACGGAAATCACACCCAACTTGCCCGAAGGCGTGAGCATCGAATACGGTGGCCTTTCATCTCTCAACACCAGCGTTATCCCACAGCTGCTGAAGAGCCTGATTGCTGCCATTTTGGTGCTTTTGGTGTTCTTGGTGGCCTATTTCAAAAAGTTGAATCTAGCCATCCTCACTTTGGGTTCCAGCGCATTGTGCATGTTCGGCGCCTTCTTCGGCGAATGGCTCTTTGGTCTCGACTTCGGCATGACCTCCTTGTTGGGTATCGTCAGCTTGATTGGTATCATCATGAGGAACGGCATTGTCATGTACGAATATGCCGAGACGCTCCGCACCGAGGAGGGCTTGCCCACCAAGGAAGCCGCCATGAAGGCTGGTAGCCGCCGCATGAGGCCCATCTTCCTGACCTCTGCCACCACTGCCTTGGGCGTGCTGCCGATGATCATCTCCCGCAACCCCCTCTGGATGCCTATGGGCGTAGTCATTTGTTTCGGCGTGGTGCTTTCGATGGTCATCATTCTGGCCGTGATGCCAGTGATGTATTGGTTGATATTTAGTAAAAGTAAGACGACAAATTGAAGGTGGACAGAAAACAAAAAAAGGTGGACAGAAAATGAAAAAAGTAGACAGAAACAGAAATCTTAGGATTGCACTTATTGTATTTATGTGTGGTTTGCTTATTGCGTTAGTTTCTGCATTGGTTCTCCGTAAAGAAAGACAAACGCTAATGACAACAGGAGAAGAAACTATCGGTGTTGTAACCAATACTTATACTATTGGTTCTCGTTTTGGCTCTGGTACGAATCCATATATTATTGAATTTTCTTTTTTTTTGGACGATACCATCATAGATGGGACGTGCTCTCTATCATACGAAGAAAAGGAACAATTCCAGAAAGCCGTTGTCGGGGACACATACAAGGTAAGATTCTCTCTCAAAGAACCTTCTAAAAAAGCAAGAATATACATTGATGAACCTGTTCCCTCTTCTGAAGAGGAGTATAAAAGACTATGGGAAAGATTATGGATAAAGAGAAAGGATTGAAAAGGCCGGATTACAAATCCGTCCGAACCGTGGCATTAATGATTCTGCTTATATCATTTTCGGTTTCCTTGATGGCCCAGGAGCCGCATCACCTCTCTGTTCAGGACTGTATTGAGATGGCCTTGGAGAACAACATTGAACTGAAAAACAGCCAGTTGGAAATCGACAAGGCGAGGGCAACGAAAAACGAAGCCCGAGCTGAATACTTCCCCACTGTGTCAGCGCAAGCCGTGGCCTTCGACGCCCTCAACCCGATGCTTACCTTCGGCATCGAGGACATCGACAATGCGCAATTGAGGCAACTCCTTTATACGCTTTATGCCGAATATGGCGCAAATATGGGCTTGGACAAGGAGTATACCTTCATACAAAACGGCGTGATGCTCAATGCGATGGCGACAGAACCCATCTATGCGGGAGGTCGTATCCGCAATGGAAACAAACTCGCTAAGTTGGGTATCGATGCCGCTGAGACCCAAGCAAAAGTGAAGGAAGACGAAGTCTGTCTGCAAACCGAGACGCTCTATTGGCAAATCGTGGCCTTGCAAGAGAAACTGGCCACTTTGGACCAACTCGATCGGCTCTTGGACACCTTGGACAAAGACCTGTCGGGAGCTATCGAAGCGGGTTTGGCCATGCCCTCCGACCAGTTCAAGCTGAAGGTGAAACAGAACGAGAGCCAACTCAACCGCAAGAAAGTCACTGATGGCATTACTTTGCTCAAGATGGCCTTGGCGCAAACCATCGGTGCCGACTGGCAGACGATGACACTCACCGACACCTTGGGCTTGGAAACCGAGCCAACGGTGTATTACAAGCAACCTAACGAAGCGGTGTCATTGCGCAACGAAAGTCACCTCCTCGACCTCTCACTTCAAGCGGAAAAGCTGAAGAAGAAAATGACCCTCGGTGAGGCTTTGCCTTCACTATTGGTGGGTGGTAGCACTAGTTATCACACCATCATTGAAAACAGCAAACCCAACGCGATGGTCTTCGCCGTGCTGCAAGTGCCCATCACCGACTGGCACAAGACCTCCATTAAGCTAAAGAAGCACAACCTCGATGCAGAGATGGCCGAGAACACGCGCCGCGACCTCACCGAGAAGATGGAAATGCAGACCAACCAAGCCTGGTTCAACCTCGAACAGAGTTGGCTGCGCATCACCATGGCGCAAACTGCCCTCAACGATGCCGAGGCCAACCTGAAAGTCACGCAGGACTATTACGAGGCTGGACTGGTGGCTTTGTCGGATGTGCTCGAAGCCCAGACCATGCTCAAAAAAAGCCGCGACGAGCTCACCGACAGTCGCGTAGAGTACAGGATCAACCTGGTGACCTACAGGCAACTGACAAAGGATTAAAGACCATATCTTTGAGTTTTGCACGATTTTTGTAATTTTGTCACCTGATTCAAAACTCAATCCAATGAAGAAACTCCTTTTTTTAGTCCTTTTCGTGGCCACGGCCATGCTCGGACAGGCCCAAGTCAGCAAGATGATTGGCCAATGGAACACTTATGACGACAATACGGGCGACCTGCGCTCCACCGTTAAAATCTATGAAGAAAACGGCAGTTATGAAGCGGTGATCACCACGCTTTACGAAAAAGACGCCAACGGTAAATTCCAAGTGATGAAGGCCCCTTACGCGAAAGAATACGAAGGCGTGGTCGGCACACACCTCTTCAAGGAGATGAAGGCCGACGGAGACCAGCTGAGAGGTAAGATCTACGACCCTGAAAGCACCAAGACTTACAACGCCAAGGTGACTTACAAAGAGAAGACCGACGAACTCAATGTGCGCGGCTCTTTGGACAGGGCCGGACTGCTGGGCCGTTCGCAAGTCTGGAAACGCAAGAAATAAACACGGAATTTATTTGAACACGGATTGCACGGATTTACACGGAATTCCCTCTGTGAAAATCCGTGTCATCCGTGTTCTTTTATACATCAAATTTGAATTCGGCATCAAACCAGCCAGTGTCTTCCTTTAAAAGGTCATATTCTTCGCCCGTGAGGTGGTCAACCACATGCACGGTGCCTTTGATGTCGTCGTAGGTGAAGGTAAACTGTGAGTTTACGTCGTCGGCTTTAGGTACGTCCATTTTAGGTGTTATCTATAATTGAGGCTGCAAAAATACACAATTTTTCAATTAGGCATGTAGGGCTGTCATATTATGGCAGCCGCTTTTGTTTTATGCTGCTGCCACGGTGTGACAGCCCTACAACCCAAATTTACAGATTCAAACGCTGGTTCAAAACCTTCGTTTGTTCCTCAAAACCTTTCTTGCCGAGCAAAGCGAACATATTCTTCTTATAGGCTTCAACGCCAGGTTGGTCGAAGGGGTTCACATCGAGCATGTAGCCGCTGACGGCGCAGGCCATCTCGAAGAAATAGATCAGCTCGCCGAGGACCTTCTCCGACACTTCTGGGATGACAATGCGCAGGTTCGGTACGCCGCCGTCTTCGTGGGCCAGCACGGTGCCAAGTTCAGCCTTGTGGTTCACCTCGCTGATGCGCTTGCCGGCGATGTAGTTGAGTTGGTCGAGGTCTTCATTTTCCATCGGGATGCGGAGTTCGTGGTTCGAGTTCTCGACCGAGATCACCGTCTCGAAGAGGTTGCGCAGACCGTCTTGGATGTACTGACCCATGGAGTGCAGGTCGGTGCTGAAGGTGACCGAAGCGGGGAAGATGCCCTTGTGCTGCTTGCCGTGGCTCTCGCCGTAGAGTTGCTTCCACCATTCGCTGAAATACACCAAACGTGGCTCATAGTTGACCATGATCTCGTTGGTCAGGCCTTGGGCATAGAGGGCTTGACGCACCACGGCATATTGCGTGACGGGGTTGTCGAGGGTCGGGTTGGCCTTGCATTGTTTTTCCATCTCGACGGCACCCTTCACCAAGGCGCGGATGTCGATGCCTGCCATGGCGATGGGCAGCAGACCCACGGGGGTGAGCACCGAGAAGCGGCCGCCCACGTCATCGGGGACGATATAGGTCTTGTAGCCCTTCACGTTAGCCAATTGTTTCAAAGCGCCACGGGCCTTGTCGGTGATGGCGATGATGCGCGAGGCGGCCTCCTGTTCGCCGTATTTGTTGATGATGTGTTGCTTGAGGATGCGGAAGGCGATGGCGGGCTCCGTCGTCGTACCCGACTTGGAGATGACGGCCAATGAGTAGTCCTTCTTATCGAGGATGGCCATGAGGTCGTGGAGATAGTCCTCGCTCATGTTGTGGCCAGCATAGACGATGAGCGGCTTCTCGCCGGTGAGCGGTGCAAAGTGGTTCTGCAAGGCCTCGATGACAGCACGTGCGCCGAGATATGAGCCGCCGATGCCGATGACAACGAAAATTTCTGACTTTTTGCGCAGGTCGGCAGCGGTCTTCTCGATGTCTGCTAAAAGATTTTCATCGATTTCCGAAGGCAGATTCACCCAGCCGAGGAAGTCGTTGCCAGCACCTGTTTTATTGAAGATAGTTTCATAAACTTCTGAAACTCTTGATTCTAAATGACTTTTTTGGTTTTTGTCCAGGAAAGGTTGGACATGTGTGAGGTCGATTTTCATATTTTCTGAATGTTAAGATGCTGCGAAGATAAGATAAAATCTTTAAGAATGTGATGGTTATATCAAAAAAAATACTATTTTTGCACAACATTTTTTGCACAACAACGTTTTACGTGCAAGCTTATTATTCGTTTTATTTTAGTATTTTATATGTCACGTTTAAAGATTTTATTGGCCGAAGACGATCGTGGATTAGGTATGATTGTCAAGGCTTTCCTTGATTCCAAGGGCTATCCCACCACCTTATTCCAAAATGGCGAAGAGGCTTGGAACAGCCTGCGCGATGTCCAGTATGATTTGTGCATTACCGATGTGATAATGCCCATGATGGACGGTTTTACTTTAGTCAAACAGATTAAAGCGGTGCAACCCATGATGCCTGTCATCTTCCTGACTGCCAAGAAGGAGGAGGACGATGTTTTGGAAGGCTTCAGCTTGGGTGCCGACGATTATATCACCAAACCCTTCAGCATGGACGAGCTATTGGCACGCGTCAAGGTTTTGGAGCGCTGGTTGACCTACACTCCTACAAGCGCCTCGACATGTGAGTATCGTCTCGGCGGCTTCACTTTCGATGTGCCGCATCTCACTTTGACCGATTTCAAGGGCGAAAGGCGCAAGCTGACCTCCAAGGAGATGGAATTGCTGTACATGCTTTGTGAGCACAAAGGCGAGACATTGGAACGCGGTCTTGTTTTGAGAACCATCTGGGAGGAGGAAAACCGCACCAACGCCCGCTCGATGGACGTCTACATCACAAAGTTGCGCAAATACTTTAAGGATGACCCCAATGTCGACATCCTGAATGTGCACGGCGTGGGATTCAAGCTGGTGGTGAAGTAAGGTCACACACCATCTTGCCAAAAAGATAGACGCAAAAAGTCTCAAAAGGGATTTTTGCGTCTTTTTCTTTTTTACCTTTGCAGGCATGAAACGTTACGGTTGGATAGGGTTATTGGTTTTGTTGGCTTTGGCGGCTTGCGACAGCACCACGCGCGAGGCGCGCCACATGGTAAAACGTGCCGAGCTGTTGGCCGACACCCTACCTGACAGCACTGTGCGCCTGATTGACAGCGTGTTGCGTATGCCCGCGAGCTTCAGCGAGCGGGAACGCATGGACATGGCCCTGTTGCAGGCCGAGGCCCTGTTCGGCTGTAGAGACGTTGCGTGCAACGTCTCAGACGACATCTGTACCGACACATTGGGAGATGTTTCCCGCGACGTCTCTACCATCTCCCCCATCATGGACGACGATTTCTTCGACGACCATGCCACCCTCTCCACCAGCCCCGAGCTGGAGCGCGCTGCCGCGTATTATGCAAAGAAGAAATTGTACGCCAAAGCCGCCCATGCCGCCCTTTACAGCGGCTTCGTGCAGCAGCACTACAACGAAAAGGAGGCTGCCATGCGCTCATTCAAGGATGCAGAACAATATGGCAAACTTGCCAGTGACAGCCTTAGCATGGCACAAGCGGAGTATTGGATGGGGAGGATGTTTCTGGATAATGGAATGGAACAAAAAGCACTTGATGTACTCCAAAATGCAAATCTTGGTTTTGGCAACAGCTATGGTGATAAAGCATTGGTTCAAAACACAATGGGAGTTTGTTATATGTTGCAAGGTGATATAGACAATGCCGAGACATGCCTTCGCCATGGTGTGTAGGAAGCAGACAACAGCCATTCCAATAAGATAAATCTTAAACTATTGAATAACTATGCCGTATTATATCGTCTACAAAGAAAATACGACCAAGCCATACAGTGTTTGAGACAAATTGAAGGCCATCGCGTTTTTGATGGAAAAGAATTGTTGTTACTCAATCTGAATCTAGGGAATGTTTACTTTGACAAAGGCAAAATGGATTCTGCTAATTACTATTACAAAAAAACAGAAACCATTATGTCAACTACAAAAACAAAACCAGAAACACAATTGGCCGTATACGATGCTTTGTATAAGTTCTCTACAAGTCGAAACGAAGATTCATTGGCATTGTTATTTAGGGAAAGACACGAGGATCTCCTTTATGCCATAATGCAGCAAAGGCAGGAACAAACCATATATCGTATTCAACAGCAATATGACTATGAAAACCTTCAGAATGCATTGAACAAGAAAATTATCTTAAGGCATAGAATCATTTTGGTTATCAGTTTATTATTGCTTTTATCATCCGTTATTATTATGATTTTGCAATTGCGGCACAAGCAAATGAGGGAAGCGGAAGCGGAAATGAGAAGGCAAATCGATAATTTGAAAAACGACTTACGAGAGTCGGTCAAAACTTCCTATTTGGAGCAGGAACTTTCTTCGCGTCTCCGTTTGATAATTGCTGCCTACCGCGCACACAAAAAAGCCGATGATCCTAATAAAGAATGGAGTCCTATTGTGTATAAACTGATGAATGGGAAGGAAAAGCTTTTCGATGCAGTATTGGAGGAAATGGAAAAAGTGTATCCTAGCATTTATACTGTCTTGCGTCTGAAATATCCTGAACTGAACGAAACAGAAACAAGAGTTTGCTTGTTGTCGTTCTCTGATCTATCCAATTCGGAAATAGCTGAAATATTGGAAATGAGCAAATATACCATCGACAAGAATCGGAGCAAGCTACGCGATAAACTGCACTTGAAGCCAGAAAAAATGAAGGAACAGTTACACAAAGTCATCTCTCATTGACCTTTTTCCCAAAAATAATTTTTATTGTCGTTTTCAGCATCTCCTAATTTGTATCTGGGCTAAAAAACAATTGTACTTTCGGTTTTTGTTTTTGTTGTGTATCAACAATATGCATTTTTCAATGCAAGAAAAAATTGTACATGATGAAAACGGAATTGTACATCAATTGACAAATGGATTTGTCTCTATATTTTTACACCATGAAACGTTTCAATAAAACAATGTTTAACAATTAAAAACGGCAACAATGAAGAAAAATGTACTTATTCTTATGGGCCTCTGTCTATTAGGCCTTTTCACTTGGCAAGTCCAAGCCGCTAACAAGGAGCACATCACTCCCATTAATAATGAGTTGGAAGACAATGTTGTTCCTCATGGATACGATAAAATCGTGTTGCAAGGCACCTTGATGTATGGCATTAATCCCAACGCCATCGTAGCGGGAGCCAATGACAATTCCGTCTACATCGGCTTCAACGAAGAATTCGGCAACGTGAATATTTCAATCCACAGCATTACGGGTGGCCTTGTCTACTACACTGTGGTCAACACCAATGTGCAATCAGTGGTCATCATTCCCTTCGGCGGTGTTGCCAGCGGCCTTTACACCGTGGAACTCAGCAGCGCCAACGGTTACGTCGATGGCTATTTCGAACACGAATAAAACCAAATTTCATTAATCATCAGCCATTTAATTCAAATTCATGAGAAACCGAAGAGTCATAACCATTGTGGCGCTGATGCTTTGCGTCATTCCCTCTTATTCGCAGGAGAGGGGATTTTTCCGCATCTATCCCAGTGAAGGGAACAAGTTCGGGACCTCCTGCGCCATCGAAACGGAAGACCACAGCTTCATTGTCGCCCTCAACAACGACCTGTACGGCGACAGCTGTGCAAGGCTGTTGAAACTATCGCCCGAGGGCGATGTGACCAATAGCGTTTATGTCGACGAGCCCGACGAATCCTTCTCTCTATACCACCTTTTCCGCCACCCGTTCGACCACGGCACATTCGTCGGGACGGGTATGTACTCTTTTTCCGACACCGTCCCTTCGCCTTTCAAGCTTTCCGTCCCCTATCTCATCCATTTCGATGACGGGCTGAACGTCACATTGCGGAAGCAGGTGGAGCTGCCAGAGGCATTCGAACGGAAAAGCGCCCTCTATCCCCAGGTCATGTTCAACAAGGACTGGAACCTCTTCGGGGAATACCTGTTCTACACGCCCAGCATTCCACCGGGAGGCTATCGCCGTCTCTTCACGGAAATGAGCGTCGATGGCGATTTCGTACGCATTGTGGAGGACACGCTTGACTTGTACCTAGGTGGTGGTCCCGAAACCGTCTTCGAGTATCCCGTAACCCATGAGGTGGGGACGTTTCGGAGAGGTGGCAGCGACCTTGTACATAAACTCTACAAACTTGATGACGACTTTGAGGCGGAGGAACTCAACGAACTTCGCCGTTTCGGATATGACACATTGTCATACAACATTACGCATATAAGCACGCGCTACAATGTGCTGGCCTACTCGGGCGCCGATATCCTTCCCTTGGACGACACCACGCTGTTGTTCTCCATGAAGACCGATGAGCATTGGTATCAGTGGTGGCCCGAGCCCATCGATACCAACATATTCATCACAGACCCTTCGGCAGTCTTGTTCAAGACCGACCTTGAAGGCAACATGAGAGACTATTGCGTCATCAAAAGCTACAATGACTCCATTGAGGTCGTCCCCTGGGTATGCTCCGTCGGCATTACGAAAGCCAACGTGCCGGGCCGCAAAGACATCTATCACTGCTGCTACAGCCAGTACAGCGATTTATGTGAGAATCCGAATACGCTAACCCTCACCAAGTTGACGGACGATTTCGAAATCCTGTGGCAGAAGTCGTACACCGTTCCCGAAGTCTATCTGGAAGCCCATCACCTGATGGTCACATCCGATGGTGGATGCCTCGTGGTAGGATCTGTCACCAGAGGCTGCAACCAGCCCTATTCACAGGGTGAGCGCAACGAATGGTTCGCCCTCAAGCTGAACCCCGACGGCACGGTGGGCATGAACGAAGGTGGCATAGAGGTTCGCCCTTACGCCTTCTATCCCAACCCCGTGAAGGAACAACTGCACATGCAGTTCTCGCCAGACGTGCAGCCCGTCCAAGTGGAGCTCTACGACCTGCAAGGTCGCCTGGTACGCACGCAAAGCAAGGCCTTCGAGAACATAGACATGAGCCAGTTGCCTGCGGGCACTTACACGCTGCGCGTCACCTTGGAGGACGGGAAGGTTTATACGGACAAGGTGGTGAAGGAGTAATTCTTATTGCTCCAGCAGCTCCGCCTCAGGCAACTGCACTGTGGTGTCGCAAATGAAATCCCATAAAGGATCGGGCGGGAAGTTGAAAGTGGTGTTGGTCAGCACGGCGAGGAAACGGTTTTTGTGTGTGTCGCGGATAATGGCGCTGCGGTAGCCTTTCCACCAGCCGTAATGGAAATACATGCTAGGGTGTTCCTTGCTCATGCGCCAGCCGAAGCCGTAGTTCTCGTCGTTTTTCCACTCGGGCGATCCGGGTTTGAAAGCCTCGGCCTGCAAGCTGTCGGGCAAAAGCACGTGCTTGTCCAAGGCTTGGTTGAACTTCCAAAGATCTTCCACGGTGGAGAACATGATTTTGTCGCCCATCACGCCGTTGAGGTAGTCGTTTTGCGTCTTCAGCGGCCCGTTCTTGAAGAGGTCGTGGCCATGCGCATCAACGGGCATATACAGCGAAACAAGGGTGTCGTTTCGCATCGAATAGATATAGGAATGCGACATGCCCAGCGGCTCGAAGATGCGCTCGCGCATGAAGTCCTCAAAGTGCTGACCGCTGGCCCGTTCCACCACCGTTGCCAGCAAGGCATAGTTGATGTTGTTGTAGAAATAGGAGCCATCGGGGGTGCCGTAGGGATCGGGTTTCTTTTCGGCCAACATCTTGATCATCGCCTCGTTCGAGAAGGGCTTCTTGCGGTCGGGCCAATGTTTGTCGGCCAAAGCATCATAGCGCGGCAAACCTGAGCGGTGGTTGAGCAAATGCCGAATCGTCACGCCTTCATAAGGCAACTGGGGAATGTATTTCCGCACATCATCGTCATAGTCGAGTTTACCCTCGGCTTTCAAGAGCATGATGGCTTCGGCGGTGAACATCTTCGAGTCGGAAGAGAGCTGGAAGGCATCATCCACACGGAGCGAATCCTTTTGGCGTTTGCTCAAGTCGCGCCACCCAAAGGCTTTCTCGTAAACCACTTGTCCTTGTTCGGCATACAGCACCACGCCATTGAGCCCTGCTTTATTCAAACCGGTGAATACCTTGTCGGCCTGCTTGGCGCGTTTGGCCGCAATCTCATCGTTCAAGTTGATGAAAAGGCTGTCAACATTAATGTCAGGCACTACGCGATTGCACCGTTTCCCGAAGAAGAAAACCGAGGTAACCACTACGATGAACAGCAGTAAAAGGACTAAAAAGGATCTCCGTCTCATTTTCGAGGGGCAAATGTACGCAAAAATGGCATAAAACCGCTTTTTTTTCGGCAAAATTGTAGTCGGATACGGCTTAATTCGTTAATAATTACTACTTTTGCAGCCTCATTTAACCACCTTAATCATATTTCATGTCACAATTTACAGATTTTGGATTGAATCCCGCTCTGCTGAGGGCTATTAAGGAGCTGGGGTTCGAGAATCCTATGCCCATCCAGGAAAAGACGATTCCTGTGCTCCTGGAGAAAGATGTTGACTTCGTGGGCCTTGCACAGACGGGAACGGGTAAGACTGCCGCATTCGGCTTGCCCCTGTTGAACAAAATCGACGAGACACAGCGTTGCGTCCAAGCGTTGATCCTTTGTCCGACGCGTGAGCTTTGTATGCAGATTACCCGCGACTTGCGCAACTATGCCAAGTACATTCCAGAAATCCTGATTGTGCCCGTCTATGGCGGCGCCAGCATCGAACTCCAATTCAAAGACTTAGCCAAGAAACCGCAGATCATCGTGGCCACGCCCGGCCGCCTGCGCGATATGATCCGCCGCAACCGTGTCGACTTCAGCAATGTGAAGACGATGATCCTCGACGAGGCCGACGAGATGCTGAACATGGGCTTCCAAGAGGAGGTCGACGACATCCTTGAATACATGCCCAAGGAAGGTCGCCACACCATGCTCTTCTCTGCCACCATGCCGAAGGAGGTGGAGGCCATCCTCAACAAGTACATGACCGACCCCGTGAAGGTGGCCGTGGGCGAACGCAACAGCGGCACCGCCAATGTCGACCACATCTACTACATGATGGCCGCCAAGGACCGTTACTCGGTGCTGAAGCGCATCATCGACTACACGCCGTCCATCTACGGCATCATCTTCTGCCGCACCAAGCTGGAGACGCAGGAGATTGCCGACAACCTGATTCAGGATGGCTACAATGCCGCCGCCTTGCATGGTGACCTCTCGCAAGGCATGCGCGACAACGTCATGGACCACTTCCGCAAGCGCAGCCTGCAACTGTTGGTGGCCACCGATGTGGCCGCTCGTGGCATCGACGTGAAGGAACTGACCCATATCATCAACTACAACCTGCCCGACGACATCGAGACCTATGTACACCGTAGCGGCCGAACGGGTCGTGCCGACAAGCGTGGTATCTGCCTCAGCCTCATCAACTTGCGCGAGAAGAGCAAGATTAAGAGAATTGAGAAGATTGTGGGAAGACCTTTCGAGAAGGCCATGATTCCCACAGGTAAGGAAGTGTGCGAGAAGCAGCTCTTCAACCACATCGACCGCATCGAGCATGTCGACATCAACCGCGAGGAGATCGACGACTACCTGCCTGTGGTGTTCCGCAAGCTCGAGTGGATGAGCCGCGAGGAACTCATTACCCGCATGGTGGCGCTCAACTTCAACCGTTTCCTGGATTACTATAAGGACGCTGTCGACCTCAATGTCACCGAGCGCGAGGAGAAGAAAGACCGCAAGGAGCGTCAGATAGAGCGTGAGCATCGCGACGAGACCATGAAACGCCTCTACTTCGGCATGGGCAAGAACGACCATATCCTGCCGCAGAAAATCATCGGCAAGATCAACGATGTCACCCGCTCGAAGAACATACCGATCGGTCGCATCGACCTCTATCCCGACTTCTCGTATGTCGACGTGGAAGAGAGCTTCGTCCCGATGATTCTCGACTGCTTCGCCGACCCGCACAACAACCCGCGCGGCATCGTGGTGGAGGTGGCCAAAGACCAGCCCGAGCGCAAAAAGAGCAGCGAGAAGAAAGACTTCAGCGAGAAGAAAGAACGCAAGGAACGCCGCGACCGCGATGAGTTCCGTGATGACCGTCGCGAGAAACGCGACCGTCATGATGACGACTTCTTCGAGAAGAAATCGAAGAAGAAAAAGAAGGACTTCGACGACGACAGGACCTACTACAAGTCGGAGCGTTCGCGCGATGGCCGCGAGTGGCTCGTCCCTGACTGGAAAGATCACTTGGACGACATTGAGGTCTTCATCGACGATGACGACCGTCCGAGCCGCAAGCAGCGCAATGCTGAGCGTGGCTTCGGTGCCAAGAAGAGCGGCGGTGCTTCGAAGAGCAGCTCATCGAGAGGTGGAAGCTCAAGAGGTGGAAGTTCAAGAGGCAGCTCCTCGCGCAGCGGTTCTTCTTCAAGGGAATCGAACCGTGGTCGCCGTGGTGCCAGCCGTTATGACGATGGCGATTACTACTCGCCTCGCCGCCGTGGCGGAGGTAGAAGGAGATAGTTTTCTTTGTCACAAAACCGACAAAACCTTCAAAACTAAAGTCGTGGAAACAAGCAACGGCACCCAACCGGGATGCCGTTGCCACCCCGACTAAAGTCGGGCATAAAAACGCAAACGGTATGATTGATGTTGAGGCTTTAAAAGCTCAAATTGCATTCGAAGGATGCGTAGGAAAGCATGCCGGTTGGCTGCTTTCCTTGTCTAATAAAAGCGGTTTTGTGAGTTTTGTAGGTTTTGTGAAAAAAAGAAAAAATGGCAAAACTAAAAACATGGATTAAAGCCTCCCGTCCGAGGACGGTGCTGCTCTCTTTTTCGGGGGTGCTTTTGGGTGGCTTTTTAGCATATAAAACCGGCCCTTCGACCCTTCGAGGGGCCTCAGGGGCCGCAGGCTCAGGGACCTGGCTTTGTGTACTATTCGCTGCCCTCACAGCCATCCTCCTCCAAATTCTCTCCAACCTCGCCAATGACTACGGCGACTTCAAGAAAGGCACCGACAACGCGAAGCGCGTTGGTCCCCAGCGGGAGATGCAGAGTGGTGCCATCACGGAGAAGGAAATGAAATGGGCGTTAGTCATAGTGAGTGGATTATGCTTGTTGTCTGGTTTCTTGTTGCTTTTTGTGTATTACGTTGCCCAAGTAGCTGTAGTGCCTCATTATCGCTTTTTGTTTGTGCTGTCGTTCTTTATTGCCCTTGGCATAGGGGCTGTTTTAGCAGCCTTGCTTTACACCTTGGGCAAACGCCCCTACGGCTATCGTGGACTAGGCGATTTGTTCTGCTTTCTTTTCTTTGGTTGGGCGGCCGTGGCAGGTACCTTCTATTTGGCCACAAAAGCTCTTGATTTCAGCGTTTTGTTGCCTGCCTCGGCCATGGGCTTCCTCTCCAATGCCGTGCTCAACATCAACAACATGCGCGACTATGAGAATGACAAGGCCTCGGGCAAGAACAGCCTTGTGGTAAAATTGGGGTTGAAAAAGGCATTCATTTACCATTGCCTGCTTATTGGTGGGGCTTTCGTCTGTCTCACGGTTTATCTCGTTTTGCACCAATCCGCATGGTATTCCTACCTTTTCTTATTGCTTTCCATCCTATTCATCAAAGACTTAATTGCCATCAAGAAGACCAAACCCGAGCTACTTGACCCGTTTTTGGGCCGACAGGTGAAACATAGTTTCTTGCTTGTGGTAGTTTATGGAGTTTTGCTGTTAGTTTGATAGATATTTTTCACCTAATTATTAAGGCAATTATTTGAATTTGTTCTTATTTTTGCAACGAAAATCTAATCAACACAACATTAAAATCTTATCCCTATGAAGAAAACCTTACTATTCGCATTCGCCTTGCTGTTTGCAACGGCGACGATGGCACAAAACCGCGCGGTTTTGCTGCAGGAATCTTTTGATGGTTCTACCATGCCTGCCGGATGGTCCATCGCAGGCCTTGGCCAAAACAACTGGAACGTTTCGGCCACCAACAATGCTGGCGGAGAACCCAACGAAATGTGGCTGTATTACGGTCCACAATTCAATGGCATTTCACGCCTTGTTTCTCCTGTTGTTGACTTGACAGGTCTCAACAGCGTTATCATTTCTTTCAAGCATTGCCTCGACAACTATAGTGGCTCCCACACTTTAGGTATTGCCACCACTACTGACGGCGGCACCACTTGGAACGAAGGATGGAGCCAAACTTACTCACAGGATGGCTCTTATTTGGTAACGAGCGAAATCTCTACTCCAGACGTGGGAAGTGCCAACTTCCAGTTCTGCGTCTATTACAGCGGCAATTCCTATAACATCGACAACTGGTTCTTCGACGACATCATTGTGTTTACCCTCGAAAACCTCGATCTTGCCATTGCTGGTTCTTCACTTCCCGGCATTATGCCTGCGGGTGACCTTACCGTCAGCATGGGCGTCATGAACTATGGCACCACAGAGGTCACTTCCGTCGAGGCCTCGTATGAAGTTTCTGGCATGGAACCTGTCAATCAAACCTTTAACGTGAATATTGCATCCTTGGCCACGCAAACTTTGACTTTCGATGTTCCTGCCGCTTTGAACATCCCTGGAGCTTACGAAGTGACTATGAACATCGTTAAGGTCAATGGTCAAGACGATGATGTGAGCGACAACAACACTTTGGTGAAGTCCGTCTCCGTCCCGATCAACAATGTTCAAAGAATACCCATGATTGAGCATTTCTCCTCGTCCACCTGCGGACCTTGCGTGAGCGTGAACAACCAAATGAACACGTTCTGCAACAACAACGCCGGACGCTTCACCTACACCAAGTACCAGATGAACTGGCCTGGCTCCGGTGACCCCTACTATACCCAAGAAGGTGGCGTGCGCCGCGCCTATTATGGCGTCAGCGGTGTTCCGGACATTTATCTTGACGGCGTGGGCACCAACAACGCGGCTGTCAACCAAAACACTTTCAACCAGCACGCTGAAGAGCCTGGCTACTTCGATGTCAGAGGCTCGTTCACTGTGGATGGCAACAACATCCATATTTTCGCCGATGTGATGCCGTATGTAGATATTGAGGCTCGCGTGTATGTCTCCATCAATGAGAAAGTGACGCACGGCAACGTGGGTAGCAACGGTGAGACTGAATTCCACCACGTCTTCATGAAGATGATGCCCGACGGTGAAGGTTCAACGCTTGATTTCACTACTGGCGAGATGCAACGTTTGGAGTTCACCCAAGACATGTCGGGAACGCATGTTGAGGAAATGAGCGACCTTGAAGTGTCCATCTGGGTGCAGAATTACGGCTCGAAGTATGTGTACAACAGCCACTTCGCTTACGAATACACCGAAGAGCATCCTTATCCTGTAGAGAATCTGACTTTGACTGAAGTTGCTGGTCCGAGAGGTTTGTTTACCGCTTCTTGGGATGCTCCTGCACAAGGCAATCCTTTCGGCTACAATGTGTATGTCAACGACGAACTGGTTGCCGAAGGCATCACCGAAACCGAGTACTCGTTTGAAGGTGATCCCGATGTATTCAACGTAGTCGGCGTTGTTGCTTTGTATCCCGAAGAAAAAACTTCCATTAAGGTCGTGGCCGCAGCGGCAGAAAATCTGCAAGATCTGGGATTGTATATTCCTGGCTCGCCTTATGTTGAGTTGACTGTCAATGAGCCTGAAGCCGATGTCTATGTGAGCAACGGCAATTTCGCCTCACATGCGCCTATTGAGATTACAGCCATTACGGAAACCAATCCCGAAGGCGAAACCTATCTGATTATTGAACCTTCCGCTACACTGCCCTATTCACTGAACGAGGGAGAAGAATTCCATTTCACTGTTAACGCCAACGGCCCTGCTGGCAGAAGTGTGGCTGAAACCCTTATTAAGGTGGAGTCCGATAGTGGAGAGGTATTATTCAATGTTACCGTTGACGGCGAACTGCTGAATATCTCCGAGATTTCATCGACGGCCAAGGTTTATCCCAACCCTGCCAACAACCAAGTGCGCATCGAGAGTGCCAACGGCATCGAGAGCGTGATGGTTTACAATATGATGGGTGTCTTGGTGGAGACCATCCGTGCCAACAGCATGATCCTCAACGTGAACTTGAGCCAATACAGCGAAGGCACGTATTTCTTCAACATCCGCCAGAGCGACGGTACAGTCTACAACCAACGCGTGGTTGTGAATCATTGATGACATTGACATCATCCCAACAAAAAAGGGAACCCAATCGGGTTCCCTTTTCTGTTTGATGCACTTGGACTGTGATTAGTCGCCCAACGTGGCCACCATAACGGCCTTGATGGTGTGCATGCGGTTCTCAGCCTCGTCGAAGACGATGCTGTTCTCGCTCTCGAACACGTCCTCGGTGACCTCGATGCCGTTCAAGCCGAACTTCTCATAAACGTCGCGGCCGGCCTTGGTCTCCAGATTGTGATACGAAGGAAGGCAGTGCATAAACTTGCACTTGGGGTTGCCTG
>JAEEGH010010221.1_pt1 | contig 21621 bp, 19 predicted proteins | sample 9134181 | NCBI WGS metagenome assembly JAEEGH01 (sample SAMN16246544, study PRJNA631951) | gut metagenome | biome: gut microbiome; feature: rumen; material: DP-attached | host: Bos | place: Iran: Karaj | collected 2018-10
AAAACAGACAACGACTATAATATCCAAAATAGGTCGCTCTGTCAAGAAAAAATGCCTATATTTTTAAATAATCCGGACCTTATCAGAGATTATTCTTGTTCTCATCGTAAATGGTGTTCCAGACCTCCTGCTTGGGAGGATTCTGATAAGGATTCTGCGAACTGTCCGGAGAGGATGCATAAGGGCTCTGGGCAGGCTGTGAGGGCTGTGCCTGGGCTGCCTGATTCTGCACGTAAGGATTGTTCGCATAGGGATTCACAGGTGCCGCCTGATCCGGCTGAGCGGTATTCTGCGCATAGGGATTCTGCTGATACTGATTCTGTCCGTAAGGGTTCTGCTGATACTGATTCTGCCCGTAGGGGTTCTGCTGATACTGATTCTGTCCGTAGGGGTTCTGCTGATACTGATTCTGTCCGTAGGGGTTCTGCTGATACTGATTCTGCCCATAAGGATTCTGCTGATATCCGGGCTGAACACCGGGCGCAACCTTGGGAACTCCGTTAGGGTACTTCCTGTGGTGGATATTCTTGGAGACACCCATGATCATATAGAAGAGCCAGGGAAGAAGTATGATTCCGACTGCCCAGCCTCCGCCGAGGTTAAATGCCTGAGCCATCTTGATCCCGCGATAGATTGCAATGATAAAGCACACCAATCCCGCAATACAGCCGAAAATAAACAGACCGCCCATAAATGCGGTAAGGTCTTCTACCTCAGAATCATATGCCCCTCCGAATATACTTGCGATGAAATATGCAAGGAAATAAATCATGGAAACAATAAGGCATATTGCGTAAACAAGGCTTGCAATAAAACTTCCCCAAAACCAGTTCTTGATGCCGGCTGTCTTAAAGAGAAGATATCCCCTGTAAACAGGAATGATCGATCCCCAGCCGTGCTCTCCGGCTTTGTCGAACATAAGCCACATTCCGATGATCATAAGGATCCTCATCACGAACTGAATAAGGTTGATCACCGAACTGAATCCCTGACTCATAAGCTGGTACTGATAAGGATCATCCAGATACTGCTCCAACATCTCTGCAAAATCAAGTGTCTGCATTTCTAATCTCCCTCACTTTAATGAATGAAAAAATAATATACAACATAGCCTGCCACAACCAGCCAAAAAATTGTTGCAAACGGCTGCCTGAAGATAAATCCGAGAACCTTGAACGGAAGCTTTATCGTAAATGCAAGAAGCTTGAGCAAGGTCCAAATAACGGCAAGCAGAATGATTATAACAAGTAACGTAAACATCTGCATTCCTCCCCGGGGCGATTCCCCATATATCTGAAACATATCAGGAAAATAATATCATAAGAAGCTATATATAATCCAATTTTTTTGACATATTTTTCAACTAAACGTAAAATGTTTTCCGTAAGGTTTTTACTTAACGGATCACGGTAATGACTATGGGAAAAAATACGAATTCCAAACAGAAAAACAATTTCAGAAAAAGGATATTCGAGATCATACAGATCGGAAGCCGTTCGGACATTCCGAGTTTTCTTTTTGATGCCCTGCTCATTACGATAGTCATACTGAACATACTGTCTCTGATACTTGAATCGTTCGATCATCTCTCATTTATGGCGGGAGTGTTCAACATCATTGATATAGTGAGCATCATTTTCTTTTTGACAGAGTACGTTCTCAGGATCGTCACCTCCGACTATCTGTATCCCGATGAAAAGAAGACGGTTGCGGCATGGAAATTCATATCATCGCTTGACGGTGTGATCGAACTGCTGACGATACTGCCCTTCTACTATCTGTCGGGCTTTGTCGTATTCAGGCTTCTCAGGGTCGCAAGGATCCTAAGGCTCTTCAAGATCAATTCGACATACGATTCATTCCATGTAATTCTTTCCGTGTTTAAGGACAAGCTGAGTCAGATAATGTCATCGGTACTTATCATTCTGATACTCATGCTCTCCTCAAGCATATGCATGTATTCGGTAGAGCACGAAGTACAGCCCGATGTATTTTCCAACGCCCTTTCCGGAATGTGGTGGGCGGCAACCACGATCTTTACCGTAGGATACGGAGATATGGCACCGGTAACCCTTATGGGTAAGGTCATCGGCATCATCATCGACTTCCTGGCAATGGCCGTTGTTGCGATACCTACCGGAATCATTTCCGCAGGCTTTGTCGAAAAGTACACAGCCATCAGAAGAAACCAGGCCAAAGGTGAGGAAAGAGCCGGACTCATCACCATCACCGTGGGTCCCGATACCCCGTATGTAAATAAGAACATCGGATACGTCGAAGAAAAAGAAAGCACTGACATCCTCGTGCTTATACGCGACGGTGTCAATGCTGTTCCCACAAGAAATATCATATTGAAGTCCGGAGACATCCTGGTCTGCAGAAGGACCAGCTGATCTGTCAGATCAGCAGGATTTATTACACCACGTATATTCGGGTATATCCGTATCATATGCAGGCCAATATCATTTCAAGCAGCCTAAAAGTATAAAAAATTATGTGCCGGGGAGACCTCGAACCTGTGTGTTTTGAACATCCTTCAGATGAAGGGAGCTCGCTATGGGTTCGAGTCCTTTGAATTAACATTAAAAAACAGCCCATAAGCATGGACTGTTTTTTAATGCGGATGAAGGGACTCGAACCCACACGCTTGCGCACAAGAACCTAAATCTTGCATGTCTACCAATTCCATCACATCCGCGTGACGGTATGAAAACCATACCGTGATACTTTACAACAATCGGACATTTCTGACAATATCAATCTGAACCGATAACAGAGATACCTTCCACTATGGCCGGAAGGAACTGCTGCTTTCTCGAAACGACTCCCCTGAGGAAAAGCCCCGATCCGTCCGCAGGAATCTCTGTCTGAAATCCCGCTTTCAGAACCTCATCGGCGTACTCTCCCGCCCAAATGACTCTTGAGCTTTCCGAAGGGATAAGAGTTATGAGGAAGAATACCATATCGAGTTTTTCCGAAAGCATAAATTTATCTATTGCTTCCTTAGCCTTACCCTCGGCAACATCGATCTCTTCCTTCATCATCGCATTGACTTGGGCGATGCCGACAGACAGACCTTCTATCGTGAACCTCTTGAAATCTCTCTTCAGAAGTTCTTCACCGGTCTTTCTTTCGAAATCACTTCCGGCTTTGAACATCTCACGTGCGAATTCATCCTGGCGGATGCCTGCGATATGGGCAAGCTCATTGCCGCACTGAATATCGGTCTCGGTACAGGTGGGACTCTTGTAGATCAGAGTATCGGAAAGAATCGCCGCACAAAGAAGCCCTGCGATCTCAGGCTTCACTTCAACATGAGCTTCCTTATACATCAGATAAACTATAGTCGATGCGGAACCGAGAGGCTGGTTTCTGAAAAATACCGGAGCTATGGTCTCAACCGCACCGAGTCTGTGGTGATCGATTATCTCCAGGATGGATGCGGATTCAATCCCTGTAACCGCCTGGCTTTTCTCATTATGGTCCATGAGAATGACCTGCTTGCGCTTTGCACCGAGGAAATTTCTGCGCGAGATCATGCCCACGTATTCTCCCTTCTCATCAAGAACGGGGAAATATCTGTGATGGGCCTGAGCCATTACGGGTCTTATATCATCAACATAGTCGGTCATTCTGAAGGTGATCAGATCCTGGGATTTCATAAAATAACTTACCGGAATGGACTGGTCCATAAGTCTCGAAACAAGGAACGCATCATACTTGGTCACTATGATACGCACTCCCATATCGGATGCACGGTTCCTCACTTCATCATCCGGTCTTGTTCCGGAACAGCTTATAAGACATCCGGCTCCGGCTTCGAGACATTCTGCAGCATCCTCTCCTCCGTCAGGCAGTATGACAATATCACCTTTTGAGACACCTGCGGAGCCGTTTCCGGCAACCATCACCTTGCCGCCTTCCACTGTGCCTTCAATATCACCTGCAACCAGCGTTCCTTCCAGGGTCTCAACGATATTGGAATATGGGGTGTGAGAATCTGCAAGTATTCCGAGGTCCTCTGTATCCATATATGAATCAACGATATCACCCAGAGTGATAAGCCCCTTGAGAGTCCTGCCCTCCGTAATGCACAGCGTAACAACGTTGGCGTCGTGCATTGCCTTCCACGCATTCTTAAGAGACATATCGGATGCGGCGCCGGGAAGCTTCCTCATATCCATATCCATTACCTGGATCCTGATATCCTTGACGTACTCGGGAGGCTTTATCCCGAATCTGGAAAGAACAAATTTGGTCTCATCATTAAGATGTCCGCATCTTACCGCACGGTAATCTCCGCCGGTCAGCCTGTTCTTAAGATCCGCGTATCCGATAGCCGATGCGATCGCATCCGTATCGGGATTCTTATGTCCGATGACATATACGGGACGAGTCTGATCAACCTGCATAATCTACCTCTGTTCTGAAATGAATGTAGGTGTGGGGCCAAAGAAAGAATACGGAGCATCTTCCTGCATCCTTCTGACCGTTATCCTCATAAGGACCGCTCCGGGTTCACATCCGAATATCCTTATTGTATTATTGCCCTTACGTCCGGCAGCAACAAACGATGCTTTCTTTTCATGTACAAGAACCACATTGCACCATTCCCTGCATCCGTTTTCTCCGGCTCTGTAATCTTCGGCAACGCCCTTTACCCTGATGACATCACCGTCATTAACCGCCACTGCGAGAGATGAAAAGGTCTCCTTTAAAACGGGACCTCCGGGAGCCTGCGAAAGAGTGATCTCATATTCACCCTCCTCGGGAAGGTACACGCTGTACTGCACCGAAGGCATGTCCTTCGGATCTCCGCTGCCTCCGTCAGTGGGGAACACTCTCATGCCAGAAGAAAACTTTCCGTAGGGCTTATATACCTTGAAATCGCAATCCTTTCCGCCGCTTATTGTATCATATTCATCCGCTTCGATGGCACATGACAGATCGGCACCTCCATAAGGCCTCGGAGCATCCGCGGGAAGAACGGGGACGAAATGAGCAGCCGATATTTCCTCTTCGGTGAAATCCCGGGCAACCACTTTCACGAACGCCTTACATCTTCCGGAGATGACCGTAACGGTTCCCGTGATGTGATCCGAACCCGCATCCGTACATGCCTTATGAAGAAGCTCCCTGTCTGCACTGACTTTGATGCGTGAAATTGCTTTTTCGGAGCATTCGGTGCAGACCGCGTCTTCATCCGGCGCTCCATTCATGCTGCCTTTCACCGCGGATAATACGATCCAGTCCGAATCTGATGTAATTTCCCATTCACAGGAATCCTTGCAGCAGTTCTCAAGAACTATCTCACCGTCGGAACCGGGGATCAGAAGATCCGTCATGACCAGATCCTTTTTGGTCCAGTCACCGCCCATGGTAAAGGCCGGATATCCGCTTACGCTCACACAAACCCTGTCACGCTCGTAAGGCTTTACATATACCCTCACCGGGATCATATGCTCTTCTTCGTTCCAGTTGGTAAAACCGATGTGCTCGGAAAGCATCATGCCGTTCCACTTTCCGTTTCCGAGTGCGTTATATTCTGAGGCAAGCTTTGCATCAAGCTCAAGACACTTTTCAATTCCGTCGGCATAAAGGTTGGCGGACGGACATCCCCTGCGGGCAAGATGCATATTCTTTCCGCTGTAAAGCATCATTGTAAGAACATTCATTGAAGCAGCGGCAGGGTAATACACAAGCTGATAAAATGCATCACGGTTTTCTTTTCCGTTAAAGCGATCAAGCATGGCTTCCGCAGCAGAACTTACTCTGTGTGCGGCTGAGAGCATGCTGTCCGCTTCGCTGCGGTATACCGGACTGAAGGTGTCCGGCGCAATGGTCTCAGGACGCCTTACGGAGTTGATACGGGAATAATCATCAAGGATATCCGCTATCTTCGAAACCGTATCGGGACCTTCGGCCGAAAACTGCTTATCCGCCCAGTATCCGGGATAGAAAGCATATTCCGCCGACCACTTATCATAATCATAAGCAAGATCCATGAAGTAATTGAGCGGATATTCCACGGGCTTGATATCACCCACATTGACTATCCAAAGATCCCTTACTCCGCACTCCCATGCCTGGCCCATCTGTTCGGCAATGCGGGGAATGTAGGTGCTGTTAACCCACTCGTAGGATACGGGACCGCCGTGATAATCCAGATGAAAATACATTCCGAATCCACCGTTATGGTCTCGATCTCCTGCGGGCGGAAGAAGCCTCATATTGCCATGGTTATCATCGGAAAGAAGGATGATGGTTCCGTCAAGACCGTCCCAGGTCCTTAAGCCTTCGTTCTCCGCATCCCCGTAATAGAAGGTTTCAACCTCCTTGTAGACCGCAAAAACCTTGGCTATCTCCGGTTCCCTGTCTCCGTATACTTCCCTGAGAAGGCCTCTCTGGGTGGTGATGACATCCTTGAGATAATTGATATTGTCAAGGACCGTACACTCCCTCCCGAGCATTTCGGAATCAGCTTCGCCTCTCATTCCGACGGTGACGATATTTTCAAAGGGAGCATTTCTCTTAAGTCCGTCTCTCCAGAATTCGATAAGGCCTTCCCTGTTACGGTTGAAATTCCAGTCATTGCCGTACTTTGAATCGGGACCCTTTACATGTGAGAATTCCTCTCCATGCCTCATACAGGGCTCATGATGGGAAGTTCCCATAACAACACCGTATTCATCGGCGAGTGCGGCACTCTCAATTCCGGGACCGTCCTCCGAAAAGCATGAGGACCACATCGCGGGCCAGAGATAATTACCATGCATCCTGAGGAGCACTTCAAATACATGGTCGTACATCTTCGCGTTGAATCCGCCGAAAAGATTATTCGTCCATGTTCCGTACGAAGGCCACTCATCATTTATAAAGAAGCCCCTGTATCTAACCGAAGGTTCTTTGCTGACAAATGTGTCATTTTCTGTAACGATGATTTCATTTTTCCGGGCAGGCTTTACATCGGCAAACCACACCCAGGGACTCACGCCCATAAGTTCCGATATATGAAAGAGTCCGTAGATGGTTCCTCTCTTATCGCTTCCGGCGATCACGATGACCTTCTTACCGTTTACATCAAGCGGAGCAAAAAGAAAAACTTCCCTTTTGCCCTTAACGCATGAAAGATCGATGAGTCCCGATTTTTCAAAGCATTCAACCGCCTCGGACTTTCCTATGCATCCGGCATAGATACCGCCGTCGGTGATATCCGCATCGGTAAACGCTCCGTTCTTTATTTTGGGCTTTTCGGAAGTTCCGAAGACAAGCTCCATATCTCCCGATACTTTTCCCGCAACTCTGTGCACTCCGGGCCAGTCATTACCGTCCAGGATGAGAAGAGATTTTCCGTTCAATGTAAATTCCATAAAACACTCCCAATATATTTAATTTTCCGAGGGTTCAAAATGAGGCATGACATTCAGCTTGTGAAGATTGAGCACATGCATCCTGTCGATCTTCGCCTTGATATTTTCATCCTCGCATATTCCTGTCGCGATGTACTTATCGAGTACCGCATAGGTAAAACCTACCTTGTCTTCGTCACTCATTCCGCTCAGACCGTCGGAAGGAGTCTTATGAACGAGATTCGAAGGCAGTCCGAGGAAGTCACCGATCTGAAGAACCTCCTCCACGGTAAAGCCCGCAAGGATGGACATATCTCCCGCAGCATCGCCGTACTTGGTGCTGTAGCCTATATAATCCTCAGACTTGTTACACGTGTTGATGACTCTTCCGCCCTCTTCAAGGCCTTGGGCTACGGCATAAAGGGTGGTCATCCTGATCCTGGGAGGGATGTTGATGCCGACATCCTTCGTAATCGCAGATCCCGCCTCTTCAAGACTCTTTTTAAGCGCTTTAGTTGATTCACCGATGTTCACGGTAAAATTCCTGATCCCGAGAAAATCCACAACAGTCTGCGAATCGCTGATATCGGGCTGAATACCGTCGGGCATCATGACACCGACTACTCTTTCTTTTCCGAGTGCTCTTGCAAGAAGAGCTGCGGTTATGCATGAATCCTTTCCGCCGGATATTCCGAGGACGGCACTGCAGTTTTTCCCGTTCTTATCAAAAAAGTCGCGTACCCACTCACAGATCTCATCTACGGTTTTTTCTACATTTGTAAGCATATGTCACTCCTTATTCGTGCTTCATTCTCCAGTCGATGCAACGCTGCAGATACTCGACATACGCAGGATTCTTGCACATTCCCTTTCCTTCACTGTCGGAGATCTTGGCAACGTCCTGTCCGTTGCATTCGGTTGTCTTCATAACTATGTTGAGTGCAGGAACATCGGTATCGTTCGCAACATATGTTCCGATTCCGAATGCGACCTTTGCTCTTCCGTCAAAATACTTATAGATGTTGTGAGCCTTCTCAAAATCAAGCGAGTCTGAGAACAGAAGCGTCTTGGTCTTTGGATCGATGCCAAGTTCTTCGTAATGCTTTATCATCTTGTCTCCCCACTTCATGGGATCTCCGCTGTCCTGTCTTACACCTGAGAAAAGAGTCGCATATGTAAGCTGGAAATCCTTAAGGAAACAATCCGTAGTAATTGCATCGGTAAGAGCGGTTCCGTTGAGAACTCCGTATTCCTTAACCCACGCGTCGAGAGCGTACCAGTTGGAATATGCAGGGTTGTGCTTGTGATTGCCCTGGCCTACGCACATGATCCACTCATGGGCCATTGTTCCGACGGGCTTTAATCCGAATTTCTTGGCAAGGTAAACATTGGAGGTTCCGACAAAAAGAGAACCGTCCAGCTTAGCCTTGGCAAGCTCCGATACAGCAAGCTCCTGAGCCTCTGCGGAAAGCCTTCTTCTGATACCGAATTCGGAAAATGGTCCGATCTTCCAGGTTCCGTCCACAAGCTTCTTTATCTTGTCGGCAAGGCGCTCCCTGAAGCTTTCAAGCAGCTTTTCATAATCGTATCCCATACGGAAATAAACACCGTTAACAATGGCAAGAGTAGGGATCTCATACATGGAGGTATTGAGCCATGTGCCCTTTGTCTCGATGGTAAGTCCGCAGGGATCCTTGGTTCCGATCTCAAAATCCTCGAATCTGGGATGCCATAGTCTGAGGAAATCAACGTATGAGCGTCTGAACCAGGTAATCTTTCCGAGGTATCCAAGTTCTTCCTCTGTGAATTTAAGATCGCAGTAAAGCCTGATCTGACGCTTTATCTCCTCGACCATATCGGGAGTAAACCGTACATCGGTGTTTCTGCATCTGAATGTCCAAGTGGTTGTATAGCTGGGGAACTGGTGGTAGATAGCCTGTCCCATCGAAAACTTGTACAGGTCTGTTTCAAGAAGACTGTTTATGATCTGTTCCATGGTCAATCCTTCCTTTCATACAGATGATGCTCTTTGATATATTCAAATGTTCCTTTTGGTACCAAATCTTTATACTTATCGGGATTGCTTCTGATGAGCGTGGACGATATCACTCTTCCCCTGAATGAGGTTATGATTATCCTCGCTCCGTACTTTTCTTCGAGGTCTTTCTTTTTCTCAAGGATGACCTCTATATCATCTTCGCCTCTGGGAGTGACGGTTAGTATGATCTCTCCCAGCAGTTTCTCGAATTCGTACCACTTTTCTATCTCAAAAAGTATATCACTGCCGCAGAGAAAATAATAATCTCCGCCGGCGTATTTTTCGTTTGTTTCGAGATCTTCAGCCTTAAGCTGAGCTATGGTATCGACCGAATAACTCGGTGTATCCTTGTCTGTCTCGATGCGGGATATGACTATGGGAAGATCAAGGCCTTCTACTCCCGCTTCCAGCATTCCGATGCGGTCATCGGAGGAGGTTATCCTGATCCCCTTTTTTTCTTTCATATAAGGATGCCCGGACGGAATCATCACGATCCTGTCCGGGCATATCTCTTCATATACGTTTTCAAGCAACTCAATGTGGCCCATGTGAATGGGATCGAATGTGCCACCGAATATTGCGGTTTTGGGTCTGTCTGCTATCTCCAAGGTTCCTCACCCTTACCTGTTACATGAATCTGGCAACTCTCCATAGCCAGAAGGGCATTGTCATGACTCTGCGGTGTGACTCCCGCGCTGCAGGATGCATCGACACCTATCGGCATATCGGGGCAGAAAGCCTTTATGAGAAGCGCATTGCTTATTACACAGATATCGGTGCAGAGACCGAACAGCTCTGCGGAATCAATCTTTCCTTCTTTAGACAGTTCGGCGGCATATTCTCCGAGCGCCCTGCTTCCGAAGGTCTCTTTATCAAGAATCCGTGCACCGGGGCATAAGCTCTCAAGCCTCGGTGAGATCTCCCAGCCTTCGCTTCCCTTTATGCAATGAGGCACGGGCAGGTTCTTGCCTTCCTCGGTCTGCATATAGTCGTCACCGTGGGTATCCCTTGTGAAAACGATGATATCACCGGCGTCACGGGCCTTTTCGATCTTCTCCGCGCAGCGATCCACAATCTTAACAGCCTCGGCAGAGCCCAGTGCTCCGTCTATGAAATCCTTCTGCATATCAACAACTACGATAAGTTTAGCCATGACCTACCTCCAACTTACGTAATTATACTATGAAATGCACTTTTTCAACAGACATTCACAGCCTTCGCTGATCTGTTTATATACGCCCGAAAAGTCTCCGGTATACCATGGATCGTCTATATCCTCGGGATGATCGGTAAAATCCATCATCAGGTGAACCTTCCCCTCGGGATCACCGCCCAGGATTCGGTTCATATAGCCCAGATTCAGGTTCTCCATGCCGATTATATAATCATACTTATCATAATCGCCGCGGGTCATCTGTCTGGCCCTCTTGAGACTAACGCCAAGCTCGTTACCGGGAACTCCTATTCCGTGACATGCAAGTTCGGCCTTTGTGGGAGGATATACTCCGTTACCTATCTCCTCTGTGCTGGTCGCAGCGGAAGCTATCTCAAATTCCGAAGACAGTCCGCTCTTTTCGACCAGATCCTTCATAATAAATTCTGCCATTGGGGAACGGCAGATGTTGCCCCAGCAGATGAATAGTATTCTAAACATGCCTCAAACCCTTGATTTTACTGGATTTCTTGATTTTTGATTGTGCCAAAAGTTGATGTAATTTGACGTATTTTGATGGGCAAAAGGTGCAAAAAAGGTGCAAATTTATGAAATTGACCTGATTGCGGTACCGGTTTTATCAATCTGAGACATCTCTTCACAGGCATCATCAACCCCCATGTGAGTGTAGGTATTAAGCGTAACTCCGATATCTGAGTGCCCCATAATATACTGCAAAGGTTTGGGATTCATTCTTGCCGCAGCCATACGACTGCAGAAAGTATGACGTGCAATATGCGGCGTGATATTCGGAAGCTGAACCTTATAAATGGAGTTGTATTTTGCTACCGCATGCCTGAAAAAGTTCTCAAAGTGCATGGCAACCATAGGATGACCGTCTTTGTCTATGAATATAAATCCCGAATAGCCGTCGACTATGGGTTCCACTTTAAGTTTCTTACGCTTTGCGATAATGCGCTTAAAACACTCGCTGACTTCCTCCGTCATGGGAACAATCCTTGCTCCCGCCTGAGTCTTAGTCTCTCTGATGTTATAACCGATACCAATGTCTCTCTGGAGCTGATGGTCAACATTGATCTTCCTGTTTTCGATATCTACATCCTTAAGGGTCAGTCCGGCAAACTCAGATATTCTGAGGCCTGTATTGAACAGGATATAGAACGCATCATAGTGCCTTCTGAAATAGGAATCTTCCCTGACGAAAGTCATGAACTTTCTTTCATCTTCACGGGAGAGCGCCTCTCTCTTGACACTATCGTTGTAGATAACACTTCCAAGATCGAACTCAAAAGGGTTCTTCCTTATGAAATCATTATCTACAGCCATTTCGAAAGCAGGTCTGAGCACTCCTCTTATCACGTGTATGGAACTATAGCCTTTGCCTTCCGTCTGGAGCTTGATAAGCCATCTCTGGGCATCAAGTTTCCTGACTTTTTCAACCGGAACGGATCCGAACGGATCATTATTCAAAAGCTTCATAACCGTCCTGTATCCGGCCTGCGTGCTGGGACGTACTCCTCCTCTTCTCAATGAGACATATCTCTCTACCAGATCAACAACCTTAAACCCTCCTCCCTCAGGTGCAACAAGATCATCTAGATCCTTACTGATCCTCTTTTCCAGTTCCCTGAGCGGCATATCCGGCTTTTCACCCGCCGGTACCGGATCGGATACTTCAAGTCTCCAGGACCTGACACATTTTTCCCTTCCGAGAAAATCCTTATACTTAAATCTGTATCTTCCGTTGCTTTCCTGAATTTCGCCGCTGCGAAGAATTCTTCCGCGGCTGTCTCTTCTTTTTTCGCTCATATCGAGTCCTCCATCCATATGGTTTCAGCCCCGATATGATTTGAATAATCATAGCATAACGGGGCCGAATCTGCCATTGATATGTGTTTATATGCCGTGCTCACAGAACCGATATTGTGTCAATAAACTGCTCAAATTTGACCCTTTTGATCCTGGTGCGGTTTCCTATACTGATCAGGTATTCTGCATTCGGATTTAACCTTATAAGCCTGCGAAGTCTGGTCTGACCAATTCCGAAGTACTCGGCTGCTTCCTCTATTGAGAGCGTATATGCTTCATATATGGGGATTTTTACCTCATCTGACACATTTGTATTCATTTCTGCCCGTCCTTTCTGCAGTTGATCTCGAGGAGTTCAATAATCTCATCCCGAAGCCGGCTGCGGAGTCTCTGCATCCGTTTTCTGACTGATTCGGCGTTATGCCCATCCTCATCACCGATTTCCTTGTAATACAGGCCATCCACCACATGCATCCTGAAGAGTTTGGCCTCTCGTTCATCTAATGTCTCCACAAGGCCCTGTAACAGGTCATAATCGATGTGCATCAGATAAATGGTGCGAATCTCCTCCAGATAGTCTTCTGCACCTTCTACGCCCTTTAAAAGCGCTGCAGGGAGTCTTCCTGTGAGGAAAGAATCCTTAATAGCTGTAATATCCATGGCCTCGTCTGCTGTGATATCTGCCATTCCGGCTCCCTGGACTCTTACTCCCAGTTCACCCTTGGATCTGCTTCTGGCATATTCACGTTCAGAACGGATTCTGTACAGAGTCTTAACCTCGGCATTTCTGATAATTGCGGGGAAAGAACTGTAATTGGCCATCATAAGGCTGAAACGACCATCCGCATCAGTTTGTCTGTATAATTTCAGGAAATCTGTTCCGCCTGAACTCATTGCATTCTCCTCTGACAAAGTATTGAAAGCAGCTCAACCGGTTGTATCTGTGCTTTACAAGGAGAATTCTAGCGGGAAGATAAGAGAAAAACGTTACCCAAAGATTGTACTTTGGGGAGGAAATGTACAATGGAGTTGTACTTTGAGAAAAAGAGCATCTACATTTCTGTAGATGCTCTTTAGGAAGTATATATATCAAACAAATTCTAGAAATAGATTAAATTATCATTGAAGGAACCATAACAATTCCCAATTTTCTTTTTGTGTCTATTGAAAGCTTATCCAAATTGGAAAATATTAAGTCTACGACATCATTACCGTCTTTCACTATAATATTATTCGCTTCAGCATATTTTCGATCTTCATCTGACACACTTGCACTAGTGATAAAAACGCCAAAATAATCATCATTTTTATCTTTTATAGCTCCAATAACCTGATCAATTCCTGTCGATCCGGATGTGCCACTATGATGCTTCACTTGAGCGTATATTTTTCTTGTTGGAAGAAAAGCATCGTCACGCCAGGCCTCTATGTCTGCATCAGCAGAATTCTTGAACGTTGTTTTTGCAAGTATTTTTGCCTCGTATCCCTCGCACTCAAACAATTCCTTAATCAGATTTTCCATGCCTATACCACCTGTTTGAAGGTTAGTTTTACCATATTGAATATTTGACAACAACTTACTTTTAAACTCCTTTTGCATTTCGTCTTCTTTAATACGAGCTTCATCCGAAAACGAATAAGACTCAGGTTTTTCAAACAGCTTATCTATTTCGTCAGAAAACTCAGATAAGTCAGAAACCGACATTCCCGGAACACGAAGTCTTCTCTGAAGGCCTTCAGATAAGTTATTCCTAGGAACGCTCATAACTGCTCCATCTTTATAGAGATATGTGACTTTGTGCTGATTGGCAAGATCAATCTTTTTTCCAAAATCGGAATAGAGTTCTTCCTCTTCAGCTTTTGCCAATGCAATGCCGGAATAATAAGGAATTATAATGTAATCACCTTGACAGATCCCCTTAAATCTAACACATTCATTAAGATTCTTCCCTACTAACGGACCAGATTTTGAAGAATAATACTCAGTTCTTACTTTCTCCTTTAATTCATCAGTATCATCTATTTTTGAAAAATCAATGTTACTCCACCCAACAGCCACTACACTATTATCAAAAAACTCTTTAAAATGGATTTCCTTAGAGGTCATAGCTCTTACCATTAAATATTTACGTCCCATGCTGCACCTTTCTTTCTATGAAAAAATTCACATATGTAATCATCATTGAGAACATCGGATTCTCTTTTCAAAAAAGGAGCGAACAGATTCGCTCCTTTTTACTACTATATTGAACATGAAGCGATAGTTACTTTTTAGCAAGCTTGTTCTTTACCATAACTTCCAATTCAGGTTCATTTCCATTTAAATGAATAAGACTAGTATTTGCATTACAATAAATGCATCTATTAAGCGCTTTTAATTTAGGATATCCGCCTTTTCCATCAATTGCACACTTCTCACAAAAAATAGCTCCACATTTCGGGCACTTACGCCACCGTTGAAAATAATTACACGTGACACATTTGTATGTAGCCATATTTTTTTCCTCCTATATCCAAACTCTAATAAGACATTTGTTTATAACGGAAACTATGCTTATATAATATCACTCATTGAAAGTAATTAATAGATTTACAACTCTGCCAAAGCTCTAACTTGGATTATGAGAATTTCCAGAATTTTATCCGTCTTTATCTTACTAATTAGTGAGACAATCTCTGTAACATTACGATCTTCTTTCATTCCCAAGAGATAATCAGGAGTTGTATTAAGCTTTTTTGATAATTCAACAATCACGCTACTCTTTATATCAACTTTATCGTTTTCATAGGCAGATATTGTTGATTTAGGAACACACATCACCTCAGCCAACTGTTCCTGAGTCATTCCCATATTCAGTCTTTGTGCTTTAATTCTGTGGCCCAAAGAAGTATTGCTATTTAAACTTGTCATTGTCTCCTCTTTCCGGGTGATGACCGGAAAAAGGATGCAAAACGAAAAGACGCATAAAAAGACTCAGCCTTTAACTGATCATCTTTTCATGCGTCCGCGGTGGGTCTGTGCCCCCATATCATGAAGCCCTGTTTAATTGTTTGTTATGCATGATTTACACGCGTGTATTCATTGATTATAAGTAGCACTTACCGCAAGAATCCGTTCTTGCTATTATCTGCCCCTCAGTGAAATTCTTGAGGGTCACTACTCTGGTACATTTATTGGTATGACACCTGATCATGATGCCGTTCATAGCGGCTGCATCATCATTACCGCTGATCTCATAAGACATCTTAAATGATTTTCTGCATTTCCTGCAGTAAAAATCAATCTTATCCATCGTGACTTTTCACCCCCGTTTCATAAGAGATACCGTCTTGAAAAGGAAAGGGAAAGTCACCTTTACAAGTTACTATGGAACAATGATTATGTGATTGTGGAAGCAAGCCGACTATATTTCTCCGAGGTCCGAGCAGCTCACTAAAAGCCTCTGTAATAAATTGCGCAGGTGCCGGATATATCACCCTCCCCTACGCGTATAAACATCCTTCTCCATATGTTCATTTCCTCCCTCAAAGATTTATACAGACGTTTTCCGTTTACACTGAGGCTTAGTGCCGTCTGCGGTATACCTCCCTATGTTTCAATTATATCGAACATATGTTTGCTTTATAGATATAATATATTACGCCCATATAACTTTTTCAATTGGTAAAAATCAACAAACAAAATTAATTAAATTCTAATTCAAATATTTATCGTATAATAAAAAAAATGAATATATACAAAGGTGTGTAGGCATATGAACAATTTATATGGACCTGAGAAAAAAAAAGAAACTAAATTAAGCGTTTCCGGTTACCAATTAGAAAAACTTGCAATAAATGTGTTTGAAAACTCTGGCTTTGATACAACTGTAGAGCCAGAGGGTCTACGTCTATATACAGATTTTGTAGCAATCAAAGAAAAAATAAAGTATTTTGTAGAAGTAAAAGCCTCATTAGAACTATATTACAGAAGATTATCACATCTAACTGATTACTTAGAAAAAGCCACTAAAATGGCTCTAGACAACAGCGCTTCTTTAGTTCTGTTTGTATTTAGCGTAATTAATGATGAAGATATAATTTCAGTTACTGCAAAATATAACAATTTAATAGTATTTGATTTAAAGAACATTTTATATTCCACTCAAGGAACTCAGATTTTTGGCGAAATCATTTCTCTCTTACCATTCTCTGTGGGTCATATAGAATACAAAGAAAATGATTCATTGGAGTTAGGTTGGTTGGAGCACACAAATGAAGCTGAATCTATAAAAAGAAAAATCGACTTGTGTTCTCCTGGTAGACATTCAGCGTATTCTTTTGAAAATGTATGTACTGAAGCTTTGAGGTATATTTTTTCTGACGATCTTGCATTATGGGAAGAACAACAAAAATCAAACGATGGACTGTATCGCTTTGATTTATTATGTCGAATAAAAGATAATACCAACAAAACGCTTTGGTCAATGATAGAGCAATATTTCAATTCAAAGTATCTTATTTTTGAATATAAAAACTACGAAAACGATGTAACACAAAAAGAGATATATACAACAGAAAAATATTTATATAGAAAAGCCCTCAGAAACGTAGCTATCATAATCACTCAAAATGGTTATGATGAACACTCTATCTGGGCAGCCAAGGGATGTCTAAGAGAAAATGGAAAGCTTATATTATTACTAAATGTAGAAGAATTAAAAAATATGATAGATCAAAAACAATCTCATGACGATCCGACAGAATTATTATTGCAAAAAATCGACAAACTACTTATTGAACTGGAGAAATAATTGGTTAAAGGCCCGCCGATTTGAGGCGAGCCTTTACTTATATATGTTTCTTTATGTGATTATTTAGTGTAAAATTTTCATACTCGTTTAAATAATTCGTTTCGATAAAAACTACCCGCTTTCAAACAATCTCATCCATAAGCGAGCAATTACCCCAAAACATTTGTGCACTTAATGCAGTCAGTAGATTATACCTTTTACGACCACCCCATTCTTTTTTTGTACTCCTTGGTCCAAGTTTGTAGTTCTTCTACATCAGCTTTCATTTCATCAAATGTATATTCATATGTAGGACTATCGGCAGGTTGTGAATGTTCTTTATATGAATATTTAGTCATTAATCTATCAAAAATAGCACAGTCTTCCGATGTAATATTTGCCAATTTTGAAATCTTTTTATCCGTGTGTATTGTCTTATCGAAGCGCTTTATCATCCCACCAAGCAACGTATCTTCAACAGATCTCTCTACACAAATCCGAAATTGCTGAGAAATTCTACTTTTAGCTGATTGAATAGCAAATTCAGAGGTTTTGGGATCCTTTTCTAATTTACTCTCTTCAGCAATTATTCGAATCAAATCTCCTAATTGTTGTGGTATTTTTCCAGTATAAATTACATCATTCGAATTAATACCTTTATACATTTCTCTTGCAACAATATGCTGCTCCGAGAATTTTACACCGGCCTTATCACACTCGTCTTTCAATCCAACCACAAGTGAAACTCTATGCGTAAAAACAATGACCTGACGTTTTTGTGCAAGTTCCGCTATTTTCTTTGTTGCTCGACTCTCATAATTCATATCAAGAGATGAGATAGGATCATCAATAATTAATGGTCTAGAAACAACTCTTCCAGTGGCATCTGCGAAGAACTCAGCTAATGCTGCAATACGTTGTTCTCCTTCACTCAAGACAAGTTCAGGTTTCTTTCTATGCACATCTTTAGTAATCAAGACCAATTTATAAGGAGTTTTACCTCTTTGGGACTTATCTCTCTCAATTGTAACATTAAGCTTTGGTGCTAGATATTTAATATTGTCTGTAAATCTTTCAATATAACTGTCGGTAATAATCTTATCAGCCAGTTCATTAACTTCTGAAGTAATAGCCCTTGTAGACGTAAGTTTTTGTGCTTTTAGCAGAATCTTTTTTTCCTTTTCTGCTTGAATTGTAGAATTGATATCATCTAAATGTTCATAAATCCATTTTACAAGCAGTAAATGGTTCACTTGTGCTTGCTTTTTCTGTCGTTCTTCTGAATTCTGTAACAACAACAATCTGTTTTTTTCTTCTACTGTACATACTTTTAGTTCTTCTAGTTGTTTTATAACAGCAGATATATCAAAAGACTCTATCACTTTTAATATACTAGAATCAGAAAACTCAGTGAAAAGTTGGATGTTGTTCAACTCAAGAAAACATTTAGATATTATTTTGAAAATGTCATCACTTACAAATCCATCCAAATATCCTTTTATAGATTCTATCTTTTCTGTTCCAGCAATTTGCTTATAATATGATTCATATTCCTTAAATGAATTTTCAGCTTCAGCAACCACTTTTCCATTAATGTATTGATTTACAGCTTGAAAGCGATCTAAAGTATCCCCTTTTAATTCCTGATGACACAATGGACAAATGGATCCTTTTTCTGAAAATTCAGTTTTTTTCTCATCCATCAAAATCTGTTCATAATACTCTTTGGCATTTGCCCACATAGTTTTCCAAGATGAAACATGAATACTAGCTTCATCAAAACCGTCAGCTGACTCAGCAAATACTTTCTCTGCATCCTGTTTGACTTCCACAGCTTTACACCATGTCTCATATTTATTCTTCAAGTCATTAATAGATTTTTGATTAAACCGATTTTTTATCTGATTGCATATTTCCAATGCAGAATCAATACGAGATATTATATTTTTATCCCGCTGTATTATTTCAGATGTATTTGATTCATTTAGCTCCTTTGATAACTTTCCAAGTCTTTCCTCTTCCTGTGGACCCCATTTTTTAAAAGCTTCTGGAACAGTAGTTTTATCATCAATGGACAGAAGCCACCTTGCCTCATCCAATACCCTATATTCCTGCGGAATATCAATTAACTCTTTCTCTTTATCAGCAATCTGTGTCGATAAAATACTGCTTATTTTTCCAGCAACTTCAGCAGCGCCATTTAATAGTGTAAATATATAGGGCTGATACGAAACAGTATTACCTTTCTCTACGTAACTATTAGAAATCCTTGTATCAAAGATATCCGTCTCTATTAATTCTGAAACAGTTTCTCCTTTTTCAAGGTTAACAGAATACTCCTGTTCAACACCATCAGATATCACTATACAATTACATTTCTGTTCAATGTGAGAATTAACATAAACATTTGGTACCAAATTAGGTGCAGCAGGATTTCCACAAACCGCTTCAATAGTCCGCATATATCCAGTCTTTCCAGCACCATTATAACCATAAATTACGGTTACGCCTTCAGGCGCAAAAGCCAAAAAAGAATTCGGGGATAATGCATTAACTCCTTCGATATTTGAAATTTTAGCAAGTGAAACAACTCTTGATGAATTCTTTTCTAAAGAATCTGTACGTGTTAAATGCTTATATCTAAACTTGATATTTTGGCTTTCTTTAATACACATTGATACATACGCATTAATCTGTTTATCATCAATCGTAGCACCATTGAAAGCTTTATATATATAATCTTGGATCCATATTGGTCGTTTTTCCAACCAATCATAAAATGATTGCTTATCCTCATTCTTCATCATATCCACCCTTATACTCTAAACAAGTCACTTTTTCACCGTTTTTTTATCAATGCATTTATCCATTTTTGGTTCTTTTCGTGCCTAACATCATGTGTTATCCACAATTTTACTATTTGATATGCCGTAATACTGTCAACTAACTCTCTAAGTGATGTATCTGTATAATCCACAAATCGCCTTCCACTATCCACACGCTCTCCACATCCATATTTCCAAGAGCAATAACATATGCCACCAGTCTTTAAAGATTCCGCTATCAATTCCAATACAACCTTTTGATGATCAGAAGGCACATGTAATAAAGATGCACACGCCCACACTGCATCAAATTCATTGTGAAAATATAAATCTTCAGCTTTCATCTGAAAAACTGGAATATCAACTATAGATCTTGTATACTCGCACATTGCAAGAGATGGATCTATCGCAACAACTTCATACCCATGATCTGCAAAATACTTGCTGTCTCGGCCACTTCCGCATCCTAAATCAAGTATCTTCGAACCAGGGCAAAGCAATTCTTCAAAGGATTTGTATATTTCTGAGAGATCTGCATTTACTGTATCTCCCACAAATTCAGTCGCATTGTAATCATAATATGCAACAGTCTCATTTGTATCTACTCTGCGCTTATCTTCCATATATCATACCCTTGCAAACGAGCTGCTTCATATATCGGCCTCATATTATGTTCCAAAATATTCACGAATTGATCTGCTGAATTCCCTGGTATATAAAGTGTTTCCGTCGCCCATATTGCATTAAGATTATCTTTTCGACATTTATTAAATTTTTTTTGCAAAACTTCGAATTCTGTGGATTGTTGTTTGGGAAAAATCAAACCGTATAGATAAAATTGATATTTTGCAAACGGCATAAAGAATTCATCCCATGAAGGTAGCTTATTGTTTTTACTTGAATTCAATTTTTTCCTCATGGGAGTAAGATTCCATAGTTCATCATTCGATATATAAGATCTTGGTACAAAATGATCTAGTGACAGGACATCGATTGGTATATCTTGACCGGTATATATCTCTTTAATTGGGCGGCCTGTTATTTCAGCTACTGTTTTCCAGAGATCACGAGCCAGTTCCAATTTTCTTTTATCCTCATTCTCAGGACAAATCTTATAAATCACACCAGGAACTCCCGGATTTCGGTCTTGTAAAAACTGTGCCTTATTATACTGTACCCAACTTTGTATAACCGAATAATTCTTTACTAATAGTTTTCTCCAATAAGGATTTATACGTACTTTTTTTTGAAGTCCAACACCATCAATTATAGTGTAAAATATGTTTTCGTCACCTGACAGCTTATCCATATACCTGATAAGGTTAGTTCGTTGATCGCTTTTTAAATACGAAAGCCCTTCTTCCATTCCTTCCACTTCAAAAAATGGTGACAACAACTTATAAGGAACATAATCAGTAAGCCTTTGTTTGTCTTTACCCAGTTTCTTCTTGCACGCTTTAATTGCCAATTTCAGATCTTCTCTTGAAGGATTCTGAGCCAAATCGACTGCATTTTTATTCAACGTGTTGATTGCATGCTCCAAAAAGTTTTCAGCGTTACCATTAACGGTAGGGCCAAGTCTCAAATGATAATGTGTGACCGAGTGCCATGCCTCGCATATCATTTCATCAATTATTTCCTCGAATGTCAGATC